>Ga0164311_10000799_pt1 | contig 14529 bp, 16 predicted proteins | sample GuaBasSedimGuay2_FD_121796 | JGI IMG/M metagenome (GOLD analysis project Ga0164311, IMG submission 121796) | Subseafloor sediment microbial communities from Guaymas Basin, Gulf of California, Mexico - Guay2, Core 4569-9, 9-12 cm | ecosystem: Environmental > Aquatic > Marine > Hydrothermal vents...
CTTCCCCGAAGCCGTCTGAATATAAGCTAGGATCTTAACTCGAAAGGCGGCGGCACCTTATTCCTCTCAAACACCTTCAACTCCTCCACAATCCCCCTTACACTATGCATAAAAAAGTTTCCCGTATTTGTAATCTTATGTGGCCGCCTCCCTAAATTAACCATGTGAGATTTAAGTAGCTAAAATACTGCTCGTTCATAGCTGCAAGTGCAGCTTTTGTGCATCCGCAAATGCGTGCAGAACAAAGCTTGCCCGTAACATTTAACAGGATTCCAGCAACACTTAGGAAAATGAGGCTTGACGAGCTTCTCGTAGCTAACTCGTACGTGTCGTCGAGAAGTAGGGCGAAATTCCTGATAAAAGCGGGTTACGTCGTCGTTAATGAGAAAATCGTAAGGAAGCCGTCATATATCGTGAAGGGCGATGAAGAGGTGAAAGTTCTCGTAGAAGACCGTCCTCTGGGCTACTGGAAGCTAAAGAAAATTCAGGAAAGTGTTGAGATAATAAAAAAGGGGGATGTGGTTCTCGACCTCGGTTCGAGCGCAGGCGGCTTCCTTATTTTCGCTTCGGAACTCGCTGACGAGGTCATAGGCATAGAGATAAGCGAGGGCTTCAGAGAAAAGCTCACGAAAATAAGCGAAGAGCGTGGAAACGTCAAGGTGATATTCGAGAACGTTTTTGACGTGCCACCAAAGGAGATTCCGGAGCTCGACGTTATTTTGGACGATTTGACTGTTGAGCCTGAAATCTCGATAAAAGCGTTACTGAGGTTTCTGGGGCGGCTTAAGCCGGAGGGTAGGGCGCTTTGCGTGCTTAAAGGCGTGGGTGCCGCTGAGACGCAACGGTGGCTCGCAGAGCTTGAGCGACAAGGGCTGAAACTCCTAAAGGTTATTCCTTCCACAAAAAAAGAAATCTACGTCGTCTGTGAGAAGCAAGCAATGCCTGAAAAGCAAAAGACAAACAAGTAAGTATTCTCGTGAGAAACAGCAACCCTGCCACGCACGCGCGAGGACGTAATAATCCTCCTTTTTTAGTGATGGAAAAAATGAAAGGAGGTTAAAGAGTAATTTCCAAGACGTCCTGGGTCGCAGAGCCGTCGTCGAGCTTTGCTGCAACTACAATTACATATTTCCCACTGCTGAGGAGGTTTATGCTTTTGTTTGCACCGGGAGTAAGCGTGCCTCTGCGGACGAGCCGGGAATCCGTGAATACTTCGTATTTCGCTCTTGCTACCCCCGCATCGGCGACGTTCAACGTGAAGCTGTCGTCAAAGACGTCAATGTTGCCGATTTCGACGCTCAGCTCGTCGCCGTCTTCGTCGCCAGTCGCCACAGTCTCGCCGTCGGGGTCAGGCGGGGTTACGCCGTGCCAGAACGGGAAAATTAGCCTGCTGTTGTCAGCCACTGCAGTCGTCTCAATCTCTCCCGGCTTGGCGCTCGCAAAAAGTGACGCCGCCGCGAAAAGCACGACAACAACCAATATCCCAGCAATAATGCGTATTCTACGTTTTTCCATCCACATCACATCCTTGACACGCCAGCTATCATGATGAAGGTTACACAGATATTTATTTCTTCTGCACGTCTAACGCCGATTTTAGCATCATGACAATTTACCGTTAAAATATCAGCAGCCGCTGCGGCGGCAAGGACAGCATTGAAGAATTTAATAGCAAAAATCACAGGCGCGCTGTTGCTCAATTTTCATCTTGCGCCTCTTCAACATCTTCGCTACGCTCAACGATGACGGTTAAGCCCTCTCTGCCCACTATTTTGACTTTTTCTCCCCTCTTAATGTTTCCGGTCTTAGAGCGGGCGTTCCAGAGCTCGCCTCGTATCCTGACGAAGCCGCCGTCCTCGTTGATGTCAGTCTCAGCTTTTGTGACCTTGCCGATGAGTTCTTCTGCGCCGACAGCCACTTTTTTCCGCCTCGTCTTGAGCACGACGCCGAGGGCGAACACGAAGAACGCTGCAGATGAGACTACAACGGCAATCACTGCATATTTGAACTCGGCGAACCACGACGGCGCTTTTATGAGAAAAGGCTCATTTGGTAGGAAGAGAGCTCCGAGAACAAGGCAAATGACTCCTCCAACCGTCAGCACGCCGAAGGTGGGCGTCAGCGCCTCTGCCACGAAAAGCACGACGGCGACGACGATCAGAACGGCGGCGAAAATATTTACGTCGAACATGCCCATCCCGTATAATGCCAAGACTAAGCAAACCGCCCCTACTACCTCCGCGCCATAACCGGGGGTCATGAAGCCGAATACTAAGCCATAGATGCCCACGAGGAAGAGGATGAACGCAATAAGCGGGTCGCTGAGGACTTGCAACAGCTGAGACTTCACGCTTTTCTTTTTGAAGCGTAGCGTCGCGTCTTTTGTGTTCAATGTGGTCGTTCCGGCGGCGGTCTCCACTTCCCATCCGTCTATTTTTTCTAAAAGCTCCCGCTCATCCTCTGCGGTTAGGTCGATAATGCCGTTGCGCAGCGCCTCGTCCTCGCCGAGAACTGCGTTTTCCGTCACGAAGAGGCGAGCTTGTGTCTCGTTCCTGCCACGACTGCGGGCTATGCTTCCGATATGCCCTGCAAAGAACTTAATAGTCTTCTCATCGGCGGTCTTGACGCCCTCAAAAGTCATGGCAACAGGCATCGCCGCCCCTACGGTCGTCCCGGGCGACATCGCTGCGACGCTCCCGGAAAGGAGGATAAAAGAGCCGGCGGATGCCGCAATCGCACCGCTTGGTGTTACGTAGGTTATCACGGGCATCCTTGCGTTGAGAATTGCCTCTGCAATCTTAAGGGTAGCGTCCACAAGCCCGCCGGGCGTGTCTATTTCCACGAGAACAGCCTCGTAGCCCGCAAGCTTAGCTTCCTTTATGGCATCTGCCACCTCGAGCGCCGCCCCCTCGGTTACCATCCCGTTTATTTTTATCACATAAACTTCATTGTCGGCGGTTGCGGACGCCTGCACGGCGGCGAAGCAGCAAAACAGAATAAGAAAGAAAAGTAGAGCCGAAAGCAAAAGTGCTGGCGGGGATTTGTTCTCTTGCATTTTAAACACCATCGTCTTTATTAGAGGGGGGAAAAGAAAAATTTAAGGTTTTGCAACGTGGGTGGGAGTCGTGCAGGAGCCCTTGAAATACAGCAGCGGTTGTAATAGCATAGATATGTTGTTGGGCGGTGGCTTCGAGGCCGGGACGGTAACACAGCTCTACGGCGAAGCCGGCAGCGGCAAGACGAACATATGCCTACAGCTCGCCATAGAATGCGTAAAGAGCGGCAAGAAGGTCATATACATAGACAGCGAGGGCTTTTCGCCGGAGCGGTTCATGCAAATTGCCGGGGAGGATGCGAAGAAGATCGCAAAGAACATAATCATATTCGAGCCTTTGAACTTCGAGCAGCAAGCCGCCGCAATCAAAGAAGTGGACGGGCTGATGTCAAGCATCGGCGAGAAGGTCGGCGTGATAATCTTAGATTCAGCAACACTCTTTTACAGAGTCGAGCTCGACGACGAGCGTAGTGTTTCCCTGAAAAGGGAGCTGGCTAACCAGATTGCGCACCTGCTGGAAATTGCCCGAAAGCATGAGGTTGCGGTGGTAATCACCAATCAAGTTTACATGGACATCAACGGCGGCGAGCTCCGCCCCTCTGGCGGTTACGCTCTCGAACACCTCTCTAAAATAATCGTCCAGCTTGAAAAGGTCAAAAATGGCGTGAGAAGGGCGACCATAAAAAAACATAGGTCAATGCCCGAGGGCGCTTCCTGCGAGTTCGTTATCACCAACGACGGCGTCAGAGGCTTAGAATGATTTTAGGATGTTGCTGCTAATCCGCCTCTTTTCATGGAGCAGGGGAGGTGGGAAAGAGTATTTATAGCTTACGTTCTATGAATATATGACGAAGCTGTGGGTATACCTGCGGTCAGGGGCGTCGTGACCCGCCCGGCCGGAGGGGAGCGCCGCAGCAATCGGCACATTCCCCAACCTCGTCCGGCGGATGCCCTCAATGGAGGGTGGAGGTCACACCTTGTTGCTCTAAACCCCTCCCTCTTAATTCAATAAAAGTAAAGGATGCGTGCTACGTAGTGTTTAAATCCCATATTGGTCTACTTTGTGGTGAGCTGAGTGGAGAAGACCTCGATGTCGAGGCGTTCGGCGGCGGCACGGCGAGCTCACTAAGTCTCAAAAAAGCCGCAGAGCGGGTCTTCTGCAAACACATCGCCGTGACGGACAAGCGCACGAGCTCTGCATCCGCCGCAGATGTCCTTGTGTTTGCACGTCCCACACCGCCCCTCCACGTCTCGCTGCCTTAACCTTTCTAAAACTTCAGAGCGCCAGAGCGTTTTTAACGACGTCTCCCGCACTTCCCCGACGCTGACGTCAAGCAGCGGGCATGGAGTTACGGCGCCGTCCGGCTTCACGCAGAGCATTGCAACGCCCGCACGGCAGCCCGGCGCCTCTTTGAAGAAGAACTCTGGAACAAACCTCCCCTCTTCAAACTTCCGACGCAGCAGCACCCAGTATTGGCACGCTTGTGTCGTGCAGATTTCGAGGCGTTGGCGGCGCTCTTGCTCCTTGTAAAGGTGGTAGAGGCTTCGAACATACTGTTCCTCGTCCAACTCTGCATCAAAAAACTGTTCCTGCCCCCTGCCGAGCGCAACGTAGTGAAAGATTCTACACTGCCTCGCTCCCAGCTCCTCGCAGAGGTCTAAGATTTGAGGAAGTTCCGCAAGGTTTTCTGCGGAAATGCAGGGATCGATGACGAGTTCGAGCCCCACCCGCTTGGCATGCTTCGCAGCTTGCAGCGCAGCTTCAAATGCGCCCTTGCCTCGAATTTCGTCGTGCGTTTCCCGGATGCCGTCTATGGGGATTATGACTTCTTCGAGCCCTGCTCGTTTAAGCCGCATTGCAGTGTCTTTGTCAAGCAGCACGCCGTTCGTCGCCAGCGATAGCGAGAGCGAAAGCTTGCTGCCGTAGGATATAATTTCGAAAATATCTTTTCGCATTAGAGGCTCACCGCCGCCGAGCGTTACCCTCGTCTTCCCGAACGTCCTTCTTATATCTTCAAGGAGGGAAAACCCCTCCTCGGTGCTGAGTTCTGAGGGCATCCGCTCGCCCGACGAGAAGTAGCAATGCTTGCACCGTAAATTACATGCTCTCGTCACGTTCCAGTTCACGTAGACGTTTTTCGGCACGTTCTTAGGCACGCCCGCGATAGTCTCCACCACCTACGCCTTTAGGAAGCAAACAGGGTCTTCGGCGAGCGGGTCGCTGGAGACGGCGAACGCCCGTGAGCGGCAGCCACCGCACGAAAAGCGATGCTTGCAGCCGCCGCACATACCTTTGATCTCTCTATTTCTGAACTTTTTGAAGAGCGCTGCCTTTTCGATGATTTCCGTGAAGCGTTCGCTGCGAACGTTTCCAACCTTTAGAGGGAGATATGCGCAAGGGGCGACGTCGCCGTTCGGGAAGATGTGGAACCGTGTGATGCCGGCGGTGCACCCCACGAACTTATGGTCGGCGCCGCGCAAGCCCTCCGCCTCAAGGAACGCCCAGAACTGCGGCATGCAAATGGGCTTCAGCCAGACTTTCGTTTTCGCCTGTTGCTCCAGCACGAGCTTGAAAAACCGCTCCATCTCCTCCGCAGAAAGGCAAGCGTCCGAAATTTGGCGACCACGCCCTACAGCGATTAATGCCACTAAATAAATGCGGTCCACTTGCAAACGGTCAGCAAGGTCTATAATCCTTGGAATCTCTCCTAAGTTTATTCTGGAGACCGTGGTCAAGAACTGCACCCTGAGTCCCACCTTTTTACAAGCGTTAACGCCACGCATCATCGCCTCAAACGCCCCTTTTACGCCTCTGAATTCGTCATGAGCAGCGCCGATGCCGTCTATGCTTATTGCCGCCCTGTAAAGCCCTGCTTTCTTCAGGCGGCTCGCAACGTCCTCGTCGATCAAAGTGCCGTTTGTCGCCATCACGACCTGCATGTCGTAAGAGGCAGCGTATTCTACAAGCTCGAAGATGTCTCTCCGCACGAGCGGCTCGCCGCCCGTGAACGCAAACTTCACAGCTCCGAGTTTTGTGGCGTCCTCTATTAGCGAAAGTCCCTCCTCTGTGCTCAGCTCTACCGTTTCAGCCTCGCTTATCGAGCAGTGCATACAATCAAGATTGCAACCCTTCGTCACCGCCCAAACGACTTCGCCCGGCTGGTAGCTGAAACAACCAAGCCCCACAGTGTCGTTCGCAAAGAAATCTTCATCATGCTCTCTGAGCCACGCTTTGAACGCTTCCATCTCAACCCTTTCGTCTTAACCAATCAAATATTTTTCTAACAACAGTTAGAGATATACCCATTTGCAGAGTCTTTTTTCGACCTTTTCGAGGACCATGTAAAGGGCGAAGCCGAGCGCCGCCATCGTGAGTATCGCCGCATACATTTCAGCGAAGTCCATACGGCTCCAACAGTCGAGAATGAGGTAACCAAGCCCTTTGCTCGTCGCTATGGATTCTACGAAGAACAAGACAGCGATGGAAGTGCCGACGCTTATCCTAAGTGCGGTCATGACCTTTGGGAGGCATGCTGGAAAGATGACGTGCTTGTAAACATCCATCTTGCTCGCTCCTAAAGAGCGGAGCGAGTAAATGTAATATTTGCTGATGCTTTTAGAGGCGTCCCTCGTCGTCACCAGCATCTGGAAGAACACTATCATCGCAATCATGAAGACCTTAGATGCCTCGCCGATGCCGAAAATCATGATTATCAGGGGTAGTAGCACGATATGCGGAATCGGATAAAGCAGATAGACTATAGGGGAAAGAAAGCGGTCAACTTGTTCTTCCTTGCTGAGGAGTCCGAGCGGGACCGCAAGCGAGAGCGCAAGCGAGAGGGCGTAAAGAACACGAAGCGTGCTCGCAAGCAGGTGCACAAGCAAGGCGTCTCTCATTTCGAGAAGCGAGACGCAAACCTCCCGCGGTGAGGGCAAAGCTATCGAGTTCAAAAGTAAGGAGACAAGCTCCCAGATTGCAAGAAGGGCAACAACGGCAATTAGCCCTCCAAAACGTCTCGCAATATCCCCCGAACTTCTCTGCATTTCTCAAAAAAATCCTCTGCACTCCTATATAACGGGTCGCCCGCTCTCGGATTCCCCAGAATCTTAACGACCTCAGCCGGTCTTTGGCTCAACACCACAATTTTCCTTCCGAGAAACACCGCCTCCTCGATGTTGTGCGTGACGAGCACGAAGGTTACGCCGGAATGCCAGAGCTTAAGCATGAAATTCTGCATACTCTCCCTTGTCAGGGCATCTAACGACGAAAACGGCTCGTCACAAAGCAAAATTTTCGGGCGTAGGGCGAGCGCCCTCGCAATCGCAACCCGCTGTTGCATACCGCCGGAAAGTTGTCTTGGGTAGTGGCGCTCGAAGCTTGCGAGCCCGAGCCTGCGCAGCAGCTCTTTTACGAAGCTTCCGTCCTCGCAGCCCCTTAGTTTTAAACCGAGGGCGACGTTCTCGTAAACGGTTTTCCATGGGAAAAGTCCGTAGTCTTGCAAAATTAATGCCGTTTCCCGACGTGGTCTCGTGATTCGCTCGCCGTTTACCCAAACTTCACCGGCAGTCGGCTTCAAAAGCCCTGCGAGGATAAGGAGGAGCGTGGTCTTCCCGCAGCCCGAAGGTCCGATTATCGAGCACGTCTCGCCTTCACGGACGGAAAAGCTCACCTCACGTAACGCCTCGGTCCCATCCTCATAGACCTTTTTCAGCCTTATGACCTCCAGCATTTGCGGCTATGCCATCCACACGCAGTTCTCGAACGCTATTTCTTCCTCCACGAGCTCTTTGCTGCGTGCCCACTCCAACACTTCCTCAAAGTTCTTTCTAAACTCCTCGGGATACGGCTGCGGCATAGGGAACGTCGGCACGGAATATTCAGCTACGACCTCCTCGGGAATCTTCGCAACCTCCACCGCCAGCTCCTTGTAAGCTTCGGGGTTCGTGTTTATCCTCTCAACAGCCTCCTCGTAAGCGTTTATGAATCTCCTCACAGTTTCTTGGCTCTCGCTCACGAAGTCGCCACGGAAAACGGTCACGGTGAAGCTTAGGTTTCCGCCGAACATGTTTTCAGAGGCTACCAGCGTCGCTCCTTGGCTCATCGCATACCTCGCAAGGATGTCCGGAAGTGTTGCTGCGTCCACCTCGCCACTTATTAGCATCTGCACCCGCTCCGGCATACGCTTGATCTCAACTCGCTCTGCATCGACGCCCGCAAGCATCTTGTCCGTCACAAAATCAATAATTGTGTTGCTTGAGATGGCTATAGCCTTCCCCTCTAAGTCCTCGACCGTTTTTATGTCAGAGCCTGGACTGGCGACGATGCAGAAGCCGCCAAGCTCTGGGTCCTTGCCCATTTCAACACCGACAATTCTGATATCATAGCCCGCCGCTCGCATTAAAATCACCGCAACAGGGTCGCTTATCGAGGCGTCTATCTCATTTGCAATTAAGGCGGCGTCACGGTCAAAGGCACTGCGAAAAGGCACAAGCTCGACACTCAGCCCATACTTCTCGAAAATCCCCTCCTCCTTTGCGACGAAAAGCGGCAGAACGTCGTCGTCAGGCAGCGTCCCCACTCGTATCGTGGCTGGGGGCGTATGTGTTGTCACGGGGGCACGATAAAACACGTAGATGTAGGCAGTGGCAACTACAACTGCTATGACTATGACCCCGGCAACTACCATGCTTTTGCGCATCCTGCATCCCCCTTTTAGTTACGGCATGCGCCTGTGAACTCCTCCACCCTAGGAGCTTCTCCGACCGTGCCTTCACAGCGTCGGGGGACTCCAGCACGGAACCCCTTTACAGAGACCTCGGTCCCAGAGGCGTCCCCGACGAAGAAATGTGTCACCAAAAGCATATATAATTTGCGGGCTTTCACCCTCCCTTTCGGAAGGGGACTTCTCGCCCGCATTGGTTAAAAATTTGCCTCGGAGCTGGCGCTGCAGGGGATAAGACGAGCGAGCAGGTGGCACTAACGATGTGCTTTTGGGAGTGGTTGCTGTGTCTTGCTCGCCCCGGCAATACATTCGAAGAGGACCAGGGGGCGGTGAAAAATAGAAAGCTTTTTAAGCAACCCTTGAAGACCCACCTACTTGATGGAAGCAACCCTCCTGGTGCTTGCGGGTTTTGCAGTGTTGTTCGCACTGGGAGTTCTGCTCACTAAGGACAATTTCTATGCCGTGGTATTCATGTCTGCGACGATGGTTCTCATAGCGGGCATCTACGCAATCTTCCAGCTCCAGATGGTCTCCATACTGATAATATTCATATTTGTCGGCGCCATTGGGATGGTGACTGTGGTCTTGGCTGCAACATACCGGCGTGAGCCTGAGAGGCAGTTTTCGCCGTACTGGGCGGTCTTTACCGTCGTAACAGCATTTTTAGCGGCTTATTACCTCCTGATGCGTAGTGTCCCGCTCGGCACAGCAAGGGGCTTCGAGTTGGTGCTGACGTCTGATCTTGTTCTTTTGATTACTTCTATGGTGACGCTCATAATACTCGTAGCGTTGTCCGCCCTAAGGTTAACGGGGGGTGTTAGTAGTTGATATATGTGCTTGCGCTCGTGATTTTGCTGATTGCATACCTTGCGGCAGTCTCCAGCAAGGATTTGGTAAGGCTTTTGATCTCGTTGGAGTTGATGTTCGGCGCTGTTTTCCTCACGCTCATTCCGCTGTTTTCAACGGCTTTCGAAACGGCGCTTGGCATCGCAATAATCACAATCTTCGTCAGCAGCTGCGAGCTTTTGATTCTGATTGCGGCGCTCATCCTCTTCGACAAGGAGAAGAAGAACGTTTTGGTGGATTCCGTGGTTGTGGGAGGTGAGGAGCGATGACCGAGCCTTTGTTGCTGTTCTTACTCGTCCCGCTGGTCGTAACGTTCTTAGCGCCGCTGCTCTCGCCGAAAGCTGCCTCCTATCTAACGGCGCTTGCTTTCGCAGTCCCGTTCCTCGGCACACTCTATTTGCTTTTCAGCGGCGGCGTCGCCGACGTCACGCTGATGCGGCTTCCTGTGCCGATAGGGCGGCTCTTCCTCTTTTCAGACCCGATAACTGCGGTGTTCTCGCTTTCTATTTGCGTGGTTTCGGCGATGGTTGCGCTATATGCGCTTCCTTACATGGAGCACCGCTTTAAAGAGATGGGGCTTGATGCCCGCAGCGAGTTCAGAAAATACATCTTCATCTATGACCTTTACGCAGTTTCGATGCTTTGGCTTGTCCATTGCGGGAATCTGCTGCTGCTCTACGTGTTCCTTGAAATCATGCTGATTACTGCATTCCTGCTGATTTTTCTTTACGGTTACGGGAAGAGGCAGTGGGTCGGGCTTCTCTACCTTATTTGGTGCCTGATTGCAGGCGTTCTGACGCTGGTCGGCTTTTTGATAATTGCGTTGGAGAGCGGGACGCTGGCGCTTGACGAGCTGATGTATTTCCATCGAATCAGCACGCTGGCGTGGTCGTTCGTATTCTTTGGCATGGTCATCGAGCTTCCGGGCTTGGGACCTCACATCTGGCTGCCGTGGGCGCACGCAGAGGCGCCGACGCCGGTCAGCGCCATGCTTAGCCCCTTGACGGTCGGGCTTGCGGGTTACGTGCTACTGAGGCTCTCGCTCGTGGACCCCAACTTTTTTGCCACGTATCGGGCACCAATCTTCGCATACGCAGCGCTCACCAGCATTTATGCGGGTTTTGCGGTCTTTATCCAGAAGGACTTCAAGCGACTGCTTGCGTATTCAACGGTCTCGCAGATGGGCTATATTCTCATAGCGTTGTGCGTCGGCGGCGTCTTCGGCACGATGGGCGTCGCCATTCAATACATGTCGCACGCCTTCGGCAAGTCCATCTTATTTATGTGTGCCGGCGGCTTGATTACGCTCTACGGACTGCGAGACGTCGAGAAAATGGGCGGCTTACACGACTACGTTCCTGAAATTTCGAATGCCGCCGTCATAGGTTTCATGAACCTTGCTGGTATTCTGACGGTCGGCATGCTCGGCGAGTTTTTCATCCTCAGGGGCGCCGTCGAAGCCTTCGGCTTCAACCTCACTTACATCCTTCCCATAGTCTTCATTTTCATCCTCTCAGGCTGGTATGGCTTTTATACCATCCGGAGGGTTTTCTACGGAAGACCAAAATCCAAGCTGGAGAGTAAAAGTATTAACGGATACCTTTACGTCCCACTGTTCATAATAGGGATTCTTTCCGTCCTCTTCTTGTTTCCGCCGCTTTCGTCGTCGCTGGTCGGCAGTCTTTATAAAGTGGTGAGTGCGCTCGTGGGAGGTGGTGCGTTGTGAACGTCAGCTACATTTTTCTCGCTTTGTTCCTAGCGCCAGTCGTAAGCAGCGTTCCAATCGCATTGGCTTACCGACGAAGGGGGCTTGTGGAGAAGCTTCCTCCACTCTCAGCCTTCGGCATCTTCGTTTCACTCATCTGCAGCATTATGCTCCTTCACTTCCCTGACCGGACGTTCAGCTACCCATGGCTTCCGCAGCTTGGCATAGATTTCGTGCTTCGCACCGACTACCTAAGTAGCCTTATGGGTGTCGTCACAGCGCTCATCGCCTTCATCATTGCGGTTTACGGGCTTGACTACATGAAAGGGGATTACAGGCTGCCGTGGTATTGGTTCTTTTTCAACCTTTTCACAGCTTCTATGCTCCTCGTCGTTTACAGCGATAACCTGTTCCTGCTATTCGTCGGCTGGGAAGGGCTCGGCATCGCCTCGTGGGGGCTGATTGGACACTGGTATCGGGACGATGACGATATAACGTTCGTCGGCGTGCCGGGGCGTAAAATAGGACCGCATCTGTTCTGTTGGCCGCCGAGCTTCGGCGGCTGGCGGGCAATCTCCACGATACGGCTCGGCGACGTCCCGATGTTTCTCGCAATCGCCGCTCTTTGGGCGCTCTCGCCAGAACACGACATCAATATCTCGCAAATGCCTTGGGAGGAAATTCTGGCAGGGATAGGCGCTGCTGGGACCGTTCTCATACTTACAATGTTCCTAATCGGGCTTTTCACGAAGTCCGCGCAGCTTCCGTTCAGCGAGTGGTTGATGACTGCGATGACGGGTCCGACGACCGTCTCAGCGCTCTTGCACAGCGCCACGATGGTGGCAGCGGGCGCCTTCGTCTTCATGAAGGTTAGTTGGTATATCCAGCCGTGGGAGCTTGCGGCGCACGTTCCGGGCTTAGAAGTTGTTTATCTTCTTGCATTGCTCGTCGGGCTGCTCTCTGCACTTTACGGGGCGTTAGTGGCGACGGGAATGCTCGAACGCAAGGTTCTGCTGGCAGCTTCGACGATGTCCTCATTAGGACTCATGTTCGGGACGGCGGCGGCGTCCTGCTGGATTCACGAGGAGATTGCGGGGATGAATTTGGCGTTGCTCGTTGCGTTCTGGTATATGGTGGTTCACGCTTTTGCGAAAGCGACGCTGTTCCTCGTGAGCGGGCATCTCATACATGCAACGCACAGTCGCTTCTCAGAAGGAGATTTGGAGCTTGCAGGACGAATGAAGACGGCGTTCGTGGCGACGCTCATCGCAACGACGTTTCTTGTCGGCATCCCGCCGCTCACTGCTTATTGGGTGAAGTCTGCAATGGATGAAGTGATGGAACACCTGTTGTTGCACGAATACATGCTTTTGCCGCTTGCTCTCCTGCTTGCGACTTCGATAACATATTCGGCAATTCTCGCAAGATTCTTCAGCCTCAATTTTTTCAAAGGTGAGAAGCCGCACCACTTGCACCTTGAGCGGTTACCCTTGATGGAGCTTGGGTATTTGGCGATGGTTTCGGTGCTGTTTGTCATCCTCTATCTGTTATTTGAGAGACCCGAGCTTGTGGAGCTGGCGCATGCAGGGTTCAAGCTGTCGTCGCTGGCGGTCGGGCTGGCAGTGCTCGTTGCGTTCCTCGTTGCGTTCTTCAAGCCGAGAGTGGCGGTGCTGTCAAAAATCGGGACGTTCTTCAACGACAGGATGTATATGCCGTTCCTGAACGATCTTGTTTGCCCGGTCGTCGGTTTTGCGGTCGCACGGCTCGTCGACTACGGGAACAGAGGCATAGATGCCTTCTTCAACACGAGAGTTATGCCTACGCTCTTCGCAGCGCTTTCTAAAAGGATTAGAGCCATTCAAGTTGGCTACCTGCGGAGCTACACGAGAATCGTGTTAGGACTGGTGATGATTTTCCTAATCGGCGTTGCAGTTTGGGGGGTGTTGCCGTAGATGTGCGTGCTGCTGAGTGCCGTTAACGAGCTGACGCTCGCTGCTCTTGTAGTTCTGACGCTTGGAGCGGTGTTTTCGTATAAGTGGCGCAATCTGGGGCTTGCGGCGGCGGTAGTTGCCCTGATTTTAGGGCTTCTTGCAGCGGCTTCATCCGCTTACGGGGCACTCGTGTTCGCAGTCGCACTTATTAACATTCTCTCGCTGGTGACGCTCGACAACAAGATCAAGGGCATTGATTATTGCCTCGTGGCGCTTATGGGGCTCGTCACCCTCATTTTCTTCAGCGTCAAAGGTCTCTCCTTAGTTCTTGCGGCGCTTGTTTTAGTCTCGGTCCCGACTTACGTGCTCGTGATGCTCAGGGAGGGCGGCGTGAACGCCGAGGTCGGGCTGAAATACATCGTCTTTATGGTCTTCGCCACCGTCCTCTTTTTCCTCGGCGCAATACTCCTTGCAACAGGCGGCGACCCGCTTATGGGGTACGTCATGCTGATTCTTGGGTTGAGTTTGGAGGTAGGTGTGGCGCCGCTGCACGAGTGGGTGCCCGACGTTTTTACGGCGGCAGACCCGATTCCAATCTCAGTGATTGCGTCGGTTGCGAAAATAGTGCCGTTCGTGGCGGCATTACGCATAATCACGAGCTTCGGCTTCGACGAGCGTCTTGTGTTGTTCACAGTGATACTTGCGGCGTTTTCGATGTTTGTTGGGAACATCGGGGCGCTGACCGCACGGGAGCACGCAAGGGTCCTCGCTTATTCAACGGTCGCAAACATGGGTTACGTGTTGGCGTGCTTGGTGGCGGCGACGGTTCCTGAGTATGTGGCGGTGGCGTTGGCGGGCGGCTTGCTCCTCCTCTTTGCAAACAGCTTCGGCAAAATTGGCTTCTTCAATGCCATAAAGGGCGAAGGTTCGTTTTCGCCATTCATGTTCGTCCTTGCGTTTTCGTTCATTGGCGTCCCGCCGCTACTTGGCTTCTGGGGCAAGCTTTATATCTTGTGGTCGCTCGTCGGCGTCGGTTATTTCTGGCTCGCCACTGTCCTTGTCCTGAACTCAGCGATTTCAGTTCCGTATTACGTGCGGCTTTCAAGGGAGCTCGGCGTCGGCTGGCAGACCCGCATAACCGACATGGTCGTGCTCGTGGTCACGCTGCTCACGCTCGCCACCGTAGTATTCCCGCTTGTGGAGTGGTTTGTTAAAGGCGTGAGCGTGTTGAGCTTGGGGGTGGTGTGAATGATGCTGGAGGCAGTTGCA
>Ga0164311_10000802_pt1 | contig 14519 bp, 9 predicted proteins | sample GuaBasSedimGuay2_FD_121796 | JGI IMG/M metagenome (GOLD analysis project Ga0164311, IMG submission 121796) | Subseafloor sediment microbial communities from Guaymas Basin, Gulf of California, Mexico - Guay2, Core 4569-9, 9-12 cm | ecosystem: Environmental > Aquatic > Marine > Hydrothermal vents...
ACGCCGACAATATGATATATAAGCTGAACCCTGAAGACGGAGCTGTGATCGGATGCTTCCGGGCTCCCTCGAGAGACCCCAGGGGGCTTTGCTACGATGGGAAGTACCTGTGGGTTTCCGACAGGACGGCCGATGAGGTCTACATGGTCACCACGGACGGGACTGCGGTATTGAGCTTCCGGAGCCCGGGTCCGTTCGCAGTGGGGCTTGCGTATGATGGGAAGTTTATATGGATAAGCGACTTCCAGAAGAGAGAGATCTATAAGACGAAGAGGGAGGACGACGAAAGGTACTCCGTATCGGACTGGAAGCGAGCCAAGATAGAGCTTCGGCACATCGTCCGGAACTCTGGGCCGGGACGCCTGGAAGATGTCAGGATCTTCTTGGCCGTCCCGCCGAAGAAACTGGAGAATCAAGAAATATTGGACATCAAATTTTCCCCAGAACCTGAAAAGTTCGCTGTAGACAGGTGGGGGCAGAAGGTGGCGATATGCCGCTTTCCCGAGGTGGGTCCCGGGGAGGAAGTCTCGGCCGGATACGTAGCCGAGGTCCGGATAGGCGTGCTCAGGTACTACATATTCCCGGAGAAGGTCGGAAGCCTCAATGACATCCCGAAGGATATCAGGAAGAAGTACTTGGCGGATGGGACGAGGTACCGTATAGACGATCCCCTCATAAGGAGGATAGCTAAGAGGATGAAGAAGGAGGAGAACCCATACTGGATGGCCAGGAAGATACATAATTATGTTCTAAAGCATGTCAGATACGAAGCCGCGGGCGGATGGGATGCTGCCCCTGTGGTCTTAAGAAGGGGGAGCGGTTCCTGTTCGGAGTCCGCCTTCGCCTTCATAGCCCTCTGTCGGGCCGCCGGCCTTCCCGCCAGGTTCGAGGCGGGGTCCCTCATAAGGGGGGACCTCAGGAGCGTGGACTATGACAACCACAGGTGGGGCGAGGTCTACCTTCCGAACTACGGATGGGTCCCCTTCGACCCGAGCATCGGAAAAGGGCATAACCCGGCGGGAGTCCTCAAGGCCGTGGGGAGGTCGGACGTCATCGGAGGGCCCCATCCGGGACTTTTCGTCACCACACATGGCGGAGGTGATTCGGAGTACCTGGGTTGGGAGTATAACTCCCGGGCCATGTACACCCTTAGAGGGAGGTGCGACGTGAAGGAAGGCAGATACTTCCTCTGGGACGTGTCCGAAACGCCGTAGCCTTAGGAGGCGCTATGATTCCCTCTAGAAAGTTGGCATGGGTTCTGTTCCCGATCCTCTTTACGACGTCGGCGTGGGGTACGAAGGTAGAGGATATGTTCCGCCCCGAGAAGGTCGGGAAAGTATTTTCGGAAAGCGCTGAGGGGAAGCTCAAAGTTGGCTTCGCCAGCGTGAACATAGACCCCACCTGGCCCGTGGTGCTTCCCTACGGCAAGCAGGAGGAAGTCCTCGAGTTCTACGGAGGACCTTGCTGGGCCAAGGCTTTGGTCCTTCAGGTGGGGGACCTCAAGGTCGCTTGGGTGGAGCTGGACGTGATCGGCCTGACCTTCGGGCCTGCCTGCGAGATCAGGGAGAGGATAGCATCCGAGGCAGGAATCGGGCCGGAGTACATAATCTTAGGGACCACCCACAACCACGCCTATCCCAGGGTTTACGACAAGGTGAAGGATTGGGTTGCGGAACGCTCCGCCTTGGCGGTAAGAAGGGCGCTTGACGATATGTTCGAGGCCCGCATAGGAGTGGGCCATAGGGTACTGAGGTCGGACCTGGTCAACAACCGGGAGAAGATAGACGGCCCGAGCATAACCGACCTTTACGTGTTCAGGATAGACGATATGGATGGGAGGATGAAGGGGGTGGTCTTCGACTTCCCTGCCCATGCTGTGATGTTAACCAAGTCTTGGAGCCCTGAAAAATTGGGGATGATAGGGCCGGATTGGCCGGGATACGTAAGGGAGTATATAGAACTTCGGACCAAGCTCGACCGGCTCTGGGAGGTGTACCTCAAGGGCCGGGACGTCCCAACAGAGGTCTTCACCATGTTCGCCCAGGGGGCCTGCGGGGATCAGGTGGGCCTAGGGCAGGGGCCCACCGTGCACGAGCTGGAAGGAGAGCTGAGGCCCTGGAAGGAAGTCTTCGTGAAGACCGTAGCCCGGAACGTGATGGAGATGCTCCCGGAGATAGAGACCACCTCCGATGTGAAGATGACCTTCAGGTGGAAGACTGTGAAGCTTTCCTTCGACGAGGAGCTGAGGAGGAAGTACCCCCAGAAGGATTGGTGGAAGAGGCCCGAGGCCACCCTCCTTCAGGCTTTGATCTTGAACGACACGGCGATCTTGGTCTTTCCGGGGAGCTTGTGGCCGAGCTCGGGCTGAAATGTCGGGAGAACTCCGGCTTCGAAAAAACCGTCATCGTCGGGTACGCCAACGACGCGGTCGGGTACATCGTATCCGAGGGGGAGGCGCTCGAAGCTCTCACCTACGCAAGCACGGGGTCCATCTTCGGCCCTCGGAGGGGGAGGACGATCGTGACGGAGGCCATAAAGCTGGTCAACCCCGAATACCGGCCGGACCCTCCCTTCGACCCGAAGACCTTCGGCAGTATCGCCGGAAGGGTCCATTACGACGGGAAGTTCAGGCTGGTGGTGGGAGTCATGGACCTGCCCCGGAGGCCGGGCTACGGCATCCACGCTTGGGGCAGGAGGGCCATGGTGGGAGAGGACGGAAGTTACAGGATAGAAAGGCTCCTGCCGGGCAGGAAGTTCCTGTATGTGGCCGAGACGGAGAAGGATTCTCCGGAGCTTGAGAGGTGGGAGAAGGACAAGAAAATATTGACCTATGGAAGGCTCGCCGTGGTCCGGCCCGGCAGGACGACGTATGTGGACTTTTACATTAAGGAGCCCGAAACCGATGTGAAGGCCCTGAAATTAGGGTCGGTGGAGGTGGAGGGAAACACCATCGCAGGAAGGCTCATCATAGAGGGGAAGCTGGGGTCCGAAGAGAGGATAGTCGGGGGACTTTATCCCTTCGGCGTGCCTTACAGGAACGACTTCCTGAGGCTCCAGAGCCCGGCCGTAAGGACCGAGGTCGGGCCCTCGGGGGAATTCGCCTTCCATGCAGTGCCTCCGGGTAGGTATCAGGTGGGCTTCTTTTTGGACGTTAACGACAACGGCCTGGCTGAGCCCGGGATAGACTTGGTCGTCCGGCCGTCGGGCCAGGTCTTGGAGGTCAGGTAGGAGGGAGCATGCTCGAAAGGGAAAGATAGTCGAGGAGGTGCTCGAAAAGAGGCTGGGGGATTACCTCTCGATACATGGCGGACAGGGAGAAAGAGTACGAGAAGATAGGGCTTTTAGAGAGGCTTATAAGGCTGGAGGAGGAGATCAGGGCTCAGCGGGAGCTTATGGAGGCGAAGTTCGAGGCGGTGGACAGGAGGTTCGAGGCCATGGCCCGCCGCTTCACCATGCTTACATGGCTGATATCGAGCCTGTTTGCTGCCTTGGCCCTTCTTATAACCGTGTTCAAGTTCGTCGGATAGGAGGTGGGGATGACAGCGAGCTTTATAGTCCTGGCGTTATGCTTCGGCAGCCCTGCCGGCTACCTCCCCACGGTGGAGGATACTATAACCGTCCGGGAATGGCTGACGGTCGGGCCCTTCTCGGTCGGCACCAGGGAAGGGTACATAGACCCCTTGGCGGACCAGGGTGGGGAGGAGGCGATCAGGCCCTACGAAGGCATGGAGCATCCCAGCATCATGGCGCAGGGCGGCGTGGTCAGGTGGAGGAAGGTGGAATCCGAGGATGGGGCGTTGAGGGTTTGGTACGAAGATGTGGATGTGGACTGGGATGCCCTTCAGGCCCACCACGGTTGGGCGGGTAGGAGGGGAGTGGCCTACGCATATGCCGAACTGGAGGTCAGGGGCCGAAGGAGGACCCTGATACTGACGGACAAGGTCGGGGCTTTCTGGTTGAACGGACGGATGTACTACGGGGACGTATATGGATATAGGAGGGGCAAAGTCAGGACCTTCGTCCCTGTGGTCCTCAGGGACGGGACCAACCGCATACTTCTGAAGTTCGGGGTCTGGGGAGGAGTCTGGGAGAAGGAGAGGAAGATAATATTTAAGATCCTACCAGTCCACGAGCCCTTGGTCTTCAACATCTCTGATGTTACGGTGCCCGACGCCGTGCGGGGGGAGGTGATCGAGGGTTGGATGGCCATACCCCTCATAAACGCCACAGAGGTTCCCCTCAGGAAAGTCCGCCTGAGGGTGGGAGGGGACGAGGTATTCCGCAGGACGGAAACCGTGGTCGGTTTCATGCCTCCCCTCACCATCCAGAAGGTGCCTGTGAGGGTGAAGACCAGGGGTGCTGTGACCACAGAGAAGGATACCCTCTTCTTACCAGTGGTGGCCGAGGTGGACGGGAGGAAGGTTTCCTCCGTCGTGCCCGTCAGGGTGAGGAATTTGGAGGAGGGGTTCAGGACGACATATGTATCGAGCGTGGACAGCTCGGTGCAGGAGTTCTCAGTCCTGCCGCCCAAGGACTTCCACCCTGAGGGCACCTACGGGTTGATACTCGCCCTCCACGGAGCGAGCGTGCCCTCGGGATGGGTCCTGGGGTGTTACGACCCGAAGCCTTGGGCTTTCGTGGTCGGGCCCACCAACAGGAGGCCGTACGGCTTCGACTGGCAGGACTGGGGGAGGATAGACCCGCTGGAGGTTTTGGACGAGATGAAGAGGCGGTACAGGATAGACCCGGACAGGGTCTACCTTACAGGCCACTCCATGGGCGGGCACGGCACGTGGCATGTAGGACTTCACCATCCCGACCTCTTCGCCGCCATAGCTCCGAGCGCTGGGTGGACAAGCTTCAACATATATGTCCCTTTCTTCATGAGGAAAAGTTACATCTACGCCCATCCCAAGCTCCGCTCCATCCGGGACATGGTAATCAGGGAGGACAGGGCCGAGGTCTTCGTGGAAAACGCCCTGAACCTCCCGGTTTTCGTGCTGCACGGCGGGAAGGACGAGGAGGTCCCCCCTATCCACGCCCGGATGATGGTAAAGAGGCTGAAGCAACTCGGATACGAGGTGACCTACAGGGAGGTGCCGGGGAAGAAGCACTGGTGGGATCTAAAGGGTGTCCCGGGCACCGCATGCGTCAACTACCCAGAGATGATGGAGTTCCTGAGAAGCAAGGTGAGGGACGGAGCACCTAAGAAGGTGGTCTTCAAGACCACCGATTTAGCCCTCAACGACGGGATATACTGGGTGAGGATAGATCAGATGGAGGAACTCTACAGGGACGCCCTGATAGTGGCCGAGGTCAAGGGGGACCACGTTATAGATGTGAAAGTTTCTAACGTCGCCGGGTTCACCCTGTTCCCGCCGGAAAGATGGGTGGGGTTGGGAAGGCTGCGGATCCTCGTAAACGGCCACGAGCTCCGGGTGGACCTTAAAAAGTACGGGCCGGTCTCCATACGTAGGGACAAAAAGGGGCGCTTTGCACTCGGTAGGATCAAGCATAAGGGCCTCTGGAAGAGGCCGGGGCTCTACGGGCCGATAAAGCGGGCTTACTTCTCCCCGTTCGTGTTCGTATACGGCACGATTGGGACTCCTGAGGAGACCGAGGTCAACCTCCACTTGGCCAGGACGAAGGCCCAGAAGTGGTGGTACAGGGGGAACGGATGGGTCCGGATCGTGCCCGACACGTCCGTCGACGAGCGGATCATAGAAAACTACAACCTCATCCTCTTCGGAGGGCCCGAGTCCAACCTCGTAACCCGGAGGATCAACGACGAGCTTCCCATACGCATAGAGGGTGGGAGGATAGTGCTGGGCGAAAGGACGGTCCCGGGGGAGCACCTCGCTCTCAAGGAGGTATACCCCAACCCCCTAAATCCCGAAAGGCTCGTGCTAGTCAATGCGGGCACGGACTTGGAGGGAACCAAGCTCACTGGAGCCTTGGATGCCCTCTATGCCTCCTCCGGCCTTCCTGACTACATAGTCTACGGGAAAGCCATAAGGACCGAGGGATGGGGTGGTGTCGTCGCCGCCGGGTTCTTCGATGTAGAGTGGAAGCTCGCCCCATCGTTGGGGTTCTTCGGACCTTAGGATTTTGCTTGACCTGAGGTCGGATTGTTGTTATCTTAAGGAGTTTGGAGGATGGGAGGACAAAACGGAAAGGAGGACGAACGATGGCGGTCGCTGAGCTTTCCTTCGGGACTAACCCCTACCTCAAGGAGGTGGACGGGCATCACCTTCTCAACCTGAAGGATGTGCTGTCCGTCGCCGACAGGGAGGAGTTCGGGGTCTTAGCTGCGAACAGCATAAGGCCGGAGATAGTCAGGGGCGTGCTGAGGGCGGCCTTCGACCTCAACTCCCCGGTAATAATCCAGGTCGCAGAGTCCCAGGTGGGATACGCCCTTAAGGGCTGGTTTTCGGGGGACGAGGCGCAGAGGCTGAACTCCTTCTCCGAGTTCGTGGCCGAGGAGGTGGCGAGGCTGTATAAGGAGAAGGGGTACATGGTCCCAGTGGCCCTCCACCTCGACCACCTCCAGAAGCAGGACGAGCTCGCCTTCCACGCCCTTAAGGCCGGGTTCACATCCGTGGAGCTGGACTTCTCCAAGCAGCCCACCGAGGACAGGGCGGAGGCCGTGGAGTTGAACATACAGCACTGCTCCAAGATAATCCCCGAGCTTCACAAGCACGGGGTCACGATCGAGGTGGAGGAGGGGGAGATAGGGGAAGCAGCAGTCCAGCAGGCGATGAGCGAGGAGGAGATAAGGGCGCAGTTCACCAAGGTCGAACATGCGGTGAGGCTCGTGGAGGGGACCGACCCGGACGCCCTCGCCGTCTTCGTGGGAAGCGCTCACGGATGGTACCTTAGGAAGCCGATAGTCAGCTTCAGGAGGATAAGGGAGATATCCGTCGCCCTTTCGGAGAAGGGCTTCTCCGTGCCCATAGTGCTCCACGGTGGGACGGGTCTGAGCTACGAAGCCTTCCACAAGGCCATAGGGGCAGGTGCCAGGAAGTTCAACTACGCTACGGCCCTCGCCGACATATTCCTCCGCACCATAGCCTCCGAGCCGAGCGGGAAGGGCAAGGAGCTCATAGACAGGATGACCGAGGAGGAGAAGAGGCAGGCCCAGGAGAAGGGCCGCAAGTCCAGGGGACCTCGTTACGTCCTGGGCCAGTTCGCTGAAGAGATAAACGCCTTGGGGGACTTCGTGCTCAAGGCGGCCGAGGATGCAGTTTACGCACACGTCCGGGAGATGATGTCCCAGGCCCTCGGAAGTGCTGAGAAGGCGCACCTGTACGAGGGATACGGGAGGAGCCCGCTTGGATGAAGGGACGGATGCCGAGGGGCACGGCGAAGCCGTGCCCCTCTTTTCATCCCGGACGGACCTTCGCAGTCCCTCCTCGTGCTTCCCTCAGGACCTCCCTCGCCCCCTCCGAGAGTATCCTCCTGTCCGAGCCCACGACCACGAGCCTTGCCCCCTGCTCGACCCAGAACCTTCCCCTCGAAGGCGTCCCGGCCGCTATCCCTCCCACCTTCCCGTGCCTCCTGCACGAATCCATGACCCTCCGGAACCGGGAGACGACCTCGGGATGGTCCGGGTCGGGGAGGAACCCGAGGGAGAGGCTCATGTCGGAGGGGCCGCAGTAGACCCCCGTCAACCCCTCCACCGAGAGTATCTCGTCTATGCGTTCTACGGCCTCGGCCTTCTCTATCTGTACGAAGACCCCTATCTCGTCGTTCGCCCTTTTTATGTACTCCTCACGGCCCACGTCCAGGGTGGCCATCCAGGGCCCGCACCCTCTTATACCTTCGGGGGGGTACCTCGTGGCCTCTACGGCCCTCTCGGCGGCCTCAGGGTCGCTCACCATGGGGAACACGAGGTTGTATACCCCCACGTCCAGGACCTGCTTCACGACCACGAAGTCGTTCCAGGGGACCCTGACCAAGGCCTCGGTCTTCGAGGCCTTGAGGGCCACTACGAACGTAGGGAGGTTCCAAAGCCCCACAGGGCCGTGCTCCATGTCCAGGAAGAAGAAATCGTAGCCGACCTGGGAGAGGGAGTACACCACCCCAGGGTCCGGGATGGTCACTACGAGCCCGAAGGCCACCTCCCCCCTCGAGAGCTTCTCCTTCAGCTTGTTTAAGGTCATCTTATTCGATCCTGAACCCTAAGCCCACCTCCCCTATGGAATCCGTCCTCACCTTGCCCTCCCTCCTCTCCATCACCCCGGGATGGAGCCTCCTGACCTCGGGGAAGGCCTCCCTCCTGTGGTACTGGCATCCGTTGGACTCCACCCCCATCATGGTGCGTATCCTCGCAGCGAAGCCCACCGAGTGCACGAGAGCGGTCCCGTAGAGCGTGAGGTCCTGCACCGTATAGGGCACGCCCTCCTCCTCGGCCAGACAGACGAAAAGGAGGGCGGACGAATGGCACTTGCAGGTCTTGAGGGCTACCCCCGACCACCCGAGCTGTCTTGCGAGCCTGTAGTCGTCCAAGGTTGCGAGGCTCTCGTCTATCACCACCGGCTTGAGGGAGGAGAGCTTCCTCATGTCCCACCTGTGCAGGGAGAGGTCCCTCTCGGTTGGCTGTTCTAAGTAGAGGATCTCCTCGTAAGTCCTCGGATCTTTCTCCTCGACCTTTTTGAGGTATTCCACCATGTACTCGGGCGATTCGCACTGCTCGTTGGTGTCCACGCTCAGGTACAACCTGTCGTCCCAACCCATACGTCTCCTGACTTCTCTGGCGACCTCGGCCACCTCCAAGGTCCTCCGAACGTCCCACTCCAGGTCCTTCCCCCTGAGCTTGACCTTCAGGCAGAAGAGCCCGTCCCTCTCCACCCACTCCTCCAAGGAGTTAGGGAGTCCGTCCTGGGGAGCGTCCTCCGGGACTTCCCCCTTCCTCAGGACGTCCAGCCCTCCCACGAGGTGGAAGACGGGAAGCTCGGAAAGGTACCTGCTCCTGAGGTAGTCACCTATGTACTTCCCCCTGAACTCCTCCCCTAGATAGTAACCTAAGTCGTGCTCCATGAAATCCTTCCCGTAACCGTCGTACGAACATATCCCGTTGACCTTCCCGAAAGCGTCGTGGAGGGCCGCATCCACGGCCGAGGCCGAGACCAGAAGGGCTAAAAACGGAAGCTCCTCAGCAAGCCCCATCTCCCGGCTCACATCCCTCCCTATCTGTGCCAGTTCGTCCTCGAGCTCCAAGAAGATGTCCACGGGATGCGCACGCCTTCCGTACCCCTCCACCTTCCTGGCGAACCTCAGGGCGACCTCCCGCATGGCCGACTCCCTGAGTTCGTGGGGGACCTTAGGGGAGGGGAACGCCCACATGTCGGCAAGCGGCATGGAGCCGTTCCCCCTGGCGGTCCTCCCCCTTCCGTCCTCCACCTCGACCTCCACCGTGCAGTAGGTCAACCCCTCCATGACCACCGCCCCGAACTTCAGGGGCGACCTGAAGGGTTCGAAGTGGAAGCCCACCTCGACCCGTTTAGGCAGGATATCGCTCAGCATCTTCCCTCCCCTCACCATATCCTTTTCCTCTTCTCCACCTTTATCTCCGGAAGTTCCTTTATCCTGAGGACGAAGTAGTACCCCTTCCTCATCCCCGAGGGCGACCACTGGAAGGAGGCCTCCCAACAGTGGAGGTCACGGTAGATGTAAATTTCGTGCGCCACCATCCTTCTCTTCCCGAGGTCGTAGTTGAAGGAGTACCTCATCCTCCACTTCGAGGTCGGCTGGGCCTGCGCCGCTCCCCTCACCCAGAAGGTTGCCTCCCCCCCGACCACCTTCCTGCAGTAGCCGGAAAGGGTGAGCCCCCAGGGTCCCATCCCCGACACGTCCACCCCCGGAACCCAGGAGGACTCCCGTCCGGACGAGGGCTTCCCCCCTCCAGAGACCCTGAGGGAGGCGTTCAGGGAGAGCTCCTTGAGGCTTGGCCAGGAGAGCTTATCCCCCCGGTAGAAGCCGTGGCGAAGCTCGGCCCTCAGGTCCAGGGCCCTGAAGGGCGAGGACCTTATGGAAGTCCTCAGGTCGGATAGCCTGCGGGACGCTCCGGGACTTAGGTCGTACCCGGAAGAGAAGCTCAAACTGATTAAGTCCAGCTTCCTCGGGTTCCTTCCCCTTCCCCACTTCGTCTGGAAGAGGTTGCTCAGGGAAGCGGACACGCTCGCCCTCCAGGATGAGGGCCTCCACGACCCGGAACTTTTCACCGAGATGGAGGGCCTCAGCACGTGCCTTACGGCCCTGAGCTTCCCCCTCTCCACGGGGAATACCCCGTATATCGTCGTCCTGAGCCCCAAGCTGGCGGATACCTCCTCCCTGTGGGAGAACTCCCTCCCCTCCCAGAGGGCTCTTCCGACCATCCTCGCCGAAGGGGAGAGCGTGACCCATCCCCACCTCAAGCTCCCGGAAAGGCCGGAACTTCCGGAGATATCGGTCCTCCTGCTCCACCTTCCTTCCGAGAGGAAGAGGGAGTTATGTGCCCTCAACGAGGGTCGGAAATATAGCTTCCTCCCCGCCAAGGCGTGACCGGGCAGGGAGAGCGATATGCTCGGGAGTGTGTACCTCTCCTCGTCCCTGTCCAGATATCGGACCTGCCCGAGCGAGATGGAGAACCCTCCACCGCCGCCCCAGCTTTGGGTCAACGTAGCCGTGGAGCGGAGGGTCCGCCTCATCCTCACTACGGGGTCGAAGCGGACCTGCCTTAGGTAATCCTTATCGCTCACAAAGTGCCCTTCGACCATAAACTTGAGCCTCGGGGATAGGTTCTGGTCGTGTCTAAGTTCCAGGTCCCACCTCCTTCCCCCCTTCCTCCAGTTCCAAGATCCCCTCAGGCTTCCCCTCAACCTGTACCTTAAGGCGTACCTGAACTCCGACGAAAGGACCAAACCTACCTTCTCGTAGACGTCCGCCCTGAGCTTCAGGTCCCAATAATCGCTCGGAGCGAAGTAATAGCCCACGTTCCTTATGTACCTCCCCTCCCTGCTCGTGCTGCCGTAGTGAGGTCTCAGCCAGCCCGAGTGTCTGTGCTTCCGTATCGGAAATATCATAAAGGGGAGCCTGAGGACAGGGAAGTTCCAAAGGTAGAAGACTACGGGACGGGCTATCACCTTGTCGTCCAGTATCACCTTCATCCTCGGGCTGTAGAAACGATAGTGGGGAGGGTCCCTGTCGCAGGTGGTGTAGGTACCGCCCCGTACGTACAGGACCCCCTCCTCAGAACGTACCACCTTTTCCCCCCTATATATCCCCTTCTGGAAGCTCGTCCTACCCTTCCACACCGCTCCCCTCCCGGTCCTGAAGTTGTACACCATCCGGACCCCTTCGAGCCTTTCTCCCCCCTGGGATAGCACCGGGGTCTGCGAGACCTTCCCCGAGGAATCCTCGAGCCCCTCGGCCACGAGGAGGTCCCTGTCCAAGAAGATGGTTATCTTCCCAGCCGAGAGGCTCAGGTCCTTGTACCACATCTTGGCGTCCCCCACGAGGTCCACCCTACTCCCCTCCACGACCACCTCCCTTGCGGAGTACCGTACGGAGTCCGTGTATGTGCTTCCCCACAGGGGCAAGGGGGAAAGGGCGAGCAGGAGGGCGAGGGACTTTTCCACAAACTTATCCACACACCTTGCACCCCCTGTGGACAATTTCCTTGGTATCGTACAAGCCCAAGTTTTTATTGCTTATATAGACACATCAAAATTGAAACGATGTGGAAAATCCTGTGGATAACTTCAGGAGTTATCCACACAGGTGCCACCGTCCTATTCCGAGCCTGAGGCTCTCCTGTCCCATCTGTCCCATCTGTCCCATCCTTTCCTCCCGTATGCGTCGTACACCATCTTGTGGTAGCCTGCGTTTATCACCAACAGGGGCAAAAGGAGGGATGGCATCCTCCCTAAGAGCTTAAAAAGGCGAGCGAGGATGGAAGGGCTGGAGTAGAACTGCAACCAGGCCCATTGCGTGCCCTCCTCGAGCTGTTCGGGGGTCATGTTCTTGGGACGGAAGACCGCATGGCCTATGTTATACTTCGACCAGTCGTTGGAGATGATCCTTCCCTCCCTCTCAAGCCTGGCCCTCAGTGGCGTTCCGGGAAGTGGGGTCAGGATTCCGAACTGGGCGAGGTCCAGGCCGCTCTTCTTGGCGAACTCTAAGGTCCTCTCGAACACCCCGAGGTCGTCGTGGTCGAACCCGAATATGAACGCCCCCTCCACAACTATCCCGTGGTCGTGGAACCTCTTTATGACCTCCCTGTACTCCTCCACCCTGTTGAACCTCTTCCCGACCTCCCCTAAGCTGTCCTCCGATATGGATTCGAAGCCCACGAAAAGTCCCTTACATCCGCTCTTCTGGGCGAGCTTCAAAAGCTCCCTGTCCCTGGCTATCGTAGTGGAAGCCTGCCCAGCCCACATTATGCCTTCGGATGCGAGGGCCTGGAACAGCTCCTTCGCATACCTCCTGTCGCCGGCTATATTATCGTCCAAGAACCCTACGAACTTTGAGCCCATAGCTTCTATCTCGGCTATCACCTCCTTTACCGGCCTCATCCTGTACTTCCTTCCGAAGAAGTAGCTCACGGCACAGAAGCTACACCCAAAGGGGCATCCCCTCGCGGTCTGGATGGTGTTGGTGGTAAGGTATGCCTTCTTCCTGAGGAGGTCGCGACGGGGGATCGGAAGCCCTGCAAGGTCCGGAAACCTCTCCGAGCGATATATTCCCCTCATCTCCCTCCTTTTGAAGTCCTCCAAAACCTTATGCCAGCATCCCTCAGCTTCCCCCACGACCACGGCGTCCGCATGCTGCAGGGCCTCCTGAGGCATGGCCGATGCGTGCATCCCTCCCATAACTACCTTCACCCCCCGGGCACGGAACCTGTCCGCTATGGCGTATGCCCTGGGGGCGGTGGCGGTCATGGTCGTTATCCCGACCAGATCTACATCCGCCTCGAAGTCCACATCGTCCACGTTCTCGTCCACTATGCTGACCTCCCATTCCTCGGGGGTCATAGCTGCTAAGAGGGTGAGGTTAACTGGGGGGAAGCGGAAGGCCCTGGCCTTCATCTTACGCCTGTGAACGTCCTCCCAGGTGGGGCATATTAACATCAGCTTCACCTCTACCTCCCGTGTTGTTTTGCTGGCAGATCATGTTCCATAGTGCTTTCGTTGGTGCTTGCACATCGTTCGACTTGGACCGGGACCTCGCCAACGCCTGCTTGATTTTCTCCCCCTTTGACACGATATTATCCTGGGGAGGTCCTCATGTGCCGAGGTCTACAAATAACCATGGTCCTCCTGGGCCTTTTGGGGTGCTCCCCCAGGCAGGGCACGATGGCCCGGCACGTCCAAACCCTCAAGGAGGAGCTTTTCTCCCAGATCAACAGGGACAGGGCCAGGTACGGGCTCCCGCCCCTGCGATGGGACGAGAAGGCGGCCGAAGTGGCCGAGGAACACTGCAGGGAGATGCTCGAGGCAGGATACTTCTCCCATTGGGACCTCTCCGGAAGGAAGCCCTACCAGAGGTACGCCCTTGCGGGCGGCACCGAGTACAACGCTGAGAACCTCGGGTTCGCCTTCTACAGGCCTTCCGGCCCGGGGGACCACATAAATGTAAGGAAGGCGGCCTTCGAGAGCTACAGAGGCATGCTCGCCGAAAGGCCCCCCGAGGACGGCCACAGGAGGACCATCCTCAACCCCCACCACACACATGTGGGGATCGGCATCGCCTTCTCTGCCGACAGGGTGTACATCTCCCAGCTCTTCCTGAGCAGGTACGTGAAGTTCGACCCCCCTCCCCCGAAGAGGGCACGCCCGGACGAAAGGATTCCCCTTTCCGGCGAAATATTGAAGGAGGGCTACTCCCTTCAAGGCGTCCTCGTGTTCTACGAACCCCTCCCGAAGCCCAGGTCCCCCGAGGAGCTGGAAAGCTTCCCCAAGTGGTACGGCCTTCCCGATAGGAAGTTGGAGCTCAAACCTCTCCTACCCCCGGACAAGCGCTACCAGGACGGCTCACGGGGTGAGGTAAAGGTAGAGGGCAAAAGGTTCGGTTTCTCCCTGTCCTTCCCTGAGGGACCCGGGGTGTACACCGTCGTGGCCTTCCTCAAGGACCCCGAAGGAGGTTCGTTCCCTGCGACCGAGGTCTGCATAGAGGTCAGGTAGACCTAAGGATGTTCTAAGATCAGCGTAACGGGGCCGTCGTTCTCTATCTCGACCAACATCCTCTCCCCGAACTCCCCCGTCGCCACGGGGACCCCCTCTGCCTTAAGCTCCTCCACGAAAGTTCCGTAGAGGACCTGGGCCTCGTCGGGGGGAGCGGCCTCGGTGAAGCTGGGCCTCATGCCCTTCTTGGTATCCCCGTAGAGTGTGAACTGGGAGACCACGAGGGCCTCCCCCCCCACATCCTTGAGGGAGAGGTTCATCTTGCCCCGGTCGTCCTCGAATATCCTGAGCCCGGCACATCTGTGAGCGAGCCACTTGGCGTCCTCAGGTCCGTCCCCCCTCCCGACCCCCACCAAC
>Ga0164311_10000804_pt1 | contig 14510 bp, 6 predicted proteins | sample GuaBasSedimGuay2_FD_121796 | JGI IMG/M metagenome (GOLD analysis project Ga0164311, IMG submission 121796) | Subseafloor sediment microbial communities from Guaymas Basin, Gulf of California, Mexico - Guay2, Core 4569-9, 9-12 cm | ecosystem: Environmental > Aquatic > Marine > Hydrothermal vents...
AGGTATTTCATCCCATGATTACGGCGATATTCAAAACTCTCCGGTGGAACAGGTCAACATCGGAGCACATACCAACCTTGGATCGGCCCTGTGTATAGCCGCCAATCGGATCTCATACTTTTATAATCTGAAAGGGCCTAGTATGGCCCTGGATACAGCCTGTTCATCTTCCCTGAATGCGGTTCATATGGCGTGCAGGAGCATCTGGGATAATGATGCGGAGCTGGCATTTGCCGGTGGAGTCAATGCCATATTAAAGCCCGAGCCTCAAATGGGCTTCTCCAAGGGGGGATTTCTTTCCCCCGACAGCAGATGCTATGCGTTTGATTCCCGTGCCAACGGCTACATACGCAGTGAGGGAGCCGGAGTGATCCTGATCAAACCCCTCTCCCGTGCCCTGGAAGATGGAGATCGCATCTATGCTACCATCAGGGGATCGGGAGTAAATCAAGACGGAACCACCAACGGGATATCCGTTCCCAGTTCAGAAGCGCAGCAGGAGATGATCCGAATGGCCTACGAGGATGCCGCAGTAGATACCAGGAAGGTGAAATATATCGAAGCCCATGGTACAGGAACCTTTGTAGGAGATCCCCTTGAAGCCAATTCTATCGGGAAGGTGGTGGGTGCAAACCGCAGTGAGACTTGCTACATAGGTTCGGTAAAAACCAACATTGGGCATCTGGAACCTGCCTCGGGTATTGCAGGGATTATTAAACTTGCCCTGGCCATGACCCACCGGATCATTCCTCCGAATATTAATTTTAAAAAACCCAATCCCAACATCTCCTTTGATTCACTAAACCTTCGGGTGCCTGTAGAACCCATAAAATGGGAAGAAGACAGCAATGGCAGTGTGTATGGTGGAGTCAACAACTTTGGGTTTGGCGGTGCAAACGCCCATGTGGTGCTGGAAGGCATTGCCAGGGAGCCTGCAGTGGAAAAAGCCACTGATGAGAAACTGCAGATATGTACCCTCTCTGCCAGGGATTCTAAAGCTTTGAAAGCCTTAACAGAATCGTACATTGACTTTTTCAGGAATGAAGAAAACAGGGCTAAGCTGGGTGATATTTGTTATTCCTCAGCAGTGCGCCGAACACATCACAACATGCGCCTTTCGGTGGTGGGTGCATCCAGGGATGAAATGGCCTCTCACCTGGAAAAATATTTAGAGGGAGAAAACCTCGTAGAAGTTTCAGAGGGAAGAAGCAGTGAAAAAAGGGATAAAATTGCTTTCGTCTTCTCCGGGCAGGGACCCCAATGGTGGGCCATGGGCCGGCAACTGTTAAAAAGTGAAGCTCTCTTTAAAGAAACCATTCACAAGCTGGATAAACTGCTCAGCAAACATGCATCTTGGTCCTTGCTGGAAGAACTCACAAAAGATGAGGAAACATCAAGAATCAGTGAGACCCATATTGCGCAACCTGCCATATTCTCCATTCAGATTGCCCTTTTTGAGATGTGGAAGGCACTGGGAATCACTCCGGGTGCAGTGGTGGGGCACAGCATCGGAGAGGTACCTGCTGCATATGCTTCGGGAGCACTTACCCTGGAACAGGCCGTGCTGCTCATTTTCCACAGAAGTCGCGTACAGTTTAAAGCTACCGACAAGGGAAGAATGCTGGCTGCCGGGATTACCCCTGCTGAAGCAAAAATACTGATTCAGGGCCGCGAAGACAAAGTCTCCATAGGTGCGGTAAACGGGCCGGCCATGGTCTCCCTTTCGGGCGATACCGATGTAATTATGCAAATATCTGAAGAGCTTGAAAACAAGGATATATTTAACCGCTTGCTGCAAATAAATGTCCCTTTCCACTGTCACCACATGGAACCCCTGAAAGAGGAGCTGCTCAGTTCCCTGAGTTCATTGAAGCCTTCTGCCACCCACATTCCATTTTATTCCACGGTAACCGGGAAGGTGAATGAGGGCGAAAATCTTGATAACAGCTACTGGTACAGGAACGTAAGGGAAACGGTGAGCTTTGTGAGTGCCATTGAGGCTTTGATCAATGATGGATTTGATACCTTCATTGAGCTGGGCCCACATCCCATTCATGCACTGGGAATCAATGAGCTGCTTGAAGCAAAACAGAAAGCCGGGATTATTGTTCCTTCCATCCGGAGGAAGGAGGAGGAAAAGCGTACCTTCCTCTCCTCAGTGGGAAAGCTCCATACATGGGGTTGTGAAATAGACTGGGAAGCCTCCTTTAGCAATGGTTCATTCATTCAACTGCCTGCATATCCCTGGCAGAAGGAGCGCCACTGGCTGGAGACCGAAGAGGGTCAAAAAAGTCGCATTGGCTCTTCCGTTCATCCCCATTTGAGAAGAAAGACCATTTCGGCCAGGGAAAACCACAACATTCTCTGGGACATCAACCTGGACAAAAGGACCCATCCGTATATTGATGATCACAAAGTACAGGGCCCCATCGTTTACCCGGGTGCCGGTCACGTTGAACTCTCCATTTCGGCGGCCCTGGCCTCCTTCGGCGAAAAATTTGAGTACCTGGAAGATCTCAACTTTGAGAGCGCCCTGTTTCTTCCCGATTCGGGCGAACCCGTTCACATTCAGATGGATATATCTCACGACAGCGGGGACTACTTCATCTATTCCAGGCCCAGAAGCGAGCATGCTTCATGGACCATGTGTTCCAATGGGAAAATGAATCACATTGGAGGTATATTTAACTCCATCGAGGTCGATTTCGAGGATATCCGCAAACGGATTACCATTCCCGTCCCTGTCAAACCCATGCATGAAGAGCTGCTGGAGAGCGGACTCTATCTGGGTCCCAGTTTCAGGGCTATTAAAGAGTTATGGAGAAGCGAAAAAGAGTGGGAATCCTTCAGTGAAATTGAGGTGCATGAAAGCATCCGTTCAGAATTTTTCCAGTACAACCTTCATCCTGGAGTGCTTGACAGCTGTTTCCAGACGGTATTCGGCATATTCAATGTGAGAGAGGATACCAGCAAAAAGATGGGGGTCTATATTCCGGTTCACATCGACCGGATCAAGTTTCATAAGAAGGCCAGCTCCTTCAAGATGTTTGTGTATGGCAGGCTCAGGGAGTGGACCGACGAATATGCGCTTGGCGAATTGTGGATCTTCAATGAAGAAGGGGAAGTCATTGCAGAATTCCAGGGCTTCCGCTCACAATTTCTGAAGGGTTCAAGGGGTGAGACCTCTGGTGAACAGGAGAAATGGTATTACGAGTATCATTGGTCCATGAAATCCAGGTCCGACCAGGAACTGGTTCGCAATCCTGGTTTATACATTCCATCCCCCAATGCCATAGGCAAGCAGGTGGGAGAAACCATCAGCGAGATCAATGCCCTGCCCGAACAGGCTGATTATTACAATAGTTACGAGCCCAGTCAGTACAACCTGACCATCGGTTACATCTGCAAAGCCCTGAAAGAGATGGGCATGGATTTCACCATTGGGACGGAAATCAATGTGGGAGACCTGATAAAAGAGTTGGAGGTGATCGGCGATCACCACAGGCTTTTTTACCACCTCTTTAACCTGCTCAGAAATGCAGGTATTGCAGAGGGTAATCAGGATACCTACAGGGTGGTGAAAACACCCGATTTCAGGGACACCCGATTATGGATTGATGAAATCAACAATCAATATCCCCAGTTTCAGCATGAAACAACACTCCTGGGCCGGTGCGGACCAGATATTGCCGGAGTGTTAACCGGGAAGGTTGATCCCATTCAGCTTATTTTTCCAGAGGATCAGTGGGACCTCATCGTGAATTACTATGTGGAAGGGTTCGCATTTAAAAAATACAACGATCTTGCTGCCCGGATAGTTAGTGAGCTGGTAAACAAAATTCCGGAAGATCAGACCCTTCGGATCCTTGAGGTAGGAGCCGGAACAGGGGGAATGACACAGGCCCTGTTGCCATTATTGCCAGCAGGACGGACAGAATACTACTACACGGACCTCTCTCACATGTTTATGCTGAAGGCACAGCGGCGTTTCGCTCGCTATCCATTTGTGCAATATAAGCTGTTGGATATAGAAAAGGATCCGGGAGATCAGGGTATCGACCTCAATTCTTTTGACATTGTCATAGCCTCCGATGTGATACATGCCACCCGGAATCTGAAGACAACTTTCGGGAATGTGAAACGCTTGCTTGCCTCCGAAGGAGTTCTGCTAATGCTGGAGGTAACCAACTCTCCGGTTTACCTGGACCTTATTTTTGGAATGACTGAAGGATGGTGGTTGTTTGAGGATACAGATATACGTACGGAACATGCCACCATGGGGCCCGACCGCTGGAAAAGTGTGCTTGAACGGGAAGGGTTTCACGATGTGGCTCTCTACAGTGATATTGAGAAGAACGATGCCTCCTGCCAGAGCGTGATCCTGGCAAGGAATGAAAAACTGAATCTGACCAATAAAGTGCTGGAGGAGTCTCCCAAACTGGGCAAGGCCGATTGGCTTCTTTTTGCCGATCATAGTGGTGTGGCAAAAATCATGCAGTCCAGGCTGACAGCTATGGATAAACAAGCATTCATGGTTACCAGGGGGGATGCATACAGGAAAATCAGTGAAACGGAATTTCAAATTGATCCCGGAAGTCAGGAGGATGTGAACCAGATCATTGAACTGCTTGCTGAAAAGGGTCATTTCCAGGGAATCGCATTCCTGTGGGGCCTGGATTCGATCTCAAACGAAGAGCTGGACCCGGAGCAGATTATTGCTTCGGAAGAGCATTCATCCATCACCTTGATGAATATCATGAAGAAGCTGAATGACTCCAGCTTTGAGAAAAATCCTGATATATGGATGATCACCTCCGGTGCACAATCGGTGAATGGAATACCCGAAACAGTCCAGCTCTCTCAGGCCGGACTCAGGGGGGTCAACAGGGTGGTCATCAATGAATTTCCCCTTTTCAACTCCACCATGGTCGATTTCAGTCATCCTGTACAGGAGGAAGAAATTGATGCATTGATGGATGAAATTCTGGCCGGGGATAACGAGGATGAAATCGCTTTCAGAGGTAAAAAACGATTTATTAACAGGCTTGAGAGGCTCTCCATGGAGAACATAGCTCAACAGGCTTTGCGTACCATTTCCGATGATGAATCGCCCTTTACGCTGACCATCGATGAGTATGGTGTGCTGGATAACCTGGTTACACGGGAGACCTCCCGGAGGGAACCCGGAGCTGATGAGGTGGAAGTGAAAATCAAAGCTTCAGCACTTAATTTTCGGGACATCATGCTTTCCATGGGTCTGCTCTCAGACAACGCCATCAGCGGTGGATTGTTCGGAAGGACCATGGGACTGGAATGTGCCGGGATCGTCACAGCCACTGGAAAAGAAGTTCAGGACCTGAAGGTTGGGGATGAGGTGATGGCAACGGCTCCTTCCTGCCTTGGAAGATATGCCTACCCCAAGGCCTTTCACGTGGTACAGAAACCCGATACCCTGAGTTTTACGGATGCGGCCACCTTGCCCGTAGTTTATGTAACAGCCTATTATTCATTGGTCTACCTCTGTCGTATCCGCTTAGGTGAGAAGATCCTGATTCATGCAGCTGCAGGTGGAGTGGGCATAGCCGCCATTCACATTGCCAAGGCTGCGGGGGCCGAAATTTATGCCACCGTAGGCAGCAAAGAGAAGAAAGCCTACATCGAAAGTTTGGGCGTTCCGGCTAATCACATCCTGAACTCCCGAACACTGGAGTTCGCGGATCAGCTGATGGAACTAAGCTCCGGAGCAGGCGTGGATATCGTACTAAACTCTCTGTCTGGTGAAGCCATATATAAAAGTATAAAGTGCCTGTCTCCCTATGGAAGGTTTGTTGAGATTGGCAAAACAGATATATACCGCAATAGCAAACTCGGACTGCAGCCCTTTGGAAACAACCTTTCCTATTTTGGAGTGGATGTGGACAGGTTGTTCAAGCAAAGGGAGCAGTTTAGTGGTGAACTGTTCCAGGAAGCCATTGATTTCTTTGTGGAAAACGGGTTTCCCGCACATCCCTCTGAGGTATTCCCCATGTCGGACATTAAAGATGCCTTCCAGTTTATGGCCGGGGCCAGGCACATTGGCAAAATTGTCATTGATATGGATGGTGAACTTCAGGTGGCTCCGCCTCGGGAGATTAGCTTTAGTCCCCTGGGGTCTTACCTGCTCACCGGAGGATGTTCGGGATTTGGACTTGCAGTGGCCCAATGGATGACCTCCAAAGGGGCCAGGCACCTTGTTCTGATGAGCAGATCTGGTCCAAAAACTAAAGATGAGCAAACGATCATTGACCACATGCGGGAGCAGGGTGTGAATGTGATGATCGCCTTAGGGGACGTATCCAACAAGGAAGATGTGAACCGGATCTTGAAAGAGGTAAAGGAAACCATGCCTGCACTGAAAGGGATTCAGCATGCTGCCATGGTTCTGGACGACGGAAGTATTCCGGAAATTGACAGTGAGCGCTATTTAAAAGTTTTTAAACCTAAAAGTCTTGGATGCTGGAACCTGCATGAAGCAAGCCTGAATATGGACCTTGATCATTTTGTGCTTTATTCCTCCATCTCTTCGATTTATGGTAACCCCGGACAGGTGAGTTATGTGGCTGGCAACAGTTTCCTGGAGAATTTCGCCCAGTTCAGGCGCTCCAGGGGCATGGCAGCCATGACCATAAATTGGGGCGTGCTGGGTGACGTGGGTTTTGTGGCCAGAAGTGGCAATGTGGGCGGATTACTTTATAAGCAGGGATGGAAAACCTTTACCCTGGAGCAATCGACCGATGTGCTCGAGCAGATGTTGCTGAACAACCCTGTTCAGCGGGTAGCCACTGACTCAGATTGGGAAATGGTAGGCAATTTTTACCCCCATTCCGCGCTGACAAGCCGATTTGGACACCTGATCAAAGAGAAGGAATTGTCTGCTGGTTCGTCCTCCGGATCAGGCGGAGGCGGATTGATTGCTGCTTTGAAGGAGCTGGATACTGAGGAACAGCCCGAGATACTGGTCTCTCACCTGCGCGATACATTTGCCCGGGTACTTGGATCTTCCCCCGAGAAAGTTGATCCAAACGAACCTGTTACCAAGTATGGACTGGATTCGCTGATGGCCAATCAGATCAGAAACTGGATCCAGAGCAGCGTGGCTGTTGATTACTCCATGATGCGGATCATGAAAGGTCCGACCCTTAGCGAAATGGCCCTGCAGATTCTGAATGAAATGAACGGTCAGCTGGGAAAAGGAGATGGACCAGATGAGGAGAAATCGGAACTGGACAACTGGGTGTTGCGTTCAAAGGTGGTTGACAATCCACGGATGAGGCTTTTCTGCCTCCCCTATTTCGCCGGTGGTGCTTCTGTATACAACAGCTGGAGTGACACATTACAGGACGGAATAGAGGTGTGTGCTATTCAATATCCCGGACGCGAGGAGCGCATGGGTGAAAAGCCCTATGACAATCACCAGGATCTGATCAGGGCAATTGCCGAGGTGATCGATCCCCTCTTAAATTGTCCGATCGCATTCTATTGTCACAGCGCCGGCGCAGGAATCGGGCTGGAGTTGGCAAGATACCTGCGAAGGGAAAAAGGCATACAACCCCTTAAGTTTATGGTTGGAGGATGGAGATCCCCCCACCTTGAAAGTCCCTTTAAATTCCTGGATGCCATTCATGACGATGAGGTCTATATGGATAAGAACATACCGAATATCATTGAGCATTTGAGATCCCTGGAGATTCCTGAATCAGTGCTTCAGAATAAAGAGCTGATCGATGAGATGCTCCCGGCCCTTCGTGCTGATATCCTCCTGGGCAAGCGATACACCTACTACGAGGATGAGGCGCTAAGTTGTGCTCTCACTGCGATTGCAGGGAAAGAGGATACTGTATTTACGGAGGAGCAGATCAAGCAGTGGAAGATACATACATCGGGAGAGTTCAGGTTTAAAAAGGTGAATGGGAGTCACCTGTTTTGCAGGGATAACAAAGAAGAATTACTGGAGTTAATCAATAAGGAACTAATGGAATTCACCCATGTCTGATCAATCTGGATTCGCTGTCCCCGATCTGCTGAAAGGGGAAATTCACCTCTGGACTGTTTCCATAGATAAGCTGAAGGATCAGGCAGAACACCTGGAATCGCTGCTGTCTGAAGAGGAAAGAAGAAAAGTATCCTTCTATAAATTTGAACATACTCAGCTGAGCTATGTCGTTTCTCAGGCTGTATTGAGGATGCTACTCGCTTCATACCTGGATGTAAAACCTGCCGATGTGAAATTGGGAACTCACAAAAAGGGTAAACCATACCTCATTCATGATCGTTCGGTTTTCTTTAATATTTCCAATTCGTATGATCTCTGTGTTTTTGCATTCTCCTGTAATGCAGAAGTGGGGATTGATCTTGAGAAAATCCGGGATTTGCCAGACATTGACCAGTTGATTGAAAAGAACTTAACCAGGCGGGAAAGGAAATATTTACTTAAAGATCCTGACCATAAGTTAAGCTGGTTTTTCCGTTTCTGGACCTTTAAAGAATCCTTTCTGAAGGCCACTGGGGAGGGAATGCGACTTACTCCGGAGAATCTTGAATTTTCACTGGAGGACGGAGCGATCAAGCTTCGATCTGTAAACTATGGTTTTGATGGCACTGAGTGGCAGTTTCTGGAATTTAGCCGGGCAGGGAATTATACGGGTACGCTCACCTATACCGGAAAGGGGATTCTCATTAAAGAGATGAGTGTAGATAGGGAATAATTCTAAGTCGATCCCCTGATCGGTCAGCTCGTTCCTGAAATCGGTGATGACCATTCTGTGTCAGCTAATGGTAGACTTTTCTTTCTCGTAAGGTTTTCTTAAGTAGCTTGAAATGTTCATTTAGGGGTGTTGTATAAATTCATATCTTTGTATACGGTATACGAAATTCATACTCAAGATGTCTAAAATTTCAAACGATGAACTGGGTGCTCAGGCCTACAAAAAAGTAAGGTCAATGATCATCTCAAAAAAGCTGGTGCCGGGACAAAAGATTGTACAGGACAAACTTGCAGAAAGTCTCGGGATTAGCAGAACCCCATTGCGATCTGCGCTACAAATGCTAGAAGCTGAGTACCTGGTTGAATCTGTTCCAAGAAAAGGAGTTATCGTAAAAGAGTTTAGTAATGAGGAGATCGTAGAGTTATATGATTGTAGAATTGCACTTGAAGGAACTGCAATTGGCTTATTCACAAACCTTGCCTTAGATTCTGAAATTGATCGATTAAATGGACTATTCCAACCTTTCTTGGTAAGCCCCATTGACACCAATAAATATCAAATAGCAGACAGTAATTTTCACGATTCAATTATTCAGGGCTGTGGAAACAGCTTTCTATCCAAGCTTTTCCAGCATGGTAATATTTTGCTAATCATTAATATGGTTGGTTTAGTCAGGCCTCCGGAAGAGACTTTGAATGAGCATTTTGACATCATAAGTGCCATAAAAAAAAGAGACTCTAAATTGGCTGAATTCCTGGTAAAATCTCATCTGGATAACTCCAAGCAACTTATCCTAAGCAATATAAATGAAGAATAGAAGCTTATTCCCTGTCCGGCACAAGATGGTAGGTGGTACTTTCATTCTTGCAATGATCGTATTATTCGATCGAATACTTATTTCTGTGGCGAAGGATCCAATTTCCAGCGATCTTTCATTGAACGATAAACAGATGGGCTGGGTACTGTCCATATTTGCCCTCGGTTATGCATTATTTCAAACACCGTCAGGATTTCTGGCAGATAAATTTGGTGCCAGGAGGGTATTAACTGCAGTTGTAAGTTTGTGGTCCTTTTTTACTGCACTAACCGGAGCAGTGTGGAATTTTGCATCCTTAATAGTCGTGCGGTTCCTGTTTGGTATGGGAGAAGCTGGTGCATTTCCTAGCATGGCCAGGGCAATCTTCAAATGGATCCCCATTAGAGAGCGTGGAATCGTAAATGGGATTAATTTCTCAGGTGGCCGTATAGGCGCTGCCATTGCCCTCCCGCTTGTTGCAGGACTAATAGAATTTACAAGCTGGAGAATGAGCTTTGTCATATTAGGGATTATTGGCATCGTCTGGGCGGTCATCTGGTATGCATGGTTTCGAGATTCTCCTTCAAAGCATCCGGGCATTTCAGAGAAAGAGTTAAGATACATAGAAGATAATATACAGCAACCCACTGCTGCTTTAGAGAGTGAAAAAATATCATTCGGTAAAATGTTTCAGTCAAAGACAATGTGGCTTTTAATGGGACAATACTTTAGCAGCAACTTTACATTTTTCTTTTGCCTTACCTGGTTGTTCCCACACCTGAAAGCAACATATAATCTGGAGTCTATTGAAGCTGGTTTTTATTCCTCTGCACCACTGATTTTTGGAGCATTGGGAAATTGGGTTTCAGGTTGGATGGTAGATTATATCTACAGGAAAAAAAGATGGGAGTTATCCAGAAAGCTACCCGCTATAATCGGTTTTTCATTGGCGACTATAGGCATTATCGCCAGCATATACATGAAAGAGGTTAACGGGGCAGTTATATTTATATCCATAGCTATATTTGGTGCTGACATGACACTGAGTCCATCATGGTCTGCATGTGTAGACATTGGAAAAGAACATTCGGGAACCGTAAGCGGAACCATGAACATGGCAGGAAATTTAGGATCATTTTTCACAGCTCTTGCATTTCCTTACCTGGTGTCCATGACAGGTTCAGGTACACCCTTCTTTTTTGTAGCAGCGGCGCTTAACCTACTTGCCATCGTAATGTGGCTGGCTATTAAACCGCAAAAGCCCTTAAAGCTCACCTAATCAGAATAATATGATCAGAAAAGAAGAATTTGAAGAAGTCTGCCAACAATCGCTGCTTATGATTGAAGAGGCAGGTATTCAACTCACATCGGAAGATAGAAGCAGAATGACCTCTGCCGATTTCGGCTTAAGTCATATTAAAACCGAGGGTGTGCAGATCTTAACCATGTTTGAAACGGAAAGAATTGCGGGTAAAATATTGGTTCTGCTGCCCAATCAGACGGAACCGGAACACTGGCATCCCACGGTGGGAGATGATGCCGGAAAGGAAGAGATCATCCGTGCGATCAGTGGAGATCTGTATTTCTACATAGCGGGGAAGGATACCATGCAACACGGTTTTATTGTGGAAGGGAAGAGTGATTGCTATACCATGAGAAATGAAGTAGTGCTCAAACCAGGCGATCAGCTTGTTTTACCGGCAGGAAGCAAACACTGGTTTCAGGCAGGAGAAAGTGGTGCAGTAATGTATTCATTTTCAACGAAAGTAAGCGATCTGCTAGACCAGTTTTCTGATCCGGATATAGTTAGAGAGACCATAATTACAGAATAAAAATACAGCAAATGAAGCAGAGCATTATTACCGCCTTTTTAGGTAAAACCCAGGATAGATTTTCAGAATACCAGGAATCTACTGAATTGAAGCAGAGGCTTGAATTGGTTAAACTTATTGATGGCGTATCGGGTGTGGAAATTGTATTTCCATATGAAACCGGAGATCCTGCGGAGACCAAAATCCTGATGAGTGAAATGGGCCTCGAATTTGCAGCTGTCAATGCAAATATTAAAAAGAAGCCCAAATTTGTACCTGGAGCTTTGTCCAGGCCACAGGCCGACCTGAGAGCTGAGGCAGTTGACATTATAAAAAAGGCAAAAGACTATGCCAAAGCCGTGGGTGCTCCCCTGGTAACTTGTTGCCCTTTAACCGATGGCTACGATAACCTGTTCCAGGTAGACTATCCCAAGGCCTGGAAGTATATGATTGACTCAATAGCTGAAGCTGCAGATTACCTGCCTGAAGTACCCCTTTTTCTTGAATATAAGATTAATGAGACAAGGGTAAACTGTCACCTGGACACCTGTTCAAAGACCATTGTTTTGTTGAAAGAGGTGCAAAATGCAGCGACCGGAATTACCATAGATTTTGGACATTCCCTTCTGGCGAAGGAAAATCCGGCTCAGGTTCTGGCTCTGTGCGAACAGTCAGGTATTGACTACTACCTGCATACCAATGACAATGATTGGAATTTTGACTGGGATCTTATTGGTGGATCGAGAAATTTCCTCCATACCGTGGAGTTCTTCTTCTATGCTAAGGAGTTCGGGTATAACAAATTCTTCACCACGGATGCCTCACCTCGCATTTTTGATATGATTGGGTTCTTTACTGAGCATATGGAGATAAACAGCGCCATATGGAACCTGGTTGATAAACTGGACAGAGAAAAGTACAGAAAAATGATGCACGAGGAGAAGCATATGGACTTAATGAAGCTTGTAAGAAAAGAGATATACAAACTTTAATAATGGTTTAAGATGACACGAACAATCAGTAATTGCTGCAACGCTCTGATCCTTCTGCTATTGTTTTTAATGCCTTCATTGAATGCCAATTCCCAGTCCGGAAATTCAGTGAATACTACAGGAGAATTGAAGCAATGGCATAAAGTGACATTAACTTTTGAGGGACCAGAATCTGCTGAAAGCAGTCCTGCTAATCCATTTCTGGATTACCGCATGAATGTCACCTTCACAAAAGGGAATAAGAATGTTGTAGTACCTGGCTATTATGCGGCCGATGGTAATGCCGGAAACAGTGGATCAAAATCCGGAAATAAGTGGAGGTGTCATTTTTCTCCATCTGAGAAGGGGGAGTGGACCTGGAGTGCTTCTTTTCGGAAAGCCAGCAATATCGCTTTGGATGATCAACCTATGGCTGGTGAAGCTTGTGGTTTTGATGGAGAAAAGGGTTCCTTCAACATTGCTTCATCCAACAAAATGGCTCCGGATTTCAGAGCAAAAGGGATACTGCAATATACAGGCAAACACTATTTTCAATTTGCACAGACAAAGGAATATTTTCTAAAAGGTGGAGCTGACAGTCCTGAAAATTTTCTGGCTTATAATGAAATAGACAACACCTATGATGCCGATGCCGGCTCAGGTAGTTATGAGCATATAGGTGGGTTTATTCATGAATATAAACCACACATTAAGGATTGGAATCAGGGTGATCCAACCTGGAAGGACGGAAAGGGGAAAGGGATCATCGGGGCACTCAATTACCTCTCGGAGAAGGAAATGAATAGTGTCTATTTCCTGACCTACAACCTGGATGGTGGTGATGGCCGTGATGTATGGATGTGGTCGGATGAAAATGAACGAGAACGATTCGACTGCAGTAAGCTGGATCAATGGGAGATTATATTCGAGCATATGGACAAACGTGGACTCATGTTGCATGTAATAACCCAGGAGACTGAGAATGATCATAAGCTTGGCGGTTCTGTTGGGCTGAATTTGCATCGTAAATTATACTACCGTGAATTGGTGGCGCGTTTTGGTCATCATCTGGCCCTGGTTTGGAACCTGGGAGAGGAAAATAATACACCCGATTCCGATCGAAAGGAAATTGCCGCTTATATACGTTCTCTGGATCCTTATAATCATCCGATAACTGTTCATACCCAAGCAAATGTTACGCTGAAGTTTTATAATGATCTTTTAGGTAATGAGAATTTTGAAGCAACTTCCATTCAAAGCGATTTCAATAATTTCCATAACGAGGCTGTAGTTTTGAGAAAACGTTCCGCGGAAGCCGGACGAAAATGGGCCATTTTTTATGACGAACAGGGCCCGGCCAGTCAAGGCGTACTACCTGATGTCGATGATCCCATGCATGACATTGTGCGAAAGCAGGGCCTATGGGGAAATTTAATGGGAGGGGGTGCCGGTGTGGAATGGTATTTTGGTCATCAGTATCCTCATATGGATATCAATTGTGAGGATTGGCGTTCGCGTGATAATATGTGGGATCAAACCCGCCATGCTTTGACATTCTTTCAAACATATCTACCATTTTGGGAGATGACTCCATCTGACCAATTGACTTCAGCAGACGATGATTATTGCTTTGCTAAAGAAGGTGAGGTATATGCAGTATTTCTTCCCAATGGCGGTACCACCAAGCTTGATTTAAGCAAGGCAAATGGCGAATTTGATATACAATGGTACAATCCGCGAAAAGGTGGAACTTTGGAGAATGGCTCAGTTCAAACTATAAAAGGTGGCGATTGGGTGGAAATTGGAACAGCACCTTCAGAAATACATGAAGACTGGACAATATTGATTAAATATAGAAACTAACTTTTCAAGAAAAAGGCTATGAGCAAAACAAAAATTATTCAATCCCTGGTAGCGTTAGTCGTATACATCCTCTTTACGGGTTGCGATTCGGAACAAATCAGAAAAATATCAGTTGAGGAATACCGAAGTAAAATGAAAGCCGGTTGGCTGGGACAAATGGCGGGAGTGGGTCAGGGAGCTCCAACGGAATTTAAATTCAATGGAAAGATTATTCCTGAAGAAAAGGTGCCTTCCTGGGATAAAAAAATGATTAATCAACATTGGCAGGATGATATTTATGTGGAGATGACATTTCTAAAAACCCTGGAAGATTATGGATTTGATG
>Ga0164311_10000806_pt1 | contig 14489 bp, 11 predicted proteins | sample GuaBasSedimGuay2_FD_121796 | JGI IMG/M metagenome (GOLD analysis project Ga0164311, IMG submission 121796) | Subseafloor sediment microbial communities from Guaymas Basin, Gulf of California, Mexico - Guay2, Core 4569-9, 9-12 cm | ecosystem: Environmental > Aquatic > Marine > Hydrothermal vents...
ACTGTCACTCGGTTTGGTTGGCGCGCTTTCCATCGTGCGTTTCCGCACGGCAGTCAAAGAGCCAGAAGAGCTGGCATACCTGTTCTTTGCGATCAGCATCGGGATTGGTTTGGGCGATAACCAGCGTCTGGTGACGACCGTCGCATTTGCGATTGCCATTGTGATCATCGGTTTGCTCAAAATATTCCGCAAATCCAAAGCGGATGTGAACCTGCACCTCACCGTCACCAGCCAAGCACCCGGCAAAGTCGATCTGCCGCAGGTGATGGAGGCACTGCAGCCGCACACCGCAAAACTCAAATTGATGCGTCTGGACGAGACGGAGGAAGTGCTTGAAGCAGCTTTCCTGGTGGAGTTCAAACGTATTGAGAACCTGAGTGCGGCTAAGGAAGCGCTGAAAGCTCTTTCGCCGCAGGTTTCCATCACCTTTTTGGATAACAAGGGCATCTGGTAGGTCATGAGGTGGGATAAAGATCAACCGCTGGAAGAATTGCGCTATGAGCGCAAATTCCTGGTCGATGAGCTGGACAGCCATCATGTGCGGGCTTTGGTCAAGTTGCACCCGATGATGTTCGTGCAGCCTTATCCGCCGCGCTATGTGAATAACATCTACTTGGACAGCGAAGATCTGGTTAATTATATAGAAAATGTTGACGGGGTGGAAAAACGCCGTAAGGTACGCTTGCGTTGGTATGGAGACCTGCTGGGTGACTCCCCGAAGACGATGCTTGAATTCAAACTCAGACAAGGGTTGATGAACCGCAAGATTCAGGTGCCGCTGGGTGGGCTACGGGTTGATAAGACTTTTAATAAACAGGTTTTAGAGGAGTTTTTTAGGCAGAATGAACTGCCGTTGGATATCAGCTTGGGGCTGCACGGCTTGTCGCCGGTCTTGATCAACCGTTATTACCGCTGGTATTTTGCGACACTGGATGGGCATTTCAGGGTGACGGTGGATACAGCGCTGGCATATTATAATGTGCGCCATCTGACGAATGCTTTCCGCTATAAATTCGTTGACTATAAGCGTATTGTGGTGGAATTGAAGTATCAGAAAGAGGAGGATAAGACAGCTGAAAGGGTGGCGTCCTATTTCCCCTTTAGGGTGACGAAGAATTCCAAGTATGTTACCGGATTGGAGAGTGTTTTTTGGTAATGCCTTGATACCTATTTAATATAAAACGCTGCTCGGCTTGCCATTAGACCAGTCGGGTAGTGTGTTTTAATGCAAAGGACTGATGTAATGGGGGTATACTCATTATTTCATAGCTTCTTATTGGAGGTCAGGATTGGAAAAATTCAAGCGGCGGACTTATCGCAACTTGAGGGAAGTCTTAACAGATGTGAAGGTTATGACTTACAAACGCAAGGACATCAAAGGGCTGATGCGCAATGGGGTGATAGACGAGGCTTTTCGCGAGCGCTTGATGTTAGCTGTTACAGAGGTGAACGGCTGCCGATATTGTATGTATGCACATGCACGTATGGCATTAACTGCAGGAATATCCGAAAATGAGCTCAAAGCATTAGGACAGGGTTTGTTTGATGGCAGCCCAAAGGAAGAAGTGATTGCATTGCTTTATGCCCAGCATTGGGCAGAAACGAACGCGAAGCCAGAAGTAGAGGCGCGTGAACGGGTTGTAGCTCAATATGGTAAGGCGACTGTAGAAGCGATTGAACTTGTATTGCGCATGATCCGCATGGGTAATCTGTTGGGAAATACATGGGACTACTTCCTCTATCGGATATCATTCGGGCATTGGGGAGGTGAGGAATAAGCCAGGGTGGGTAAGTGATCACTCTGGACGATTACTTAAATGAAGCCAATCAGGTGCTTTTAAAGCGGGAATTCGACAAAGCATGATAAATGGAATACAATGAACGAGTTATGCGGTCTTCAAAGAAACCAAACACACGTGCCAGTACGTTGCGCAAATTTTGGGAAAATCCACTAATCCTGCCAATCTATCTGCCAACATTTTTCTTCGCACTGGCTTTGGGGCTGCTGATGCCGGTCTTACCGCTTTATGCGGGTGAATTAAGCGATTCATACGGGCTGATCGGTTTGGTAGTTTCGGGGGCTGGTTTGGGGACATTGCTTGCTGATCTGCCTTCGGGTTTAATTCTTCGAAAGGTGGGGAAAAAGCGGGCAACACTTATCGGGATTGGCTTATGTGCCTTGAGCACCGCTGCGCTTTTCTGGGCCAACTCAATCCTCCTTGCCTTAGGGTTGCGAATCTTGGCTGGTATGGGTATGTCCCTTTATAGTATCGCCAGGCATGTCTATATCACTGAGGCTGCTGCAGCGGAATCCCGCGGACGAGCGATCGCGCTATTTGGCGGCGTTTTCCGACTGGGGATCTTTATAGGGCCAATATTAGGCGGCATCATCTCCTCAAGGATAAATTTCAGGTTGCCGTTCTTGGTATTTTTGATCTTCTGTGGTGTCGCGATGTTGATCGTATTGATCGCAAGGCATCATTTCGTCGAGGAGGAAGAAGGTTTAATAGACGACGACACTTCACAGGGGCGCTTGCTGTGGTCTGAGATGCGCCCGCGCCTGGGTGTGTTGAGCATCTCTGGTTTCGGGCATATCTTGTCGCAGATCACGCGTGCCGGGCAGCGCTTAATCATACCTTTGTTCTGTGCCGATATCCTTGGATTAGATGTTGAGGCGATAGGCTATATTGTGGCGGCTTCTTCCGCGGTGAGCATGACCTTGTTTTATCCTGTTGGGTTGATCATGGACCGCGTCGGGCGTAAGTGGGCAATCGTACCCAGCTTTGTCATCCAGGGTTTGGGCTTGGCTTTATTGCCCTTGACGCATGGGTTTACCGGCGCGCTGCTGGTCTCTGCCCTGATCGGTTTTGGGCATGGATTTGGTTCGGGTACGATGATGACACTGGGGGCAGATCTTTCTCCGCAGGTGGGACGCAGCACATTCCTTGCGCTGTGGCGCTGGGTGGGAGATGCCGGGTCAAGTGGCGGGCCGCTTGTGGTTGGATACGTTGCTGATATTTTGACTCTGCCGAATACATCACTGGCGGTCGCCGGCGCAGGGATAATGGCAGGCTTGATCTTTGCCTTCTTCGTCCCCGAAACATTGAAGAAGGTAAAAGATTGATTTATTTTCATCGAATATCTTGCATTGAATGACAGACCGGATCTGATTGATTGTCGATAGCGGGCCTTGTTTCATTAGTTTGGTTTTTGGGGAGCAATATAGAAAGGGGGCTGTTGAAGTTGGTTCAATTTTTGAATTCGTTCATTGGTTTTGCCAGTATCTCCTTGCTATCCGGTAGGGCTTTCCCATCTATACACTCAAGGCTGTACCCTAGTTCTTGCAGCAGGGCGACGGTTTTATCATGTGCGCTGCGGGCGTGGGTATCCAGGAAGAGTATCGGACGCCTGGTTTGTAATATTCGGCGGGCGCCATTGAGCACTTCATATTCAGCCCCCTCGACATCAACTTTTATATAATCAGGTGCAGGAATCTGATCCTTGCTGTAAAGCTCATCCAAACTGACCAACTGCACCTCAAGCTGACCTTGATAGGAGATATGCCCCATAGCTGTGCTGGCGCCAAGGTCAAAGTGGGCGCTGCCGTTTTTGTCCGAAACAGCAGCTTCGATCACGCTGATGTACTTTGCGAGATGGTTGAGCGCAATGTGTTTGTGAATGAACTTGATGTTGCGCGGCAGGGGTTCGAAAGCGTAAACGTGACCTTTAGGCTTAGATAATTTAGCGGCCAGCAAGCTGAAGTAACCTACATTTGCGCCTATATCGAAGAACACGCTGTTAGGTTTGATCTCACGTTCAAAAGATTGACGTTTACGGTATTCATACCATCCCAGCCAGTAACCGTGCTCGCCTGAGCCGACCACCCACTTCATGCCGCGCATGCGTCCTTGTAAGATGGGCATGACCATGCCAGGCGGGAGCAAGCGTAATGGTAGCCGTAAGAGTTTACCCAGGAAAGTATTGCTGGATATGCCGGAAAAGTTCATATGTTATTTAAAGATTAGCATCCCTTTCTATGTTTAGTGGCTGCTGCTTGGCTTAGGGAGTTTGGGGAGTAACCAGGAAAGGAAGGCGTCGGTCGAACGCGTTTGTAGCAAGACACGCCCTGGACCAGTTAGATCGACGACCAACCCCTCACCGCTGAAGAGGGAGGATTTAAGACCACCGACCGATCGCACTTTAAACCCCATGTTCTCACTGAAAGCGACTAGGTGGCCGGTGTCAACGGTGTAGGTTTCCCCTGCTGCAAGGTTTATCTCATGAATAGCACCGTAGGAGGAAAGGATCGCTTTCCCCTGACCGAAGATCTTGAGCATGATCAGACCCTCAGAGGCGAAGAATGTTTTTGCGCCACCCCATTTGGTGTCTATCTCAACGCTGGTTTCTGATGCAACGTATGATCCAGATTGCACCATCAAGCTTTCTCCCTGAAGATCCAGCAGGAAAAGGTCACCCGGCAAAGCTGGTGCGACGGTGACTTCCCCACCTTGTGGCCCGGCTTTATAACTGTTCTGGAAGAAGCTTTCCCCGCCTAAGAAGGCGCGGCCTAAAGACTTCAGAAGACCGCCGCGCGCCTTAGTTTCAATTTGAATGTCCGAAGACATACTGACCATTGAGCCGCCTTCAACTTGTAGTTCCTCGGCAGGTCCCAGCTTGACAATACCTAATGAATAGGAAGGTTTGTATTTAATCTCGATTTCCATTTTTTTTCTCCAAAGTCTAGTAGAGGTCTGATAAAGCGATTGTAACATGAACGCCATAATCTAGCTTAATTATGAATGAGATAAGGGGGACTGGTATTGAACGAATCCATTAGGTTTTTTAGACATTAGATTCAATTACAACACTGCTAGCACACGCATGAAGACCTGGCGGGTCTGCGTACGCTGGCGATGCTCAGCCAGGTAGATGCCTTGCCATGTGCCAAGGCTCAAGCTGCCGTCATCAATGGGGATGCTTAAGCTGACGGGTGTGATCATTGCGCGTAGATGGGCAGGTGAATCATCCGAACCTTCCACTATATGCGCATACCAGGCTTGTCCCTCCGGAATGAGCTGCTCAAAGAGCTCTTCCATGTCACGCCGCGCAGTTGGATCGTAATTCTCGTTGATAACAAGCGATGCACTGCAGTGGGGGATATAGAGAAAGCACATCCCTTCGATCACTGACCAATTCTTCAATCTGGCGTTGATCATGTCAGAAAAAGGATAGAGGCCTTTGCCTTGGGTGCTGATTTTTAGTGTTTCTTTATACCAATCCATATAAAACCTTTCGATGTGTTTAAAGACAATTATTCAAATGCGTAAAGTGAGCGGATCAACTTTCAGAACTGGGTTTGATATCTTTAATATTGAGCTGCAGACTTTGGCGTCCTCTGAAATCATTGATCTCAAAAGTATAGGCAATATCGATCCGATTTGGCATGTTATCCAGCCAATAGCCCTGACGAAAGGCGATGGCTTCGAAATCATGCGTACCTGCCCTAATGCGAAGTTTAAGATGAAGACCATCAGTGCCGACTTGGCGCACTTGACGGACTTCACATCTCCTGGAAGCAAATATTGCTCCTGGGTTGCCGCGGCCTGTAGGCTCAAGTTGATGTAAGTCTTCCAATATGTCCGGGATGTATTTTGGATGGAGATTATCTAATAAAATTTCACGATCGATTGTGAGTTCAGGTATTAAATTCAGGTCTTTTAGCTGTTCAGAAGCGATCTTTCTCAAGCGGTCAATTAATGCAGATATGTTCTCATTTGACACCGTAAAACCTGCGGCAGCGGAATGACCGCCATAACGGATAAGCAGATCGGCGCATTGATCCAAGGCGCGTGTGATGTTAAATTCCGGAATGCTGCGGCAGGATGCGATTATGTGTTGTTCATCCCGATGCCCAACAATGGCTGGCCGATAAAATGCCTCCACCAAGCGCGAAGCGGCCAAGCCTACCACCCCCTCATTAAAATCAGGCGAGGCAGCAAAAATAATGAGTGCGTCGGGTTCTTCGCTGAAGGCCAGTTCTATTGCTTGAGCCTGAATTTCACGCGTCATTTTTTGTCGTTGTGTGTTTTGTACCTCTAGTTTCTGAGCAAGCTTGCCAGCTTGTAAATAATCTTGCGTCACCAGAAGCTCAAACGCGGTCAGTGCCGAGTCTATTCGCCCAGCCGCATTTAAACGCGGCCCAAGCACAAAGCCAATATGGCCGGCATTGGTTTTTTCTATTTTTAATCCAGCAACTTGAGCCAGAGAAAAAAGTCCCTGCCGAGTCTGGGTTTGGATGAGGTCCAAGCCAGCCTTCACAAGCGTACGGTTTTCTCCGATCAAGGGGGCCAGATCTGCTATTGTGCCGATGGCAACCAGGTCAAGCCACTGATCGGCGTTGACACCAGCGATGGGATAGCTTTGCAGGTACGCCTGGACGAGTTTATAGGCAAGCCCAACACCAGCGAGCATCTTATCCGGATAGAGGTCATCCGTTTGTTTGGGATTGATGATCGCATCTGCGGGGGGCAGGGTTTCACCCGGCTGGTGGTGGTCGGTGATGATCATGTTGATGCCCAGGTCTTTGGCATGCTGTGCTTCAGCAATTGAACGTACGCCGCAGTCGACGGTGATGATCAATTGGACTGATTCAGATGCTAATTGATTGATCGCCTCGATATTGAGCCCATAACCTTCGTCAAAGCGGCTGGGGATATATGAGCGTGGGTCAGCCCCGCACTTTTTAAGGAATTCATACATCAGTGCGCTGGCTGTGACACCATCAGCGTCATAATCACCATAGATAGCGATATTTTCACCTTGTTGAAGCGCGCCGCGCAGCCGTTCAACTGCAATTGGCATGTCCTTAAGATATGTGGGGTCGTTAACATCAGGTGCTGAACCCGAAATATAAGCTCGTGCAGAATTTACTTTAGTAAAACCACGATTATAGAGCAGCTGGCGCATGAGAGGAGAGAACTCAGCGAATTCTCGATCAATATGTTCAGGCAGCTTATGAGCGATTTTCCAGCGTTTTGGCAGAGGTTTGGGTGTTGGCAATTCTACAAATTCCATGGTGAAAGGTTCTTTCTTAGGTGTTTTAGGATGAGCGTCAAAGATAGCTTAATTTTGCAGAGGAACGAACTAATTAATTGTACCCTGTATCCCGTACTTGTTAGCGCTATCAAGAAAAGAAGGGCTTGGAGAGGATAAAAAAAGAATTATATGAGGCGATTCTGATGCGTGCGACAAAATATATGATCAAAAAATGACAAAAGCAGGCTTTTTTACTATAAATTACCCTTAATATCAGTTAATCTTAAACTAATTTGGAGCCTCTGAAATGTTAGAATACGATTCCTTTTGATAGGGAAGATTATGAATATCTAGTGACAATTATGCTAAGACCATCGAAGAATCTCTGCCTTTCTAGTGAAGTATTACAGTCCCAGGAAATGGGTCTGCCAATTGTCGCGCTTGAATCAGCAGTTATCACACATGGTTTGCCGCATCCCGAAAATCTTAACCTGGCACTCGATATGGAAAAAGCAGTCCGTACTGAAGGCGCTGTACCTGCAACGATCGCCGTAATAAAAGGCGCTGTGCATGTAGGGCTGGAAGAAGCGGAAATCCGTATGCTGGCGGAAGCCGTTCACACACGGAAAATCAGCTTGCGCGATCTTGGAATTGCAGCGGCACAAGAATTAAGTGGTGGCACGACTGTTGCAACATCAATCTTTGCGGCAGAAGCAGCCGGGATTAAAGTGTTTGCCACAGGTGGTATCGGTGGCGTTCACCGCAATGCAGCGTTTGATGTTTCTGCTGACCTGCCGCAGTTAGGACGATCGCAAGTTGTAGTTGTTTGCGCAGGTGCCAAGGCAATTCTGGATCTGCCTGCCACCTTGGAATATCTGGAGACGCAGGGTGTGCCGGTTGTAGGGTATCAGACAGATGAGTTTCCGGCTTTTTATTCAAGAAGCAGCGGGTTGCATGTCGATATCAAGGCTGACTCTGCTGAAGATGTCGCAGAAATTGCCAGGGCACATTGGGATTTAGGTTTGAGGAGCGCCATTCTGGTGGTTGTCCCACCACCCGCAGAAGATGCAATGTCTTTGGAAGTGGTTGAAAAAGCCATCGCGAGCGCTCTGAAAGAAGCAAATGAACAAGGCATACATGGTGCGGCCGTAACCCCTTTCTTACTCGGTCGGGTTAGTGAGTTGAGCAGTGGCGAGAGTTTAAAAGCAAATTTGACCTTACTTCTCAACAACGGACGTGTTGCAGCAAAGATTGCCAAGCGTTTCGCTGGGTAGTCTCAAGCAAGATCGCACATTAAAAACTTAGAACTCTGACTCTATGTGAGTAACCTTAACACGGTTTTATTGGGTGGGCGTAGGCATGCGTGTATCCGTCGGTCGAGGGGTGCGCGTTCGAGTAGGCGTCCTCGTGATCGTGGGTGTCCATGTTGGCCAACGTGTAGATGTGTTAGTTCCTGTTGAGGTGTTAGTTGGCGTGTTCGTCGCTGTGAGTGTGATCGTCGGACTGGGTGTAAGTGTCGGTGTTGGTGGATCTCCAACAACTGTAAAGAAACCAGAGACCTTCCATTCCGAACCGATGAAGATTTGCACCTCATAAAGACCAGGTAGCCAAACCTCAGCCGGTGGATCCCATTCAGTATAACCATAGCCTCCGGTTCCTCCTTGCCATTGACCAGTTTCGTAGTTGACAAGCAATCCTTGAGAATACCAGAGTGCGGTCCATTGAACGCCATCTTTCATTTCATTGTAGCTGTAAGTCCCGTAAAGATGACCGACCGGGTTTTCAAACTCAATGGAAGGATTAACAGGTTGCAAATCTTTGCTGATGTTTTGGGCAAATTGGATCAAGCTGAAGGCGGTATCTGGATTGGGCGTTACCTCAGAATCAAAAAGTGCCAGGATATTTTCAGGCAGAGCAGGTGTGTTAGTGATTGAAGGTGTGTTGGTTATGGTCGGCGTTAGTGTAATCGTTGGCGTGAGGGTAATGGTTGGCGTAAGCGTGATGGTAGGTGTCTTCGAAGGGGTGCGCGTCGGTGGAAAATATTGATAAGCGACAGGTTCCCCGAAGCGGTAGATGAGGAAAGATAAGCCAGCTAAGATGAGCGCAAAAAAGAATGAGCGCCATCCACGCAAAATTTGCTCCCGCCGCTTGAAGTAAAACGGTAAAAGACGAGCACTGCGCATCGTCTTGATGGCTTGAAAGACCATCCAAACCACACCTACAGCAGTGATTATGACGATGGTCAACATAGTAGAGCGGATGTCTAAGTTCATGAGGTTTTTTGTACTACTGAACTAATATTATAGCCTAGTTTTATAAGTTGAAAGAAAAATTAACGGAGTGTAAGAACAAAAATAGATGAAGGATATAGTAAATTCGGTGCCTCTCAAGCACGGTACTCTATTAAACAAACGCTATAAAATTCTGGAGGAACTTGGCCAGGGTGGTATGGGCGCGGTTTATAAAGCTATTGATGAAAATCTTGGCGTTACCGTGGCGGTCAAGGAAAACTTCTTCTTGACTGATGAATATGCGCGCCAATTCCAACGCGAAGCGAAGATCTTAGCGAATCTTCGGCATCCGAATTTGCCGCGGGTTCTTGATTATTTTGTTATTGAACAACAGGGTCAATATCTGGTTATGGATTATATTGAGGGTGATGACCTTCGAGAGTGGATAAAACGTAAGGAAGTCATCTCAGAGGTGGAAGTGATCCAGATCGGTACTGCGATTTGTAATGCGCTGATCTATCTACATTCACGCCAGCCGGCGATAGTTCATCGTGATATTAAACCTGGAAATGTCAGGATTACACCTGATGGAGAAGTGGTTTTAGTTGATTTTGGTTTGGTAAAGGTGATGCTGCGCGGTGAAGTAACCTCAGTTAGTGCACGAGCAATGACACCAGGATATTCGCCGCCTGAACAGTATGGGGCAGCACCGACTGACACACGTACGGATATTTTTTCTTTAGGTGCTACGCTTTACGCTATGCTTACCAGCATGATCCCGGAAGATAGCCTTGAACGCGCAACATCAGATGTCAAGTTAACCCCTGTCCGTCGAATTAACCCCAGAGTTTCAAAGCGTTTGGCAAAAGTTATTGAGAAATCTTTGGAGATTCGTTTTGAGGATCGTTATCAGACCGCTCAGGAATTCAAGGGTGCGCTGCTCAAGGCGTATGATAATTCCCCGGGCGGCAAGGTAATCAATGACCAGCTGGGAGGGGAAGACCTTAAAAAACAACCGATCATAGAGGGCAGTGTTCTAACTGCAAAGAGTCCGAGGAAAAGATCAGCAACATTCCGCTGGATACAGCATATCTTTCAATCTATTGGTACTGCGTGGTTTTTATTTTCTGCAATTCTTCTGTCTCTGGTGATCGTTCTATTCTCTTCAGCCTTGAGTTTTGGCGGCGTGAGTGGCACATCAGCTCAGGCGCAAGCTTTATCTACAATAACTCAATCTGATTTGCTTGCGATGTCTGGTTTGGATGAAATTGATATTGGTGCTGTAATTGACAGTCGAAAGGAGAGCCAAATACCGATCGTTATACCAGAAAAACCAAGCACTTTGGCACTTGGAATGAATCTTCTGCCAGTCGCCGAGGATATTATACCTCCCGCTCCTTTACCTACACCAACTGCCCTGGGCGGTAGTGGAGGGGTTTTGGCTTTTGTGTCTGATCGGAGCGGGTTACCCCAAATTTGGCTTTCAGATATTTCACGACAGAGTGAATGGCAAATCACCGATATGCAAGATGGTGCCTGTCAACCTGCATGGTCACCGGATGGCGAGCAGTTAGTGTTCATTTCCCCATGCCTTGGAAAGCGCTCTACTTATCCTGGTTCGAGTCTTTATACAATTGATGTTGACGGGCAGAACTTAAAGCGTTTACCACCTTCCTTAGAGGGTGATTATGATCCGGCCTGGTCACCGGATGGAACGCAGATTGCATATACTTCGCTCTTCAATGGGTTACCCCAAATTTGCTTATACAATTTGAACAGTCTTTCAATTGAATGTCTTTCGGATGGAAACTATCCAGAACGTCAGCCCGCTTGGTCAAAAAATGGGACGATGCTGGCGTTTGTCCGTAAGAGATATTCCGACGAAATCTGGATCATGAACCCGGACGGGAGCAATGTCCGCCGGTTTTCTTTGAGCGGCGATTTAGATGCGTCCTCACCAACCTGGAATGAGGATGATTCGATCGTTATCTTTACTCAACAAATTGTTCAAGGAAACCCTTACCCGATCTTGATGGGTATGCGCTTTCAAGATATAGGGAAATCCGAAGCATATAAGATCTCACCTTCAAACCATGCTGATGTAACCTGCTTTATGAGTTCACCTGACGCGTCACCGGATGGATATTGGGTTGCATTCGAATATTGGTATGATGGTGGGAACCATGATATTTACATACTGGCTATGCCGGGGGCTAACCTTACTCGAATAACAATTGATGAAGGGAACGATTACGACCCGGTCTGGCGCCCTTTACCCTGAGTTTCATAATATAATTACAAATAACTTATCAAAACACTGCTAACTTTCCCTATTCAGGAGGCGAAAGTGAGTTTATTAATTGATTCATTATTGAAAGAACGATATCGGATTAAAAAGCTGCTTGGGCAGAGCGGCATGAGCGCCATCTATCTGGCAGAGGATGAGGTGCTTAAAGTCCGGGTGGCTGTTAAGGAAAATCTCTTTACAACTGAGGGTCATTCACGCCAATTTAGACGTGAAGCGACCATTTTAGCTAGACTGCGTCATCCAAATTTGCCGCGTGTTATTGATCACTTTATAGTGGAAGAATCGGGGGAATATTTGGTGATGGATTACATTTCCGGTGAGGATTTGCGAGAAAAACTTAATCGTAACGGTGAGGCATTATCTGAGGCTGAGGTGGTTGAGATCGGGGCAACAATTTGCAAAGCACTCATGCATCTGCATAAATGCAAACCGCCCATCATCCATCGGGATATTAAACCAGCTAACATCAAGATCACGCCAGAAGGAAATATCATTTTAGTTGATTTTGGATTGGCAAAGGTCTTTCAATCAGGTGAGATGACAGCTACTGGCGCACAGGGGATCACAGCTGGGTATTCTCCAGTGGAACAATACGGTCAGGGGACGGATGAGCGCAGTGATATTTATGCGCTCGGTGCAACGCTTTATAATGCACTGACAAATAGACAACCGGTTGAATCAATTGAACGTGCTTTGGGTACGGATAAGCTTAAACCGATCAAAACGATAAATCCTTCAATCTCTAATGCGGTAGTTGCAGTAGTGAATAAGGCAATGGCAATTGAAGCTGCCGAACGCTTCCAGAGCGCTGAAGATTTTTACAAAGCCTTGTTAGAAGCCTTTCCCCTTGAAGGAAAAACCAGCAATACAGAGAGAAAACAAGCTGTCAAAAAGCTGGAGTCAATCTCTTTAAAAGCTCAGCAACAAGAAGTTGCAGCTGTGAGCAGTATCGCTCAACTAAATACGCGCAAACGCAAACGTCTACTTGCCTGGTTGATCCCATTGGTATTCTTGTTTGCGGTAGTTTCTGTTGGGGTTGCTTTTGTCTTGAGCGGTAGCACGGGCGGGATATTTGGTCCTTCATCTGACCTTGCGCCAACGCAAACTGGGGTAAAAGCAGTGTTCCCAACGATGCAAGCGCCTACATTAACTTTACCGCCTGCTGAGGTTCTCGAAACTGACCCCTCTGATGAATTGGTTACTGCCCCAATCGAGGCATCCACCCCCACTTTCACGGCGGTACTGACGCCGCAGGGAGGAGGGAAAGGGCAGGTTGCCTTTGTTAGTGAGCGGGGGGGCGGACAGCCGCAAATTTGGTTAATCAATGTGGATGGAAGTGACTTACAGCGTTTGACGAATAAGCCTGATGGCGCTTGTCAACCAGCCTGGTCTCCTAATGGGCAGAGGCTGGCTTATATTTCACCCTGTGATGGGCAAAAAGACCGTTATGATGGTGCCAGCCTTTTCATCCTCAATATGAGTACACATGTTTCTGAGCTGGTCTCGACTTTTAGCAAGGGGGATTATGATCCGGCCTGGTCGCCTGATGGAAGAAAAATCGCCTTTACCTCACTGCAGACCGGTAAACCGCAAATATTTGTGTACGACTTAGCAGCTAGGGCTAGTCAGCAGCTGATGAATCGCTCGACCATCAGCCGACAGCCGGCTTGGTCACCAGATGGCGCTAGGATTGCATTTGTTGCACCCAGCCCGACGACCAACAAGCCGCAGGTATGGTTAGTGGATTCTGCAGGCGAAAGTGCACCTAAATTGTTTTCGGAGGGTGGCTGGAGCGAAGTGTATCGTCCGGTGTGGACCCCTGATGGCAAGGCGCTCCTGTTTGACTTGGGGAAGCAGAACGGAATAGCAGGGAAACACCTTGTAGGCAGAGTGATTCAGATTGAAACTAGCGTCAGCTTTCCGGAAAGCCTTGATTATTCTTCGGATGGGGCTTCAGTTATCTGTGATGGTGTGTTTAACCTGCCTGGGCGGGATATTATTATTATGCTTGAGACAGGCGCAAGGCCACAGCGATTAACCAATGATCCTGCTGAAGATTACCAGCCGGCTTGGCGGCCGAGTGATTAGTTCAAAAGCTATTTAATACAAACAGCCCCACTTTTTTAACGGGGGCTGTTTGTCTATCTGAGCTTGGCTTAATTAGCCAAAAATTGGCTGTATTGCTTCGTAAAGAGTGCTGGTGTACCACCGGTATGCCAGAAGAGGACTTTCTCTTCGGGTTTGAAAAAGCCTTTGTGGATTAAATCAATCAGTCCTGCTGCCGCGCGTCCTGTATATACCGGATCGAGCAACAATCCTTCCTTTCGCGCAAATAGGTGAATGGCTTCTTTTTCAGGGCGACCCATGATGCCGTAACCGGCTCCGGTATAGTCTGAATTGACCAGGATGTCAGCGGGTGAAAAGTTGATCTTATCGCCAAGGCGGATTGATGTTTCCTCAGCCAATTTTGCAACAAGAGATTTGAGCTGCTCGGCAGGTCTATCAACGCTGATGCCTAAAATATTACCTTTAAATTGAGCGCGTTTTGCACCCAAGACCATACCTGCCTGCGTCCCGCCGGAGGAAGATGCAAGAACTACCCAGTCCGGTGAGAGGTCTTGGGAGAGCATTTCATCGAAAGCAAAAGCATAAGCGAGAGCACCGGTGGCGTTGGAACCCCCATAGGGGATAAGATAAGGCTGGCTCCCAGCAGCTTGAGCTTCTTCAAAGATAGATTGAAGTTTTGTGTCGCGCTGTTCGCGGGTTGTGGAGACTATCTTCGCACCAAAAAGTTGATCTAGGAGGTAATTCCCCTCGGCGGCCTTTGGGGGTTGACCAAAAAGGACAAGGATGCAATTTAGCCCAAATTTGGTTGCAGCTGCCGCGACCTGGCGGCAATGGTTGGATTGTATTGC
>Ga0164311_10000807_pt1 | contig 14484 bp, 13 predicted proteins | sample GuaBasSedimGuay2_FD_121796 | JGI IMG/M metagenome (GOLD analysis project Ga0164311, IMG submission 121796) | Subseafloor sediment microbial communities from Guaymas Basin, Gulf of California, Mexico - Guay2, Core 4569-9, 9-12 cm | ecosystem: Environmental > Aquatic > Marine > Hydrothermal vents...
CCTATCTCCAATCTTCACCCCGATCTTCTCCCTGACCTTCTTGGGGATGGTTACTTGGTACTTTCTGGTGACAACTACCTCCATGATCTCACTACAGTACTACGGTACTACCGTAGTTAAATGTTGCTCCTGAGACCATAGCTCCTCCTTATCTTAGCTAAGAATGCCCTACATGTCTCCACTAAGCTCTCTTCTCCTTTGCTCTCATGCCCAGCCTGCTGTATGAGGTATGTAAGTGCAGGTGCTTACTGTGTACCGCTAGCTTGCTGCACTGTAGCTTTTTTCTTCAGCTTCTTGTATGCTAGGTAGCCTAGTGCTGTGGCTGCTGCTAGTGGTGACAGCGCTATCGTCAGGGTTATTATTGCTATGGCTACTTTGATGGCCCATGACACTGCGTTTGCTAGGGTTTCTCTTAGGCTGACTTCTGGCTTGAGTGGTGTTGGCTTGGGCTTGTGTAGGGCTACTGTGACTGTCGCCATCTCTGTGTGGTGCTCTAGGTACTTGATTCTCCCCTCTAGGCTCTCTATTTCGCTTCTCACTCTGGTGAGCTCTGCCTCCACTTTAAGCACGTCCTCGACTGTCTCAGCTCTATCTAGGAGCTTTAGCAGCCTCTCCTCTGTGGCCTTTAGGTTGCTTAGCCTAGCTTGCAGGTCTATGTACTCCATTGTGACGTCGTAGCCTCTTGTGCTCTCTCTTTCGAGCTTACCTAGCTTCTTGACCCAGCTGATGAAGCTCTCAAAGTGGTCTACTGGGATCTTGGCTGTTATCCTGGTCCACTCACCTGACCTGTCGCTCCAGGACCTGGACTCGGAGATGTAGCCTCCTAGCTCCCTGACCTTGCTCTCTACTGCTGCTCTAGCCTCCTCCAGCTCCTCAACCTTAAGCTCGACTTCAGCAGTGTACACAACCATCCTCTTGTCCTCGGCTCTCCCAGCTTCAGGTGGGGTGGCGGGGAGGGGGATTGGAGGCTGTGCTGGAGCCTTGGTTGCTGCTGGAGCAGCTTCCTTCCTGCCTTCCTCTAGTGCGGAGGGCCTTTGAGCTATGAGGTACGCGGCAGCTGCTCCGCATAGCAGGACCAGGCTTATGGCTATCCAGAGCTTTCTCAAGTGAGCACCTAGCTACCTAGCTTCCTCATGTTATGAACTTTTCTCAAAGCTGCCATGGAGGCTGGAGTAGAGCTTGATGTCTGTAGCCTAGGTGTCAGCTTCTCTTAGGCTCTTATGCTGCGGGTAAAGCATTTAACTGCTAGCGTCCTCCAGCCTGGGGCTAGGTGGCCTCCTTGAAGGTGCCTGAGGGGTTTTTCCTGGGGGCTATGGGTGAGCTCTCAGAGCTTGCTGGGGAGCTTGCTAGGAGGGTTGTCTTGGAGCATGGGAGGGCTAGGAGGATGCTGAAGCCTGTGGCTGAGGGCTATGCTAAGGTTGAGGTCAGCAGGGGGCTCAGGGAGGAGTGTGCTCGAGTCCTAGAGGAGCTTGATGCTAGGCTGAGGGGTGGTGGAGGGAGGTCTGCTGTCCCTGTGTTTGCACCTGGGTACTTTGCTCACATGCAAGCTGACTGCATTTGGGTAGCTGCCTTAGCTAAGCTTGCTGCTGACCTCTGGAACCAGAACAACGTGAGCTATGAGTCTAGCCCGACGACCACGGCGCTGGAGCAGGAGGTCATAGCTACGCTAGCTAAGGCGCTCGTCGGCTGGAGCCCAGAGCAGTGCACTGGGCACTTAGCGAGCTGTGGGTCGGTTGCAAACCTGGAGGCCCTGTGGCTTGCTAGAGAGAAGGCTGCTGCAGCTACGCTAGCAGGGAAAGAGGGGGAGTGGGGGCGGGCTTTCAAGGAGCTCTGGAGCCTCGTCGGTGGGCAAGGCTTCAAGCCTGGTGGCTGGAGCTCTCCAGCAGGAGGGCTGGTGCTGGCTTCTGAGGACGCTCACTACTCTATTGAGAAGGCTGCTCGGATCCTTGGCCTCAAGCTCCAGAGGGTTGAGGTGGATGAGCGTAGGCGGATGAGCACCCAGAAGCTCAAGGAGGCCTTGAAGGCTGCTCTGGAGGCTGGGGAGAGGCCTGTCTGCGTTGTAGCTACCCTCGGCACCACCGGTTTCTGCAGCTTCGACCCTCTGCATGAGGTTGTTGAGCTACGCAGCCGCCTCTACCAGGAGGCTGGCTGCTGGTTCCACATCCACGCTGACGCAGCCTGGGGTGGGCCTCTAGCTCTCCTAGCTGGCAGCAGCATCCTGGAAGCTGACGTGGAAGCTGCGCTCAAGGCGATGGCTCAAGCTGACAGCATAACCATAGACCCACATAAGCTCCTATACGTGCCATACCCTGCTGCAGCAGTCCTCTATCGAGACAGGAGAGACCCCCTGCTGATCTCCACATACACACCCTACCTGTTCCACAGCGAGCTGCACCAGAAGTCTCTAGGTGCATCCACTGTGGAAGGCTCTAGGCCAGGCTCGGTGGCTGCAGCAGTGTGGGCTGCCCTAAGGCTGATGACATCCAGTAGAGAGCCCTTGAGCAAGCTGCCGAGGGGCATGCTCCTCGACAGGTACAAGCCTCTCCTAGCTCACGGCCTCAGGAATGCTAGGAGGCTCTACCAGATGCTGAAGGCCTTAAGCCAGCAGCAGCCCATTAAGCTGGTCCCAGACACCCCGCCGCAGGGGAACATAGTCTCCTTCCAGCTCAGCCTCCCATCCAAGGACCTGGCTGAAGTAAACCTGGCGCTCTACAGGCTAGTGAACAGGAGCCTGCTCTCCCCAGAGCAGGGGGTGTTTCTGGTCTCGTTCAACGAGAGGCTTGCTGCCATAAGGCTGGTTCTAGCAAACCCATACGCCACTGAAAGAACCCTAAGGGCGTTTACTAGAATGCTGGAGAGCAAGATCCAGGAGCTGCTGGCTGGCTTGCAGCGCCAGGCTACGTGCAGCAGCATGGAAGCTGGAGCCTACAGCTAAATATTAGAGCAGCTTCCTAGCTGAGGTGCTATCATGAGCAGGAGAGCTGTCTTCTCCAGCAAGGCTCCTAAGCCTGTCGGCCCTTACTCCCAAGCTATAGTAGCAGGTGGCTTCGTGTTCGTCTCAGGGCAGATCCCAGTAGACCCGTCTACAGGAGAGCTCATCGACGACATCGAGAAGGCTACTGAGCTGGTGCTAGAGAACACCAGGAGGATCCTAGAGGAGGCTGGGTCCTCGCTTGACAAGGTCGTTAAGGTCACTGTGTACCTCAGAGACCTCTCAGACTTCCAGCTGTTCAATAAGGTCTACTCGAGGTACTTCCCTGAAGCTCCTCCAGCGAGATCCACGCTGCAAGCCAAGCTCCCAAAGGACGCTAGGCTAATGCTAGATGCCATAGCTATTGCAGGAGGATGAAGCCAGCTACATGGCTGATGCGTCTCGGAGGCAAGCTCGAGACGACCGGCTACACTACGCTCTAGCCTGAGGTGGCAGCCTGCATGCTGGCGTAGTGGAGCTAGCATGGGAGCTAGTCTCATGCCACAGGTGTGAGTATACCACGCTGCACCGCTATGTCCTGTAGAGGCTGCTGCAGAGCTTAGGCCCTGAAGGTGTTTTTAAACAGGGCTCGTACTGGGCTAAGGGATGCATATGCTGCTGGAGGGTGAGGGTGTCACCAAGCGCTTTGGCGGCCTCACTGCTCTCAGAGGCGTGGACTTCAAGCTGGAGAAGGGAGAGATCCTAGGGCTTATAGGCCCGAATGGAGCTGGTAAAACCACCCTCTTCAACATCATAAGCGGCTTCCTCAAGCCTACAGCCGGCGTCGTGAGGTTTAAGGGGGTTGAGCTGACTAAGCTTAAGCCTCACCAGATATGTAGGCTTGGTATAGCTAGGACCTTCCAGGTTGTCAAGCCTTTCCTCAAGTCTACTGTCCTGGAGAACGTGATGGCTGGCGCCATGTTCGGAAGGGAGAGGGGGCTTGGGCTAGATGAAGCCAGGGAAGAAGCCCTGTACTACCTGAGGTTCGTTGGGCTTGAGTCGAAGAAGAGCGTGCTCGCTAAGGACCTCAATGTGGTGGAGAGGAAGTTCGTTGAGATAGCTAGAGCCTTAGCTACGAAGCCTGAGGTCATACTGCTGGATGAGCCTCTAGCAGGCCTCAACCCAGCTGAGATAGCTGAGGCCTCTAAGCTCGTGGAGAGGATCAGAGACGAGCTTGGTGTCACGGTGTTCTGGGTTGAGCACGTGATGAAGGCTATAATGGGGACTGCTGAGAGGATAATAGTCCTGCACAATGGGATGAAGATTGCTGAAGGCCCTCCACAGGAGGTCTCCAGGAACAGGAAGGTTATAGAGGCATACCTTGGGGAGGCTGTAGGTGAGGTTGTTGCTTGAGGTCAGAGGGCTAGAGGTAGGGTATGGTGAGCTCACCATACTCAGGGATGTCAGCCTCAATGTCAGGGAAGGTGAGCTCGTAGCCATAGTGGGCGCTAATGGCTCAGGGAAGACTACCTTGCTCAGGACTATAGCTGGCCTGATCCAGCCGAGGAAGGGGGAGATAGTCTACGAGGGCAAGAGGATAGAGGTTCTTCCGCCACATGATAGAGCTGAGCTCGGGATAGTCTACATACCGGAGGGCAGGAGGCCCTTCCCCTACCTGACGGTTGAAGAGAACCTCGAGCTAGGCGGCTTCAACACGAGAGCGAGGGGCAAGATCAGGGAGAACCTTGAGTTCGTCTACAGCCTGTTTCCAGTGCTCAGGGAGAGGAGGAGGCAGCTTGCTATAACCTTGAGTGGTGGAGAGCAGCAGATGCTAGCTATAGCTAGGGGGCTGATGGCTATGCCGAAGTTCATGATGCTAGATGAGCCCTCCCTGGGGCTGGCGCCGAAGATAACGCTGACTGTGTTCGAGGTGATCAAGAGGCTGCATGAGGAGCAGAAGCTCACTGTGATGCTTGCTGAGCAGAACGTCAAGTACGCCCTAGAGCTAGCTGACAGAGCTTATGTCCTTGAGACAGGGCAGATAGTGATGGAGGGAGCTGGCAGGGAGCTGCTGCGCAACGAGCACGTCAAGAAGGCGTATCTAGGCATCTAGGCTGCTAGGTACCTTCCTATAGCTCTCCTGAGATACGGGTATATGCCCTCTGGCATGAACCTCACTACCATTATGATCAGCAGCCCGTAGACTATCAGGTGTACGCCAGCATACCCTCCTCCTAGCATGGCGAATATGGTCTGTCTCAGGAGTATCAGGATCATTGAGCCGACTATAGGCCCTATGAACGTCCCAACTCCACCCACTATGGCTACAATGAGTATCTCATCAGACCTCTCTGGTGTCAGCACTATGTCAGGCCTGATGTACCCTGTCAGCTGGGCGAAGAATGTCCCTCCGATCCCAGAGAAGAAGGCGCTCAGCAGCAAGGCTACCATCTTGTACTTGAAGACATCTATTCCAACTGAGGCAGATGCGTCTTCGTCTTCGCTGATCATCTTGAATGCAGCTCCAAGCTTAGACTTCTCAATTCTATAAGACACCATGGAGAGCAGGAAAAGCATCACGTACGCGAGGAGGAACCAGTAGAATGAGTCGTCGAACTGCATGTAGGCTGCTGACCTGGTTATAGGGAGTATTATGCCGAGGGGCCCGTTCGTTATGAAGTCCAGCTTGAGGGTGAGCAGCCTGACCATCTCAGCTACAGCTATCGTAGCTAGAGCGAAGTAGGCTCCTCTAAGTTTGAGCGTCGGGTACCCCATGATTAGCGCTAGGAGAGCTGCTAGAGCTCCTCCAGCAAGCATCCCAGCCCACGGTGTTACGCCGTAGTTTGTGAAGAGGAGCGAGGAGGCGTAGGCTCCAAGCCCGAAGAACGCTGCATGCCCGAATGAGAGCTGCCCAGCGTACCCGTAGAGTATGTTCCAGCACTGCCCGAGGTAAGCCCACAGCAGGATCAATGTGAGGGTGTAGACTATGTAGTGTAGCCTTAGAGCCCTGAACAAAGCTGACACCAGGAGGAGTGCAGCGAATATGGCAGCAATCTCCCTGGGGATCTCGATCCTCATGCTACCTCCTCCCCATGAGCCCCCTAGGCCTCACGTAAAGGACCAGGAGGAACACCGCGTAGACTAGCAGGTAGCTGTAAGCTGTGCCGAGCAGCACGCTTCCAACCCCCTCTAGGACCCCGACTATTATCCCAGCTATGAATAGCCCTAGGAAGCTGCCTAGGCCTCCTAGCACGACTATCACGAAGCCTAGCAGGCACCATGTGAGCCCCACATAGGGGTAGACGTAGTAGAATGTAGCTATCAGGGTCCCAGCTATCCCTGTTAGGGCCCCTGCTAGCATGAGGGTGAGCAGCCTTACTTTAGCTGCGTTTATCCCCATGAGGCTAGCGACCTCAGGGTCTCCTATCACATCTGATGTGGCTAGTATAGCCTTTCCAGTCAAGGTCTTCTTGAAGAATGCGTACACGCCTAGCATGACAGCAACAGACATTATGGCTGCGATGATGTGGGCTGCTGACAGCCTCACTCCCCCAACGTTCACCGAGACCTCGATGTACTTGTTTGGCGTGCTGAGGAAGTTCTGCTTCCAGAGAGCTTGAGCTATACCTATCAGCAGAGTTGACAGACCGAAGGTTGAGAGTATGGTTGACAGAGGCGCCCCCTTAAGGACAGGTTCTATGAGCTGCTTCTGCGTTACGAATCCTATTACAGCGCCTATAGCTATGTTAAGAGGTATTATGAGGTATGGATCGAGGTTGAAGAGCACTACAAGCCAGTAGGTGGAGTACATTGTCACCATGATCCACTCTCCATGCGCGAAGTTGATGACGTGCATCACACCCCAGGCAAGCCCTAAGCCGACGAAAGCGAGGCTATAGATGCATCCTAAGACAAGCCCGAAGGCAAGTATTTGCGCCAGTACACCAAGCACGTCCTACACCTCCCGCCTTGTCCCCTTCTGCTTTTAAAAGCTTTTACGCGAACTCAAGACTTAAATAGCGTAGCATAGTACCCTAGTGGTGCAGTACCTTGAGGCTCTCGAAACCTGTTTTAGCAGCGATAGTGATAGCCATAGTTGTGATCGCGGGTGCAGTCATCTACAAGGCTTTCATAGCCAAGCCAGTTGTCAAGGAGGTTAAGGTGGGTGTGATCCTGCCTTTGACTGGCCCAGCTAGCAAGGAGGGGTGGATCGCCAGGCATGGCATTGAGCTTGCAATAGAGCACATCAATAGGCAGGGTGGAGTCAAGTCTCTAGGTGGAGCCAAGCTGGTTCCGATATTTGCTGACAGCGCAGGGAAGCCTGAGGTTGGGATGGCTGAGGCTGAGAGGCTCATAACAGTGGAGAAGGTCCATGTGCTCACAGGATGCTACCAGAGCGCCGTCACTCTGCCGGTTGCTGGGGTAGCTGAGAAGTACAAGATCCCATTCATGGTAGCTGACGCCATATCAGACAAGATAACCGAGCAGGGCTACAAGTACGTGTTCAGGGTCCACGGGAAGGCATCCTGGTATGGGAGAGACGCTGTGAAGTTCATAGTTGACATGAACAAGAAGTATGGCACAGACTTCAAGAAGATAGCTCTAGTCTATGAGGACGATGAGTTCGGTAAGTCAAGTGCTGAAGGCTTCAAGAAGTACCTTAAGCAGCTTGCTCCAGGCTATGAGATAGTGATAGAGGAGTCCTACCCACTGGCTGCAGCAGACCTCACCCCACTGGTAACCAAGGTTAAGGCTGCAGACCCGGATGTAGTTGTCCACGTGGCTTATGTGAGTGATGCCATACTGTTCTTCAGGGCCATGAAGACGCTGAACTGGTGCCCGAAGGTCTACCTAGGGCTAGGTGCAGCTGGCCAAGCACACCACGACTTCATAAAGGGCCTTGGCAAGGATGCTGAGTACGTCTTCACTCAGACAGAGTGGCAGCCAGACCTGCTTCTCTCACCTAAGCTGAAGGGCTTCAAGTGGGTGAATGACGAGTACAGGCAGAAGTATGGGGAGGACATGGTTGGGATATCAGCAGACTGCTACTCATCAACCTGGGTGCTATACTACGCGATAGAGAAGGCTGGGTCACTAGACCCAGATAAGATAAGGGATGCACTAGCCTCAATAGTCATGGACTTGCCTTCAAAGGAGGTCAACGTGATACTCCCATACACCAAGATAGACCTGACTTCAGAAGGCCAGAACCCACATACTGCCATCTGTGTAGCGCAGATACTCGAGGGCAAGTTCAGGATAGTCTGGCCTGTTGAGTTCGCTACAGTGGAGGCCAAGTGGCCAATACCCTCATGGGAGGAGAGAGGCTAGCCTCCACCTCTAACATTATTTTGTGGTGGTCTCATGCAGTCTAGGAGTGATGTCTTCATACCCTTTATCAAGCCCTTCATAGCTGAGAAGGAGATCGTGGTATCACATGGCAAGGGGGCTGTAGTATACGACACTGAGGGGAACAGCTACATCGACATGTTTGGGATGCACTCTGCTGCTGTACAGGGCTACTCTCACCCGAAGATAGTTGAGGCAGTCAAGAGGCAGGCTGAGAAGATAATGCATGTGACCTACGACTTCGCCACAGAGCCCTCAGTGAAGCTTGCTGAGAAGCTCATCGAGATCACCCCAGAGGGCCTGAACAGAGTTTACCTGCTGAACAGCGGAGCTGAGGCAGATGAGGCTGCGGTATACACTGCCAGGAGGGCAACTGGGAGATATGAGCTCATAGCCCTCTACGGTGCGTTCCATGGCAGAACCTACGGGGCTAGGAGCCTAATAGGCTGGAGGGGGTACAAGACTGGAGGAGGCCCGTTCCTTCCTGGAGTCCACCACATGCCATCATACTACTGCTACAGGTGCTCACTCGGCTTAGAGCACCCAGGATGCAACCTGCAGTGTGCTAGGCTGCTCAGCGATGTCATAACATACCAGACTTCAGGTGAGGTAGCTGCCTTCGTAGCTGAGCCCATGCAGGGGACTGCTGGGAACATACCTGCTCCAAGCGGGTACTTCACCACAGTCAAGAAGATACTAGATGAGTATGAGATACTGCTCATAGACGACGAGGTGATCACAGGGTTCGCTAGAACAGGCAGGATGTTCGCCATAGAGCACTATGGCGTCACCCCTGACATAATGGTTGTAGCAAAGGCCCTGGGTGGAGGCCTCCCAGTGTCTGCGATAGTAGCCACAGAGGATGTAGCTAGCAAGGTGATGCCCATGGACTACTTCACGACATTCGGTGGGAACCCTCTTGCGGCAGCTGCGGCGCTAGCGGCCATAGAGGTCATAGAGGAGGAGAAGCTCGTCGAGAGGAGCCAGAAGCTAGGAGACTACCTGATGAAGAGGCTGAGAGAGCTCCAGGAGAAGCACGAGCTCATAGGTGACGTGAGGGGGAAGGGCTTGCTCATCGGCGTCGAGCTCGTGAAGGACAGGAAGACCAAGGAGCCAGCACGCGAGGAGTCCTATCAGGTTAGGGTTGAGTGTCTCAAGAGAGGAGTGATAATGCCAGCTGGAATGGGCTGGCTTGGAAACGTCATCAGGATGAACCCTCCGCTGGTGATAACAGAGGAGCAGATAGACAAGGCGGTTGACGTCCTGGATGAGGCCTTGAAGGCTGTAGGCTAGTGGTACTCAAGCTTCTTCCTGCCTAGCAGGTAGTCTATGTAGTCTCTCACCCCCATTTTTATGCTGTACTTCGGCTCATACCCTAGCTTAGCTCTAGCCTTCGATAGGTCTAGAGGCCCTCTTACTGGCTCAGCTATGTCGTAGCCTGGGCCTATCTCGACATCTGCTCCCGGCACCATCTCTCTGACTATATCAGCAAGCTCGTGGAGGCTGCACATCTCCCCTGAGCCTATGTTGAACGCCTCTCCTCCTACACCCTCTCTGATGGCAGCTAGGTAAATTGAGTGAGCTACATCCAGGACATAGACCGCCTCATACCTCTGGTCTCCTCCCTCCTTTATCCTGACAGGCCTCCCTTCAACAGGCCCCTCAATGATCTCCTTGAAGGAGCTGAACCCCCTTCTGCTCTGCCAGGGGCCGTAGACTATCGGGAATCTGAGCGCAACGAACTCTATACCGTAGTCTCTGAAGTAGTTGAAGCCCAGGTGCTCTGAGAAAAGCTTGGTGGCACCATATATGGTCACGGGGTTCTTAGGGTGGTCCTCGGTGACGACTTCCCCCTCCTTAGTATACCCGTAGACTGCTGTAGAGCTCAGGTACACAACACGCTTGACATCAAAGACTCTAGCTCCCTCAAGCACATTCAGCGTCCCTACGACGTTGACCTTAAAAGCATCTCTAGGCCTCCTCTGAGAGGCTGCTGTCAACAGGGAGGCGCAGTGCACTATGCAGTCGACATCATGCCTCCTCAGAGCCTCCATGACGCCAACTGGATCTGAGACATCCCCCCGGATCACGGAGACCTTATCCATTATGTCCTCGATGGCCTTGTAGCCTGAGGTAAAGGTCGAGTATGCTACAGCCTTCCAGCCATGGTGCACGAAATCATGGAGGACATGAGAGCCTATGAAGCCAGACGCCCCAGTTACGAGCACACAGCCCATCAAAACACCCAGAGCTACCCACCAGGCTAGCTTATAAGCGTTTCCACAGCTAGAGGTGGCAGCCCATAGAGCCAGCAGCCTCTGGTAGCGCTAAGCTGAGGCATGTCTGAGCTGCTTGAGCAGCTAATGGTTTAAAGGCTCTGCTGCTGCAGGTGCTAGGTGCCAGCTTGCCCCCGCTTGAGAAGGTTGTTGAAGGTGTTGAGGCTACTTTGAAGCTGTACCTAGAGGACTCCTACCTGAAATCCACTAGAGCCATGGTCGTGAAGGCTGTTAAGAGTGGTGGAAGGTATTATCTGGTTGCTGACAGGACCGTGTTCCACCCTAAGGGTGGTGGGCAGCCTAGTGACCGAGGAGCTATTAGGGGCAGTGGGTATGAGGCTGCTGTAGCTAGGGCTATGGAGTGCCGTGGTGTAGTTGTGCACTGGTGTAAGCCTGTCTCTGGTGTGCCATGTGAGGGTGAGGCTGAGCTAGCTATAGACTGGGGCTTCAGGTACCTGTTGATGAGGAGGCATACTGCAGCTCACCTCCTGGACTACGCTCTGGCAGAGGTTCTAGGAGAATATAGGCCTGCCGTCTCCTCCTGGCTGGATCACCCAGCTTATGTCGAGTTCAAGGGCCCTGCTCCAGGCAGCTCTGAGGTGAGGGAGGTTGAGGAGGCTGAGATGAGGCTCATAGAGGAGGGGCTGCCAGTCGAAGCCAAGCACATGCCTTCAGAGGAGGTTGAGAGGCTCCCAACAGTAAAGGGGGTGAGGCTCCCTAAGCTGAGCAGGTACCGTGTGATCCAGATTGGAGACCTACCTCCAATACCGTGTGGTGGCACGCATGTCAAGAACACTAGGGAGGTAGGTGGCTTCAGGGTTCTGAAGCTCGAGGACTGCGGGGGGAGCTTTAAGCTCTACTTTGAGGTCTGAGCTGTAGGTGCCTTATCCCACCTCCTACGACTGTCATGAGCACCTTAATGCGCTTGAGGCCCTCTAGGCTTGCTTCAAGAGGGTTCTCTGAGAGGGCTACGAGGTCAGCGTACTTCCCCTCCTCTATGCTCCCCATGAGGTTTTCCTCGTGGATCGCGTAGGCGGCGCTAGCTGTCAGCAGGTCTACTGCCTGCCTTACTGAGATCCTCTGGCTTAGGTACCAGCTCCAGTCTCCTCTGGCCTCAGGTGGGAGAGGCCTAGCTGCAGCGTTGTAGACTCCAGTCAGAGGGCTTGCGTCCTCTATTGGGTAGTCTGAGCCTCCACAGCACTTCACTCCAGCTTCAAGCAGGAGCTTCCAGGGGTAAGCGTGCTCTAGCTGCCTTGAGCTCAGCCTGCAGGCAGCCATCTCCCTGTCTGATGTCGCGAAGCTGAGCTGTATCGAGGCTATGACGCCGAGCTCCCGCATCCTAGCTATGAGCTCTCTGCTCAGCACCTGGCAGTGCTCAATCCTGTGCCTAAGCTTGCTGCACTCCTTCCTCGCCACGTCCTCTAGCGCATCCAGGGCTGCCTTGACAGCTCTGTCTCCTATCGCGTGGATGCACACCTGTAGCCCAGCGCTATGGGCTTTTGACACCAGCTCTCTGAGCTCACTTGGGGTATGGAGGAGCTCTCCCCTACACCCAGGCTTGTCTCTGTACTCCTCCTCTAGAGCTGCTGTCCTAGCTCCCAGCGAGCCGTCGAGGAACAGCTTGATGCCCTGGATTCTGAGCCAGCTGTCCTCTACCAGCACATCCTTAAGGTCTACTAGGGAGTCTAGGAGGCTCACTGCCCTTATCGGGTCTGTAAAGCTCCTCCTGCCTGTGCTCACCGCTAGCGCTCTGAGCAGAACCCTGACTCTGACTGGCAGCCTACCAGCCTTGTGCAGCACTCTGTAAGCCTGGAGCTCCTCTATGCCTGCTGCAGCATCCACTATGGTTGCCAGCCCAAGGGAGGCTAGCTTGCCTAGTGTAGCCTGCAGCCTCCTAGCCTTGACCTCGCTTGGAGTCTGCCTTAGCATGTACCTGAGCGCGTACTCTGCTGCCAGCTCCTTAAGCACACCACTATCGTAGTCTATTATCACACCCTTCTCCTCATCTACTGGGGTCCTCCTGCTTATCTTGAGGAGCTCTAAGGCCCTGGAGTTGGCTACAGCAGAGTGCAGGCATACTCTAGCCAGCAGAACAGGCCTACCTTCAGATACCTCATCCAGCTCGCTTCTAGTGGGCTCGCCTCCAATAGCAGCCTCGCTCCAGCCGAAGCCTAGCACCCACTCGCCTCTCGCCTTCTCCCTAGCTGCCTTCCTGACCATGCTATAGACTTCACTTAGGCTCCTAGCTGAAGTGAGGTTTACGTCCACCATGGCTTCTGTCAGTGGGTGCATGTGGCAGTCGATGAACCCAGGGAGCACAGCAGCTCCACCTAAGTCTACTAGATGGGTCCCTAGGCCAGCGAACCTCAGCACCCTGCCTGAAGAGCCCACGGCAGCTATCCTATCCCCCTTGACTGCCAGAGCCTCAGCTACCCCACTTGGTGTAATGACTCTGCCACCATACAGGATGAGGTCAGCTTGCAAGCCTCTCTACCTCTAGCATGCTTGATGCCTAAGCTGGAAACCTTTAATAGCTCTGTGTCTACAGGCGGCTATGGAGCTAGTTGTAGTCTGCTTAGGTGGCAACGCGCTTATGCCTCCTGTCTCCAGGTTCTCGATAGAGGAGCAGGATAATACCATAGCTGAGACATGTAAGCTGCTCGTAAAGCTCGTTGACAGAGGTTATAGGCTTGTGATAGTTCATGGGAATGGCCCTCAGGTTGGAGCTAGGATAGAGCAGTGCTTAGCTGCCAGAGAGCTCATGAAGCCCTTTCCTCTCGATGTCCTTGACGCCGAGACCCAGGGGCAGATCGGGTACATGATCCAGAAGCACCTGGCATCACTGCTAGCTAGCCGAAGAGGGTTCCGAGGCTGCGTCACTGTCGTCACCCAGGTGGTAGTGGACCCAGAGGACGAGGCCTTCAAGAAGCCTACTAAGCCAGTTGGGAGGGCTCTCTCAAGAGAGGAGGCAGAGCACCTTGCTAGAGAAGGGTGGAGCTTGGTCGAGGAAGTTGGCAGAGGATACAGGAGGGTCGTCCCGTCTCCTAAGCCAGTGAAGGTGGTCGAGACAGATGCTGTGAGGACGCTGGTTGAAGCAGGCTTCATAGTCGTAGCTGGAGGTGGAGGCGGGATCCCTGTGGTGGAGGCCGACAGCAAGCTGATGGGAGCTGAAGCAGTAATAGACAAGGACAGGACTGCTGCCAAGATCGCCATAGAGCTGGGCGCAGACCTCCTCCTGATCCTCACTGACGTAGACTGCGTCTACGTGAACTTCAGGAAGCCAGGTGAGAAGCCGATAAGGAGGATGACCGCTAAAGAAGCTAGAGAGCTGCTAGCTAGAGGAGAGTTCCCACCTGGAAACATGGGGCCCAAGGTGGAGGCCTGCATAGAGTTCGCTGAGGCAACAGGGAACCCAGCTGCAATAGGCCACCTAAGCAAGCCTGTTGAGACAGCAGAAGGCAAGGCTGGCACCATGATAGTCCCATAGCGCGCACGCATGTTTACGCAACTCTTTAAATATATGTTGCACACACTGTAGCTGGTAGCCTTGAGAAAGAGTGTGCTCAGAGCATTCCTAGCCATAAGAGATAGCCCAGCTTCAGTAAGGGAGCTAGCTGAGAGGCTTGATGTAAGCTACAGTGAAGCCAGCAGGCTAGCTAAAGCCCTCATCAGCCTGGAGCTAGCCTCAAAGGAGAGGGGGAAGCTGAGGGTTGCACCAAAGGCCAAGGCAGCCCTCCTAGCTAAGCTGTCGAGGAGGTACGACATCCTGAGGCTGCTCTCCGGTGCCAGGGAGAGGGTTCTCAGAGCCATGCTGAAGGCCAAGAGCATAAGTGAGCTCCAGAGAGCCCTAGGCCTATCCAGGTCTACTCTGGCAAGGCACCTAGCTCAGCTAGCTGAAACAGGCGCCATCAAGGTAAATGGTAGAATAGAGCTAGACCCAGACCTAGA
>Ga0164311_10000808_pt1 | contig 14482 bp, 13 predicted proteins | sample GuaBasSedimGuay2_FD_121796 | JGI IMG/M metagenome (GOLD analysis project Ga0164311, IMG submission 121796) | Subseafloor sediment microbial communities from Guaymas Basin, Gulf of California, Mexico - Guay2, Core 4569-9, 9-12 cm | ecosystem: Environmental > Aquatic > Marine > Hydrothermal vents...
ACTGAATATGAAACTTACAACGCCATATTTCTTTTTTTACCATTTTGCTCTCAAATTCAGCGATATTTTAAAATTCATTTAGTTCCATTCGGTGAACGGGTACCTTTTGAAGATGTTATTCCCTTCTTAAACAAATTTCTGGAGAGTCTAAATATGGGGGTAGGGGATTTTTCGCCGGGCAAAAAGTTGGTTCTTTTTCATATGCCATATCCTAAATCTAAAGTTGAGACAGATTGTACCGAAAGCTCTGGTGATAGATTGCTTTTTGCCGGTGTGGTCTGTTTTGAATCTATTTTTCCCGGGTTAGTGCGAAAGTTCATAAACAGGGGCGCACGTTTTCTGGTAATTGTTACCAATGATGCCTGGTTTGGAACCACTTCGGAATTGGCACATCATGCTCAAATTGCAGTGTTTCGGGCAATTGAAAATCGTATTGGGGTGGCTCGCTGTGCCAATACAGGAATATCCATGTTTATCGATCCCTATGGTCGAGTTTCAAAAAAAACACAAATTAATACCGAGGCCTACATCGTAGGTGATGTGCCTCTTCGTACAGAAAAGACGTTTTACACCCAACATGGAGATGTGTTCACCTACGCCATCCTTTTGGTTACTATTGTGGGTGTTATTAAAGCTTATGCGCAAAGGAATCAAAAGACCTAAGATAAAGTGTAATAGGCTAATCTTACAGGTTGCCCTTTTTTTCTTGGCTTTCGGGAGTCATGGGTATGGATTTTCCCAATCTAAGGTAGATCACTATGTGAGTATTAGCTTTAGTCGGGTACGTCCCCTCAGCATGGGCGGGGCTTTTACTGCCGCGGAGGGTGGAATAGAAACGATCCATTTTAACCCTGCGGCATTAAGGCTGTTTGGTTTCCAACCGGGGATTCAGTTTGCTGTGTTTATTAATCCTGTGGCACCAGCAGCACTTTATCACGATTACACCCGGTCCAACTCCGGATGTCTGTCCTCAGACCAATGGTGGAATGTAATACGACTGCTATTTAAAGGTGTAGTTATTTCCTCAAGCCGATTTGATCTGGGGGTGGTGTGGTACGAGGAACTGTTAGATCGTTATCAGCATCTCAATTCGTTATTGTTCTTTGACACTAATCGTTTTTTTGATTATCACATGGGTACCGGGTTTATTCACATAAAATTGGCTGACCAAGTTGCTCTGGGGGGCACAATAACCCAATATTCAGTTTTAGTTGGAGACAAAGTGGATCGAAGCTTGGGAGCCAGTTATGGGATTTTTTTAAAGCCTAATCCCAGAATGAATGTGGGAGTAGTATTCATAGATTTGCCGCAAAAATCCCCGTCCAGTAGGATTGTACTTGAGCGCTTTGAAGATGAAACCGTCAATGTGGGAATATCTTACAAGTTGTTTCGCTCCAATTTGTTAACGCTGGATATCCGCAATATTTCTGAAGAAAATAAAACGGCTGTTCGGGAAGTTCATATTGGTTTAGAGCAAAGGCTCTGGCGACATTTAGCCGTACGGGGCGGATTTTTCAAGAAAAAATGGTCTCCAGACAGATTTTATTCATTGGGGATTGGTTTGGTGAATCTTAATCTGTTTCGGTCTTTTGCTCGCCAGTTTGATTATCCCCAATTTTTGTGCAATTATGGGATGGTAGTACGCTGGAACAAAGTAGACAACAAAGGTAAAGAATATTGGCATATGGTTTCACTTTTGTTAAGCTTATGACCCTGTTTGACCACTGGGACTATGGAGAATTGGAGGTTAATGATTGCGCAGTCTTTTAATTCCTTTTATTGTTTGTGTTTTAACATTAGGGAAATTGGCAGCTCAGGAGGCTCCTCCTCTTACTACTAATAAAGCTATTCTCGCTAAATTCCTAATCACCAGTGTGGACAGTTTGATTACTATCGGACGAGTCGAACCATCTGATACCCTGGTATTAAATTTGGAAGTTGCTGATCCTGAATTGTTAGTGTTTATTCATAGAAAATTCTCTGAACGATTATTACAAAAGGGATTTGATAAATTATTCGGAAAAAAAGAGAACAGCTTTAAAACAGCCGGTTTTGTTCTTTATTATCAGTTGTTAAATTGGCAAATTCAGTATCAACTTATTTCCTCAGGCTGGTTACGCCGCAAGTGGGTACGACGAAACATTTTGCTACAACAAGGTATTACCTTGCAACAAGGGGATACAGGCGAAGTTATTTGGTCTGGCGAGTTGAATTATCAATTTCAAGATCGAATTCGTCCCAAAGACATTGTCCAGATTGAGAATGCCTATCTGAAGTTCACTAAGGGTGAGTTCTTGAGTGATTTTCGTAATCTGAAAAAATGGGCTGAATTCCTGTTTCTGTTAGGAGTTTCAGCTACTATTGTCTATCTGTTTTTTTCAATCCGAAGCTATTAGTCACTCAACTGAAGGAGAAAAAATGTGGAGATGGAGAAGTAGTGTTGTTGCAACGATTTTAGTAGGGTTGGTTGTGTTTTCTTGCGGAACCACCAAAGTCAAACCTAAAATGACGCCCGAAGAACAATTTGAGTATGCTAAAAAGTTATTCGAGAAGAAAGATTATTTGAAAGCTAAGGAACAATTTACAATCTTGGTGTTAAATTATCCAGGTCACAGCGTTGCCGATAAAGCGCAGTTTTATTTAGCTGAGACTCATTTTAAGTTGAAAGAGTATGTTCTGGCAGCTGCAGAGTATGAAAAGCTAATTCGTAGCTATAGTCAAAGCGAATACGTAGACGATGCTCAATACAAAATCGGAATGTGCTATTTTAAACTTTCGCCAAACTATGCCCTTGATCAAGAATACACTCACAAAGCTATAGCCGAATTTCAACGATTTTTGGAAGATTATCCTAATAGCAATTTGGTGCCAGAAGTTGAGAAACAATTGGCCAAGTGTCGTGAGAAGCTTGCCAAGAAAGAGTACAAAAATGGTGAGCTTTATTACAAAATGGCTGCCTACAAAGCAGCAATTATTTATTTTGATAGTGTATTAGAAAATTATTATGATACTAAATACGCCCCAAAGGCACTTTTCAAGAAAGCTGAAAGCTTGTTCAAGCTGAAGCAATATTCTGAATCTCAAAATGTTTTTGGGGCTGTGATACAGAAATACCCTCAAAGCACTCTTGCTAAACGAGCACAAATCTATCTACGAAAAATTGAAAAACTTATGGCCAAGCAAAAAAAGGAAAGGTGAAAACTTCCGCAAATATTAGATAGAAACCAATTAGAGGGTGGTCGATTGTGAAAGTTGGTTGTTTTGGAGGGACATTTGATCCTGTGCACCTCGGCCATTTGATCATTGCCGAGTTTCTAACAGAGGTTGCTGCTCTTGATAAGATTTTGTTCATTCCTGCTGGGCAACCGCCTCACAAACCTTACCCTCCGATTACTCCTACTCACCATCGCCAACGTATGATGGAATTGGCGATTAGTGATAATCCTCGTTTTGAACTGTCTTTAATCGAAATGGAAAAATCCGGCAAGTCTTATACTGTGGAGACACTTCAGAGCTTAAAGAATATTTATTCAAAAACTAATCTTTTCTTGATTATTGGGATGGACAACTTGGTAGATCTGCCTAATTGGAAAGCACCGGAACAGATACTTGATTTATGTACTCTATTGGTGGTACCTCGCCTGGGTTTTTCGTTGGAACAGGTTGACCCACGATTTCGAGATCAAGCGGTGGTAGTGAGAACCCCATTGATTGAAATTGCTTCTCGCGATATTCGGCAACGTGTTAGAGAAGGAAAGTCTATTCGCTACTTAGTACCAGAAAAGGTTGAAAGCTATATTCGAAAGCATGGTCTTTATCGAGGAGAATAGCTGTGGGTTTTTCAGAGTAAGGTGCGAACCTATGAATCGTTCCCCTCGAATTAAACACCTAAAGATTTTGCAGGTATGTTCCTCGCGCTCTTGGGGTGGGATGGAAATGCATGTTCCCATCCTGGCAAGTAAACTTCAACAAAGAGGTCATGATGTTGTAGTTGCTGCTTTTCCTAAAAGTCGTATCCACCGCGCCAGTGTAAGTTATGGTGTGCCCTACATTCCTTTGAAGGTTACCAGTTATTGTCACCCAGTGCAGATTAAGAAAATTGCCGAATGGTTGCGTTTTCACCCAGTGAATGTAGTACATTGTCATTATTCCAAGGATTTGTGGGCAGTTGTTCCCGCCTTGAAAATGGCCGGGAAAGTCCCGTTAATATTGGTTAAACATATTGGTACTCAGAAGCCCAAGCGTGATATTCTTCATCGCTTCCTTTACAAAAATGTTGATTTCATTATTGCTAATTCCAATATCATTTGTCAAAATATTCTCAATACTCATCCGGTGACGTCGAAACAAGTAGGGATGATTCATCTGGGGATTGATATGCAACGTTTTAGTCCAAATTCTGCCTTACGCAGGGAAGTGCGAAGGGAGTTTGGCTACACCGCTGAAAATCTGGTAATCGGAATTGTAGGCAGATTGCAGGTTGGTAAGGGTCACCTGGAGTTTCTGAAGATGGCTGAATATTTAGGGGAGCGTTATTCGCATCTAAGATTTTTGATAATTGGTGGTGCCACCTACGGCGAAGAAGCTGAAGCAGCTCAAATCCGAATGAAGGTGCAGAACTCGCCACTGCAGAATCGGATACGGCTGACAGGATTTCGGAATGATATTCACCGCTTATTAAATGCGCTCGATATTTTTGTTTTTCCATCACATGCTGAAGCATTTGGTTTGGTTCTGCTGGAGGCAATGGCGACTGGCTTGCCTGTGGTTTCTTCCAATTGCGATGGCGTGGTTGACATTGTAACCAACCGCGTAGAAGGTTTGCTGGTACCCCCTAAAGAAGTTGCCCAATTGACAGCAGCGGTGGAAGAACTTGTCCAGTCGCCTGAATTACGGCATCGCTTGGGACAAAAAGGGCGTCAGAAGGTAAAAGCACAATTTGATTTGGAGCAAATGGTCGATAAGATTGAAGATTTGTACCTTACCTTAGCCTTATCTAATAACCGTTGAGTAAGTTGCATTGGGTAGGTCCCCTGGTTCCACATCTTCAACGTTGTTCGAAACACAGTTTAGCAATAAGAGAGGGTAAATTATGTTTAAGAATCTGAAAGGGGATTTATTTGGAGGTCTTACAGCGGCTATTATTGCTATTCCCCTTGCGTTGGCTTTTGGTGTAGTAGCTTTTGGTCCATTAGGTGCCGATTGGGCCTCGAAGGGGGCTTTGGCCTGTTTGTACGGGGCTATTTTTACCAGTATTTTTGCCTCCCTTTTTGGAGGCACCCCCACTCAGGTAACCGGTCCCACCGGCCCCATGTCAGTACTAATAGCCACACTAATTGCTGCCTCTTTGGCCAGACTCCCGTCTGGAAGTGTTCCCACCGCTGAGCAAATCGATACTATTCTTACTATGGTATTCCTTACGGTCTTGTTAGGAGGGGTCTTTCAGATTTTTCTGGGTTTGGTAGGCGGAGGGAAACTCATTAAGTACATTCCCTATCCTGTGATTGCAGGATTTATGAATGGGGTGGCAATTATTATTTTTCTGGGACAGGTAAAACCTTTCCTTGGGCTTGGACCGGATCAGGGAATCATGGATGTTCTTTCAGGAGGAGCCTCTCCCTCCTGGGTAGCCATAGTTGTAGGTGGGGTAACTATTATAGCCATGGTGATGTCTCCGAAATTCATCAAATCTATTCCTGGCTCTCTGATTGGTATGGTGGCGGGGATTCTCTGTTTTTTCATCCTGGGATATGTGGCTAAACCAGAATTGCTTCAATCCCAAGGTAATCCTTTCATTATTGGCTACATTCCCTCATCCATTCCTAAGCCTGTGATGGCCACGAAGTTTTTAAACGTTTTTAGCAATTTCAATTCCAGTCAGCTAAAGGCGATTATAATTCCTGCTATTACTTTGGGGATGCTGGGTTCCATCGATTCTCTACTTACCTCTTTAGTGACAGATTTGGTTACCAAGACCAGACATAATAGCCGACGAGAACTCATCGGACAGGGGATAGGGAACATCGTTTCTCCAATTTTCGGAGGTTTAGGAGGGGCTGGTTCCACTGTAAGAACTTTAGTTAATGTTCAAAGCGGAGGGAAAACAAGGCTTTCTGGGATCTTTTGTGGAATAGTGGTCCTTCTGGTTCTTCTTACGTTGGGGCAGTACGCTCAATGGGTGCCTGTAGCTGTATTGGCTGGTATCCTTATGGTGACGTCCACCAAAATGGTTGATACCTATAGTTTCGAGTTGATTAAACGACGATCTACATTGCGCGATCTGGCCATTGTTGTTCTCGTGGCAGGCGCTACTGTGTTAATCAATCTTATGGTTGCGGTAGGTGTGGGTTTTATTATTACTGCACTCCTTTTTATTAAAGACCAGATTGCCCGTTCGGTAGTAAAGAACAAGTTCTACGGCGACAGAATCCACTCCAAAAAGGTTCGAACCAGCGATGAGATGAAATTCCTGGAAGAAAAAGGTCAAGCTATTATTATTTACCAATTAGACGGAGCTGTTTTTTTCGGCACCGCCGATAAGTTACTCAGACAAATCGAAAGTGAAATGTCCGAGGCAGAAATTGTTATCCTCGACTTTAAACTGGTAAGCGAAATCGACATTACCGGTGTACAGATTATCAGACAACTTCATGACAGTTTAAATGACAAAAATAAGCTCCTGGCACTGAGCTACATTCTGGATCGCAATGATCCTGAAAAGGGACGAATAACCAGATTCCTGGAAGATTTGGGAATATTAGATCAAATTGGAAGAGAAAAAATTTTTCCTGATACAGACAGGGCCTTGGAGTGGGCAGAGGATGTGCTATTAGAACGTCATTTAACTGAGCTCCAAGCCGTAGCTCATCGTGTGGAATTGAGGAAAATGAGAATATTTCAATACCTTGATGATCAGGCGATAGATAAGGTGGCTGCTCTTCTTACCCGTTCAAGTTATCGAGCTGGGGAGGAGATATTCCACGAAGGGGACAAGGGTGATACTATGTACCTTGTTTCAAAAGGGTGTGTGAGCATATTGCTGGAGTTGGGCAAAGGAAAGAGAAAGAAACGGATAGCTTCTTTTGGAAAGGGTGTTTTTTTTGGCGATATGGCATTGCTTGAGGAAAAGCCCCGCTCGGCTACAGCCGTGGCCGAAGAAGACACGGAACTCTTTGGCCTTTCTAGAAAGGATTTTCTCGCTCTAATCGAAAACGAGCCGAGGATTGCTTCCAAAATTCAACTGGGAATCGCCCGAGAATTATCCAATCGTCTCAGAATTACTTCTGATGAGGTACGGGCTTTGGAAATATGATGAATATCGATCGTAATAGAATTCATGTGATTCGAAGGTAAATCAGCAGGACATGAAATACAATCCTGAAAAACATCACCGCCGTTCCATTAGATTGAGACATTATGATTACCGGCAGGCGTATATTTTATAACAATATGCACCTACAGTAAGACATACATATTTGGCGAGGTAGAAGCCGAATGGTTAAAAACCGCCCACATGCGCGGTAATGTTGAATTGGATGAATATATCATTATGCCAAACCATTTACATGGTATTTTGGTTATTGTTGATGATGGTGGTAGGGGTACAGTGCCCCGTGCCCCTACCACCACGCCAAAATATGAATCATTCGGTAAACCGGTTGCGGGATCAATACCCACCATCATTCGCGGATTTAAATCCACCGTTACCAAACAAATCAGCGAATTGCGCAACACACCTGGCGCACCATTATGGGCAACGTAATTACTATGAACACATTGTTCGAAACTAAAAATCATTAAATCGTATTCGACAATACATCATCAACAACCCTGCGAATTGGGAAAATGATATTGAAAATGTTGGAATAAAAACAAGAATAGATCGGCGGAAATATTTTGATTTAATCATTGGTAAAATAAATGAAGAAATGCCTTGATGCTGAACCGTGTTCCATCCGGAAACCCTTGCTAAATAAAGGTGTGCATGTGGTAGGGGCACGGTGTACCATGCCCCTACCACCGCCATGCGTTGTACCTTCACGATGCATCATGCCCCTACAAATCTTTATGTTTTTGCTGCTTGGGCTTTGGATAAGTGGAGGAAATTTAAAAGCCCAAAGCCAAATTTTCCAGCAGCCACTGAGCCAGCGGATTGCAAATTACCAAATCAAGGTTAGATTGATACCTGAGCAGAAAGCACTGCAAGGAGAGGAAATTCTCACCTGGCATAATACCTCCCCGGATTCTATCCACGAGCTCTATTTTCATCTCTACATGAATGCCTTTCGCAATTTGAAATCAACCTTCATGAAAGAATCAGGTGGCCGATTACGGCATTCTCGGTTTGAACATGGAAAATGGGGGTATATTGAGATCAAGAATTTGCAATTGATAGATGGAACAGACCTGACATCTGCTATTCAATATGTGAGTCCGGATGACAACAATAGCGATGACATGACCGTGATGAAAGTTCCCCTGTCAATTCCCTTGCCCCCAGGGGGGAAAGTGCGATTGCGGATTGAATTTCATGTACAACTTCCCCGAGTTTTTGTACGTGCAGGTTATGGTGGGGATTTTTTTATGGTAGGGCAGTGGTTCCCGAAAATTGGAGTCTATCAAAATGGCAGATGGAATTGCCACCAGTACCACGCTACCAGTGAGTTCTTTGCTGATTTTGGAGTCTATGATGTCACCATCGAGGTGCCAAAATCGTTTGTCGTAGCTGCCTCCGGTGTTTTGGTTGCGGTTGATTCTACCGACACCACTCGTATCCTCCACTATCGTTCTGAAGATGTGCATGATTTCGCCTGGGCAGCGGATCCGCTGTTCAAAATTGCAAAAGAATTTTACAAGAATATCGAAATCAATCTTTACTTTCGTCCGTGGCGCAAAAAATTAGTATCTCGCTATTTATCGGCTGTCAAGAATGCACTAAACTATTTTGAAAACTGGATAGGTCCGTATCCTTACCCGACATTAACCCTTGTCGATCCCCCGCTGGCTGCATCTGGAGCTGGCGGGATGGAATATCCAACTTTGATCACTGTAGGCTCCCCGTGGTGGATGCCCAAAGGGTTTCGTCTCCCAGAGATGGTAGCTATCCATGAATTTGGTCATCAATACTGGTACGGTATGGTAGCATCGAACGAATTTGAAGAAGCATGGTTGGACGAAGGGATAAATACCTATTCCGAAATTCGTATTTTGGGAACTTTCTATGGAACCAGAACTTCTGTGCTTGATCTCTGGGGCATACAGATTGGTGACGATGAATTGCAATGGACCTCCTACATGTTTATGCCCCAATTTGATCCCATTTTACGACCAACCTGGGAATATCTCAATCACCGGAGCTACGGAGTAAATGCTTATCACAAACCTGCAATGATGCTTTTAACATTGGAAAATTATCTTGGTACCGAGGCTATGGATCAGATCATGAGAACTTACTTTCAGCATTGGAAATTTAAGCATCCGACCTCTAAAGATTTTATTCAAGTAGTCAATGAAGTTTCTGGGCAGAAAATGGACTGGTTCTTTGAACAGTTTTTTTATGAGACAGGGTACCTGGATTACGCAGTCCATTCTATTTCTAGTAAACGCCAGAGAACTATCGCAAAGGTAGCAACTTCTCAGGATTCCCTTCAGGCACCAATTAAAGACAGTACTAAGGCGGTTTATCATTCTGAAGTTATTCTCAAACGGAATGGCGAATTTATTTTGCCAGTAACTTTTGAGGTACATTTTACCAATGGTAACGTAATCGTAGAAAGTTGGAGTGGACGAGAGCGATGGGTAAAGTTTGAATACGATGAACCAGCCAAAATCGATTACGTAACTATTGATCCCCAGAAGAAACTGTGGTTAGATATTGACTTTGTGAATAATACGCTTATCGCGAAAAAGTCTATCAAAGGGGTTAACTTCATCAGTTTAAAATGGCTGTTCTGGATACAAAATTTGCTCCAATTTTTTGCGTTTTTTAGTTAGAGTTGACAAGTAACTGAAAGTGTTTCATTAACCCATCACGGCTGTGGAGCAATTTTCATGATCGCATTCAAGGCATTTGTTGCTGGCAGCTTAATGGTTTGGCAACGTCGTAAGTTGTGGTTAGGTCTTTACGTCTGTAATTTGATTTTTGCTCTGGTACTAATAATTCCGGCGCGCTCTTTGTTAGCCAGATTCTTTGCTGACCGTTTGGCAGGCGGCACGTTGGCTGAACAATTTGATTTCGCTATCTGGGCGGTGTTTCTCAAACAGAATTTTCCTTCCGTCTCATTGCTTTTCAATTTGATGTTTGTACTTGGAGTGATCTACTGGTTGTTCAACGCCTTTCTGAATGGGGGGATTTTGATGCAATTTGTTAATCCGGAACAAAAATTTAACCTGGGAAGTTTCTTAACTACCTGTTGTTACTTTTTTGCTCGTTTTTTTCGACTTTTGTTGATTGGTTTGGGGGTGATTGTTCTGGTATTCTTGCTCAGTAGCGTCATATTTGCTTTAGTAGGTCTTTTAGCCGGAAATATTGAAAATGAAATTGTGAAATCAATATTGCGGTTACTGGCAGCGGGCAGTGTGCTTTTGATTCTTTTATTTTTCAATATGATTCTCGATTATGCTAAAATTATTACGGTAGTGTGGGATGAACTAAAAGTACTGAAGGCTGTTCGGCTTGCCATGGGATTTGTACGGAGCAATTTTGGTAAAACCCTAATCCTTTATTTTGGAATTTCGTTCTTAGCGCTAATTTTGTTGGTACTGTATTTTTCCATTCATGGCTGGCTTAAGGGTGCGTCAGCCATGGTAATTTTAGCAACGTTTTTGCTGCAGCAGATTTACATTATTAGTAAATTGGGAATTCGATTGGATTTCTTTGCCAGTCAAATGTACCTGTACCGTCAGACCAGCGGGATTGTCACATTTGAACCAATAGAGATCATTAATGAAGCTTAGTAATATCCCATTTGCGAAAATATCAGCTACTGGAAACGATTTTATTCTATTCGACAACCGGACGCAGATTTTTTCTGGTAGAGAAAGTGAATACTTTCGAACCATTTGCCAGCGTCGTACAGGGGTTGGTGCCGACGGTGTCATTCTATTGGAAAATAGTAAGCGAGCTGATTTTCGGATGCGCTATTTTAATGCTGATGGCAACGAAGCAGAGATGTGTGGCAATGGGGCACGGAGTGTGGCTTTTTGGGCTCACTATTTAGGAATCGTGGATGAGAAGATGTGTTTCGAATCACAAAGTGCTCTGCATCGGGCAGAAATCAAAGAGAACTGGGTTCGGGTGCAAATGCCAACGCCAGAAGCCTGGAATCTGAATATCCGAATAGGTGAAGAATATGGCTGGGAAATCGGGGGATTTGTACGAGTAGGGGTACCACACTACGTGTTATTTGTTGATGATCTGGAGCAAGTAGATGTACCTACTATCGGGCATAGCATTCGGCATGATTCAGCGTTTGTTCATGGGACGAATGTGGATTTTGTGCAGTTGTTATCGCCACAAAAATTACGGTTGCGTACTTACGAACGTGGAGTAGAGACCGAAACCCTTTCCTGCGGTACCGGTGCCATAGCTTCTGCAGTGATCGCTTATCGCAAGAAAAATATTAGACCACCTGTCGAGGTTCAAGCTCCAGGTGGGATTTTGTGGGTTGATTTTGATAGGGATTTCAAAGAAGTCTTTTTAGAAGGATCGGTAACTTTGGTATTTGAGGGAAAGTTGTTTATTGTGCCGGAACGAGATTAACAAACTGAAAAGATTTTGTCGGGCCACAGTTTTGCCGATTGAAGACCCAATCCAATGTCGGAATTGTAAATACAGAACTAATGAGATCTGATTTAAATTTGTCATCTATTCGACGGATTCTGGTTACTCGATTTCGTTTCATGGGGGACGTGATTTTGACTACACCAGTAATTAGCTCTTTGAAAGAGGCATTGCCACAAGCAGAAATTAGCTATTTAGTGGAACCGCCATATGATGCTTTATTACAACACAATCCCGATATTCACGGTATCATTCCTTTCCAACGTCATCGCTACGACCATTGCAATTGGGTTACCAGTTTGCGTTTACAATGGCAATTAGTGCAGCGCCTGAGGGAAAAGCGATTTGACTTGGCGATTGATTTGTTTGGTATTCCCCGCAGTGCCTGGTTTGTTTTTTTCACTGGCGCACCTATTCGGATAGGTGGAAAATTTCGTTATCGGCATCACCTTTACACTCACACTTTTGATACCGAAACAGGCTGGCAAACCGCCATTGAGTTCCACTATCTGGCTTTAAAAACGTTGGGGTTAGGACAAATTAACCAGATTGTACGGTCGCAGCCAAAGGTTTATTTGACCTCCAAAGAAATCGATTGGGCAGAGAACTTTTTAAAGACACACAAGCTAAATAAAAAGAAATTTCTAATTGGTTTGCATCCTGGTGGTACCTGGCCAGCTAAATTATGGCCTGAACATTATTATGCCGAATTGGCAAAACGTCTCCATCGCGAATTCGATACACAAGTTATTTTTACCCATGGTCCTAAGGAGAAGGAAATTGTTAGAAGGCTGAAAGAGAAAGTCGAGGAAGCTGCCTTTTTCGTACCGCTACTATCTTTGCGACAATTAGCAGCATTGTTACAACAATGCGATCTTTATATTTCTAACGATTGTGGCCCCATGCACCTTGCAGTAGCAGTAGGCACTCCCACGTTTGGTATCTTTGGCCCCAGCGAACCAGACATCTGGTTTCCTTATGATCCCCGGCAAGGACATCGTGCTATTTACAAGCCAATTGCCTGTCGTCCGTGCCATCTACATCAGTGTCCTCGATTGCACCAGTGCATGACTGAAGTATCTGTGTCGGATGTTTTGAAACATGTGGAGAATGTGTTACCTCGAGCCAGTTGAGCCCTTTTCCCCGAAATTAGAATAAAATGATTCTCTGCAAGAGCTCCAACCGACATTCCGTTATTGAACTCGAAATAGGGGTTGCACTTTTGGAATAATTTGCATAATTTATTGTGATTGAACATGCAGATCGGGAATGTCTAATAAAAATATTCATGATTACTAACTTCGAACACCTTTTAGCGCGTGCTCGATTTTTAGGCCCTAAAAGAATCGCTGTTGCCAATGCCCAGGACGAAGCAGCGCTGTCTGCATTTTGGGAAGCCAAAGGTATGGGATTGGTAGAGGGGATTTTATTTGGTAATAAAGGCCAGATTACCCAACTTTTGCGTCGCTTGAATCTTGCTACTGAAAGTACCAAAGCTGTTGAGATTCGAGATTTTCCTTCAGAAGCGGGAGCTGTGACAGCAGCAGTCAGGAGCGTAGCTATTGGCGAAGCTGATATTTTGTTGAAAGGCAAGACCAAAACCAGTACACTTCTGAAAGCAGTGCTTGATCCCCAGCAAGGTCTGAAAACCGGCAAATTGCTCAGCGATGTGTTTCTGTTCGAAGATCCCGGTCGTGACAATAACCAACTGGTGATGATTAGCGACGGTGGAGTGACAATAGCTCCGGACCTGAAGCAAAAGGTCGAGATTATCCAGAACGCGGTAGAATTGGCCCATCTGTTGGGAAACACCAATCCCAAGGTGGCGCTATTGTCGGCAGTAGAAACTGTGACCTCCGCTATTCCTTCTACATTAGAAGCCGCAGCTATTGCCAAAATGAATCAGCGAGGCCAAATTAAAGGGTGTATTGTGGACGGGCCGTTGGCACTGGACAATGCCATTTCCCCCGAAGCTGCTCGTATTAAAGGTCTTGAATCTCCAGTAGCTGGCGTCGCCGACATTTTGATCCCACCTGATATCGAGTCAGCTAATATGTTAGCTAAAAGTACTACCTACTGGGCTAAGTTTCGTTTGGCCCACGTAATTATGGGCGCTAAAGCCCCTATTCTCATCCCCTCTCGTGCTGATAGTGCGGATGCCAAGCTGCTGTCAATTGCCTTGGGGATTGTCGTTAGTAGTGTAGGTGGAGTTGCAACTAAATAATAGTGAGCAACGATGAGCAAATACGCATCGATATCCCCAAAGGAAAAATTGCCAAATTCTGTAACAGGTGGAAAATACAAGAATTTGCTCTGTTTGGATCAGTGCTTCGGGATGACTTCTGTCCTAACAGCGATATTGACATACTTGTCACGTTCAGTGAAGATGCAAAACATACTTTATTTGATCTTGTCCACATGGAGAATGAGCTCAAACAGATATTCGGACGTGATGTGGACATAGTTAGTCGTAGAGGCATTGAAGCTAGTCGGAATTACATTCGTCGGAACGCCATTTTGAATTCAATAAAAGTATTGAAAATTTTTTCGATGGACTTCAGTGTCAAGACGCCGTGATTTGTCGTCTTGAGGTTATTGGAGAAGCAGTGCACAGAATTTCAGAAGAAACAGGAGCTACTTTCCCTGATCTACCATGAAAAGCCATATCGCCCAGATGAATCTTACAAAATGGCTCAGATG
>Ga0164311_10000810_pt1 | contig 14457 bp, 14 predicted proteins | sample GuaBasSedimGuay2_FD_121796 | JGI IMG/M metagenome (GOLD analysis project Ga0164311, IMG submission 121796) | Subseafloor sediment microbial communities from Guaymas Basin, Gulf of California, Mexico - Guay2, Core 4569-9, 9-12 cm | ecosystem: Environmental > Aquatic > Marine > Hydrothermal vents...
GGAAAAGATTTAAGGATAAAAGACCTTGTTCTTTTAGTAAAATCTATAATAGGTTATGAGGGAGAAATAAAATATGATACCTCAAAGCCAGATGGAACACCTCGAAAATTACTGGACATTTCTAAGATAACTAACTTAGGCTGGGAGCCGAAAATCTCCCTTAAAGAGGGAATCAAGCTAACATATGAATGGTGCTTTAAGAATTCGATTTTTTAATGTTATCGCCTCATACTTTACGACTTACTGCTTACTGCTCACCGCTCACTGCTTACTACATTTTTTTAAAACCGCTTGGACCCCCAGAAAACTTCTGGATGTGAGTCGTTTAAAGGCTCTGGGCTGGGAAGCAAAGGCTGATTTGAGGGAAGGCATTGAGAAAACATACAAATGGTTTCAAAATAATTATTAGTGGGGGCAAAATCACTATCAGTCATGGGAAAAGCTAAACTGTATCGCCGAAAGCCTCCTGGTTGCCATCGGCACAAGAATTTTGGGATTTAGACTGATAAATTAAAAAGACTTATAATTGAAAAATGAAGGTTTAATTCCAAAATACATGTTTTAGCTTGCTAGCTTGTTCGCTTACCAGCTTATAAATAAATGGTCGCTGTCCCTATTTTTAATAAGTTTACAAGTTGACAACGTCTCCTATTACACTATGCATTATTTTGTTAAAACAACATCTAAAAAGCAATTTCTGCCTTCGTGTTAGCCATTTCGAAGGGAAATAGTGAATCTCAAGAGACAAATGCATGGCGACAATAGTGAAAGCTAACTGGCGCTATCGACAAGCCTCCGAGCGATTCAAGCGATTGGGACGAGAATTCCTATGGATTATCTCTGGTCAGACCCTTACGACACTCGGTTCCCTTGTGGGGGTGCGTCTGCTGACCGGCCTACTTTCACCGAATGTTTACGGAGAGCTGGCTTTGGGGATGACACTGGCCACCCTCGTCCAAAAAGTCGTGATGGGGCCGTTAGGTGGTGCTGCTTTGCGTTTTTTTGCACCTGCCCGGGAACGAAATGAATACAGCTCTTTTTTGTGGGTATTGGGTCGACTACTGGTTCGGGCAACGGGATTGATAATTCTATTTGCAGGATGCGCATGTCTGGTGTTGCTCTTAACAGGAAAGGTTAACTGGCTCTGGTTATGTATGGCCGCCTTCGCATTCGCCGTGCTTTCGGGTTACAATTCAACTCTAGACGGGTTGCAGAATGCCGCACGGCAACGGCCGATTGTGGCCTGGCATCAGGCGTTCGCGACATGGAGCCGTTTTTTCGCAGCGGCAGGGATGGTCATGTGGATCGGGGAAAGTAGCACGGTGACCATATTGGGATACGTGTCAGCCACCTTGTTGGTGCTTTTTTCTCAATTCTGGTTTTTTCGACGGACCTTATGGCCAGAAAAAAGTGTTTCCATCGCCAGATCGGGCTCAACACAGCACTGGGAGAGCCAGATGTTCTGTTATGCCTGGCCTTTTGCCATATGGGGAGTTTTTACCTGGATGCAAATAGCCTCTGATCGTTGGGCATTACAGATGTTTGCCTCTACTCGAGAAGTTGGTCTCTATGCTGTCCTGTATCAGTTGGGGTACTATCCCATTATAATATTAACAAGTCTAATGGCGCAGATGGTGATGCCGATGTTCTTTCAGCACGCAGGCGACGCATCTGACCTTACAAGAATGCGCCGGGTCCATGTCCTCAATTGGCGGCTGACCGTGGCGATGCTGATTTTTACAGGAGTTGCGGGACTTATGGCGGCTGCGCTTCACCGGGTTGTTTTTGTATGGCTGGTGGCTCCGGAATACCACGAGGTTTCTTGGCTGCTACCTGGTATGGTGCTGGCTGGAGGTCTGTTTGCCACCGGTCAAATTGCCTCTATCGATTTAATGAGCAAGGTGGAAACGAAAAAGCTTATCGCGCCGAAAATCGTGACCGCTGCTATTGGTGTGATATTGAACTTCTTGGGGGCTGCATGGTATGGTGTACCGGGTGTGGTTGGCAGCTTCCTGACATTCTCCGTTAGTCATTTCATCTGGGTTGAGTGTTTGGTCATTCGAGGCTATCGTAAGATGGAATGAAAATGAGAATCGTCGTGGTTATCAACTTTAGCCGTTCAGGGGGTACATTGCTCACTCGGATTCTTGGGATGCTTCCGGATATTGTTATAGCGTCGGAAATTAATCCTTTGCTAGGGGCTACCCCGGAAAATCAGGCCGCTGCTCCCGCTCTTGCACTAAAAAGACAAATGGAAGCGTGGTACGGAATTTCCCTGTTTGGAGAAAATTTTGTGGATGTAGTCAGAAATTTGGCCGATCGCTGCAACGACTCTGGAAAGCAACTGATTATTCGCGATTGGACCCACTTAGATTTCAGAAAAGGTAAACACAACGGATGGCGCCCCACGTACCGTTTTAGGATTATCGAGGAATTGAATAATCTTGCAGAATTAGTTCCCTTTGCATTCGTTAGGGATGCTATTGATGTCTACCTTTCGTCAGGCGGAGATCTGAAAGATTTTGCTTCCGATTACCTTGCCTATACCAGGGAACTTGTGAAGTTGGGAGCCCCCATCGTGAAATATGAGGACCTGGTGAGTCAACCCGATAAGACTGTAAAGAGAATTTGTGATATCTGCGATCTAAGATATTCGGAGGACTACAAGAATTTTTCCACAAACCGCAAATGCACAGGAGACATCCAGTTAGGCCGGACATCACGCGGCGGGCGACAACAATCGATATGTCTCTTGCCTCGCAAATGGGTGAGTAAACAGAGACGGGCACAAATTAACGCTTGCCGCGATCTTGTTCAAGCAAATCGTTTGTTAGGTTATCCGTTGACGTATTCCAATGGTAATACAGAAACCTTTTGTCAAATGGTTCTTCGGCGCATCCGAAATAAGGTTGAAACCCTGAAAAGACAAATCTATAAGGAATGAAAAAGAGAGTTCTTTCGCCTCATCATTTTTTGATGCCTGTCTGCACGCACACCTGAATACTTCGTGGGTTTGCTTATCCAAGTCATGATACGAGAACCAAGTGGATAGACCATTTTACCATAGGAGTAAGAGCTGAGCATAACAGTGGTGCCTATCCCTGACCACATTATCGAATCTGTAAAACAGATATCGATGCTCGCTACTTTCTAGAGGTAAAAACACATCAGACTTTACAAATAGGATAACTCACATGACGAACATTATCTATCGTGTAATGGCCAAATTACTGTCAACTTTATTTGATAGACACTTATCAGATGCATCTACAGAGGAGCTAGAACAAATAGCTGAACTAAGGAATCGTTTTTCTAGTTTTGGAGATGTAGAAATTAAAGATATGTCGGCTTCTCAAGCAGCATGGGCAGATAATATGAACCGCCTCAGGGAGCTGGTTTTAAACGACAATCCAAGAGAGTTTCTGCGTTGGGATGTTATTCAAAAAACTATGTTTGTTTCACATGCTACGTATGTGAAAAAGGAACTCTCATTCCTTAAACGACTTCCGGACTGGAAAACACGCTGGTCAGATGTAATAAACGAAGTATGCATAGGACATCCCCCCCCATACCCGTTTTATCCTAAGAGCAGTGGGAACCTTATTCATCAAGCATACCACTTGGCGAAATTTGAAGAATATACTAGGACGCGAGTTGAGAAATTTGGATGTATATTTGAGTTTGGAGGCGGATATGGTGCAATGTGTAGATTATTATTCAACCTAGGCTTTCAAGGAGTGTATCTTATCTACGATTTGCCACATTTCTCCAGCCTACAAGAATTCTATTTGAAGAGTGCAGGGATTCCAGTTCAGTCCTATTTACAATTCCATGGCACATGCCCAGCGGTTATCTGTTTGTCTGCCTCAGAACCCTTAGGTGGCAATTTTCTTGAAGAATTTCTGAGAGTATATGGGCATAACGGGATGTTTATCGCTACATGGTCACTAAGTGAGGCACCAATGCACATACGAAAGGTAATTGTACCCTTGATCTCCGACTTTCGTGGATACCTATTCGCATATCAGCATAGATTTGAGGAAATAAACAATCTTGATTTCTTCTCCAAATTGAGGAATACCCTCAGTGAGGATATTAGTTGGTACACTCTGGATATCGAGCACCTTCCAGGTAACAGTTACCTTTTCGGAATAGAAAGGAATACATGATAGTTGTCTCATTGCATTATACTTGTCGGATGTCGTTTCATTTGAACTTGTTCACTGCGAAAACTCTCAAATTGGCATTGCAGCATGGTGGTCTTTCACAAGCCCGTTGCTTTTCGTTTACCTCTGTCGGATCATGGGCTGTGACTCAGCAACAGCTACTTTTGCGAGCTGGCCAAAATTATAGCCTGTTAAAAAGAAGGTTGGATTGGATACTGCGCAGAGTAGATTCGATCAACTATCCTGGTGAAACTATTGCTCAGTGGTTGAAAATGAGCGAGGAAGTAATAGGTACAGGCGGTTAATTATAATGGCTCGTAAAAAGTCAGGCAGCCATAAAGCTCAAAATCGTGAGTAGCATGAATGAAGGTAATTTCTCTCACTAAATTGTAAGGTTTTGATAGGCGTTTGCTCTTTGATAACGTCGATACAGGGTGATGTTTGGCTTTTGGGATGGGTAGAAATTGGAAGTGTTGAGGTGTTGAAATATAACTTGAAAAAAATCATGCTTTTCAAATAATTTAGACGTATTATCTCTGCTAGCAACTTCATTATAAAAGAGACCTGGTTTAACCAAGAAGTCAAGTTGAGACCTTTGCAAAACCAGGTGAAAATTCCCCATAGGAGTGGATAAATTTGTTTCCGGTTACGTTTTTCTATGTTTTAATATAATCCCCAGAGAAGTTTTTATTAAAGAGAAGGGGGATAAAGGGATAATGGGATATAAGAGGTATGATGAGGTAAGTTTTGCTGCTTCCAGCTCGGAGAGATTTAGCGATAGAGGGCATATTGGAGCATAGCAGAAGTATGAAGATGATGGAGAAGATAGATGAAGTCTATGACCTGGAGAGTTGAAGCTCGGAGTGATGATTAATTGGGAGAATATAGAAGCGTTATTGTTAGGGGTATTATGATGCTTGCCCCGTGGAATAATGGAATGATAGGGTTGGTAGAAGGATTTTTGCTGGTATGTAGTAAAGGGACATACTGTGAGAAGGGGTTTTGGTATTATATTCCACGGGGTGCGATAAGAGCAAGGAGGGTGCTGATGCATATCCACCGTTGATGTTACTGCTTCCGGCTTGTAGAGCTTCCCGCTCGGAGAGAAGGGGGTGTTATTGCAGAAGTATCAATGATCTGGAGAGCAAAGCTCGGAATGGGTTTCATATAAACAGGTAATCCTGAGTTAGAGGATAAGATAAATGAGAGGATAAGTTTTAAGAGGTTTTTGGGTTTACTGTTAGATAAGCCCTCACCCCTTGGGGTCAGAGGCCCATCGGGGCCGGCGGCTGATCATCATTGACATTTTCGAGGTTTAGGAGCAGTGTATGACCCGGAGTTATAGAACGGAGGGGTTAAGTAAAGAGGTTATGATGAAGATAAACAGTGAGGTATTGAGGCAATTTTGGAGGAAGGGGTTTAAGATAGATGAAGGGGTAGCGGTAGATGCGAGATTAGCTTCCAGCTCAGAGAGCTCCAGCTCGGAGAGTTAAATCTGCGAGTAGGCTGATGAGTAGAGATGAGTTAGAGGGGGAGAGGTCTAAGAGGGATGGAGGAGGTGATAGTGGTGCTAAGTTTAGCAGCTTCCAGCCCGGAGGTCTTCCAGGCCGGAGGGTGGAGCAATACTTTGGACCTACTCATTTACATGATCGCCTCCAGCCTGGAGGGCCTCTGGCTCGGAGGGAGCATATCGAGCGAGGTTTACAGATATATTGAAAAATATTTGGGACAGGATGTGTAGAATGATGGCGTTTAATATAATGAGGGGGGTAAGGCTGTTAGCGGTATAGAAAAAAATAAAAAAATAGGGTGAAAAACGTAAGAGGTAGTAAAAGATAAGAGTAAAAAGCATAAAAGGATGAGATTCTACAATATATACGATAAAAATTTGGTTGTTATTTGATAAATTAAAGGGGTGAAAATCACCGATTTTTAGGTTGATAGGGAAGATTATCAAAAATTTGAAAAATTCAAAGATCTCGTATATAAATTTAGGCTTTCTATCAAAGTTAGAGACACAGCTTATAATAGGTGAAAAACTTGGCTACATAGGAGACCTTAATGTTATTAGTGAAAAAGTTGAAATACTGCGAAGAAAAGTTCTAAACTTCACCAAATATTTAAAAAATAGAACTGCCCATGAATAATCAGATTTACGCATCTGCTCAATCTTACCCGTTTACGCATATACACATTTACCCATTCACGCATTTACTCAATTAGGGTGAGAATTATCTATCTTTGTAATCAGAGAAGGAAATTATCAAAATTTTGAAAAATTTAAAGCTTACTTAACAGTGATCAGACAAAATAGGGATATCCAGCAATTTCAAGCTCATGAAGTGTCATCAGCAGATTTGGTTAAACAGCCTTATGCACTTGGCTTTTTTACATTTGGTAAAAATGCTGTTTTGAAAAAGGACCTATGCTAAAAGATACTTTGAAAAATTGGAGTTGGTTTTATCGCTCTTGGTCATGGTATCGGGGTTGGCAGCAGGAGCGGAAGGCAATATCTGAACTTGCCTACTACAAAAGTCAAGCTTCCAAAATAGGATTTATTGCACCTGAAGAGGAAAAACTTACTTTACTTTTAAGAGAAAGATTGAAACAACGTGGAATATCTCCACGACCCAAGGAAAAAGGTAAGTTACATATTTTTTTAACATACTATATAAACAATTGGGAAGTTGTCTTACCAAAGGTTCTAAGCCGTTTTGGTAAAGTTATCGAATTTGAATGGCGTAGTTGGGGGTTTGATGATCGTTCTTCTGATTGGTTAAATGTCAGGGATCGTATGAACGAAGCTATGCTCGCCGCTTTCTTCGATGCCCATAAGCTACAGCCAGTAGATGCAGTTGTGGGGTACCTTTCTGGATATAATACTGATCCTAGGATACTTAGAAGTATGGGAGACTTTGGCGCAGTTATATTCAATTTTTGTTGGGATGATAAGTTAAGTTTTAGAGGAAAAAAAGTTGGAGGACGGTGGAGCGGGCCTGCTGCATTGGCTTCAGTTGTAGACCTGAATTTAACGAATGCTCCCGATTCCTGTATCAAATACTTGATGGAAGGTGGATTGAGCATGTTTTGGCCAGAGGCAGCAGACCCAGATATACATAAGCCATATGATTTGCCTTTTGAATATGATCTTTCCTTTGTAGGCCAGAAATATGGTCAGCGACAAGAGTTTATTAATGATTTACGTAAAAAAGGAATTAATATTGTAACATTTGGGCCAGGTTGGGAAAATGGGCCGTTGTCTGATAATGAGATGGTGAAGCTCTATTCTCGAAGTAGGATTAACCTTGGTTTCGCGGGGGTAGGACATTCCAAAAGGCTGATGTGCCTTAAAGGCCGAGATTTTGAGGTGCCTATGAGCGGAGGTTTATACCTCACCCAGGACAACCCGGAGCTATCCCTTGTTTATGAAGTAGGGAAAGAGATTGTGACTTATAAGGATGCCAAGGATTGTGCACAGAAGATTAAATACCTTCTTGACCATCCAGAAGAGGCAGAAAAAATTCGCAAAGCAGGCCGCGAGAGGGCACTGAAAGACCATACTTGGGAGAAACGCTTTGAGCAGATTTTTAAAATGGCTGGGTTGATCAAATAAAAAGGAAAATGATGATTGATTATAGAAGCAAGCTTTATGAAAAATATGCTACACTCTTGAAAATGCAAAAGATTTTTTTGATGAAGCTGCTACTCTACGTCTGGATAAGATTGTAAAAGCAAATTTAATCTGATAATAAAAATAGATATGAATATTTTCATTGTAGGCATGAGGCGATCTGGTACGACAATTTTTTGGAAAACATTCCGCCAGGATAAGAGATTTGTTTGCTATGATGAACCGTTCAATTCTCTACTTTATGAGCTTCCCGCAGAGAATGAGAAGGGAACAAGAACTGAGTTTATTAAGCTTTATAAAGGAGACGCTGTCAAATTTCGTTCTTTATTTTCTCCCATTAGTGTAGAGGAAGAACTCCAATCAGGCCTAACACTCCGGCAACAAGCATATTTAAAATGGCTACTTCAAACCGGAGAGAACGTTGTCTGTGATTTCGTGCGTTGCAATTTTAAAATTCAGGCTCTCTACGAAGTTGATCCCAGTGCATTCTTAATACACCTCTATCGTTCTCCTGCAGCCGTAGTTAGTTCTCATCTGCTGCCAAGCGGAGGCGAAGAACGGTGGCAACGGCGAATAGCCAACATTCTCAGAAAGAAGACCTTCTGGACAAGAAAATCGTGGTACAATAGTTGGCATTTTGAAGATATTATTGATCGTGTTTCAAGAGCACACTTTGAAAAATATCTGCTTGAAATGGGCTTAAATCCCAAAGTTGTAACTTCTCTGCCTGCAGTCGGTAAACTCCTAGCTTTCTGGAAGGTGAATTTTGAAACGGTGGAACGCGATGGTAAGCGTTATTTTCGTGATCGGTTTTTGTCTATATCATTTGAGAACTTTTGCAGCAATTCACAAAAGATTATGGAAAGCATTTACAAAATCTTAGGTTTTCCAATGCCTACTTTTGATTTTACTGCAATTCATCCCGCTAAGCCAGCCTTTAGAAGGGATAGCTCGGAATGGGGAAAATATTTTGAATTGTTAAATTTACCAAATCAGTAAGCTATTACCACTTCTATGCAGGTTTTTAAAGGCTAATGGGAAAATTGAGAATCTTATATATCGGTGCGCGACCTAATACCAATTCCTTTCGGCGGATGGAAGCCATGGTCGATTTAGGTTATGATGTAACTGCCATAGAGACTGAGCCAGAATGGGTTAGAAAAAAAGAGAAGAAATTTTTCTATCGTTTGTTAAGAAAAATTCTTGGTCCCTTAGATTTAGCAAGGGTTAATCAACAGATAATCAACAATTTTAGGATAAAAGGTTTTGATATTGTTTGGTTGGATAAAGGACTTACTGTAGATTATAAGACACTCAAATATATTAAAGACAGGTATAATAACGCAATTATTGTAGGCTATTCTCCAGATGATATGTATAGAAAACATAATCAGTCAAGAAGATTTCTAAAACATTTATCACTTTATGATATCTTTTTTACTACCAAATCTTATAATGTGACTGAACTAAAAGAATTGGGTTGTCGGAATGTTAAATTTATTGGAAACGCATTTGATTTAAAAGCCCATCGTCCAATCCAAGTAACCCCTGAAGAACGTTATAGGTTAGGAGGCCCAGTGGGATTCATAGGCTCGTATGAGAAAGAAAGAGCGTTATCAATGTGGAAATTGGCCGAAAGGGATATTCCTGTGAGAGTATGGGGCCCTCATTGGAATAAATGTAAACTTTCTCATGTTAACTTGAGATTGGAAAAAAAAGGTTTATGGGGCGAAGATTATGCAAAGGCGATTTGTTCCTTTGATATAAACCTTTGCTTTCTTAGAAAGATTAATCGTGACTTACAAACGACAAGAAGTATAGAAATTCCAGCCTGTGGTGCTTTCATGCTTGCGGAACGAACGGACGAACATCTAGAACTTTTTGAAGAAGGTAAAGAAGCAGAATTCTTCTCATCAGATGAAGAATTAGAAGAAAAGGTGAGATATTATCTTTCTCATCCAAAACAACGTGAACGTATTGCCGCAGCGGGTCGAGAAAGATGCTTGAAAAGCGGCTATAGCAATCATGACCGTATGCGGGCCATGTTGAATTATATCCATAAGGAGTTCTTTAAGAGTAACTAGTCTTCGTTCCGGTAAACTTTTAAATGATCTAATGAGTGCTTTTTTACAGAAAGTCCCCCGAAATTCTCGAGGCATTCAGATATCTATTGAACTTTTAAAGCCATGCGTTATTGCACTTGGTTTTAGCGTGTTAATAGTCGCCGGGGGGTTTGTACCGGCCGGTAATATGATATTTAGAACTTGGGCTTCTTCCCTTGCCGCTCTAGGTATCATATGGGGCTATGTTGTGTTGCGTGATGGTGGCCGCCTATTTCTACGTAGCGATGTTATAGTACTGGTCTCTCTGAGCGTACAGAACTTGATACCGCCGCTTTATCTATCTGTTCGCCTTCCGAGCCAGCCTGGTGTAGATCCTTATAGTGTCTCGGATATGTATGCGCTGGTGTCTTTAGTTACAACCATTGGGGTATTGGCACTGCTTATTGGATATAGAGCCGTGGAGAGGCGATTTCATTGCCTAGTGAAAAGGAAGGCATTCGGTCCAGGTGCCTCGGAATCCAAGTTATTGCCGATTATAATTCCTTTAGCCGGAGTTACATGGTTAGCTCGTTTTTATTTACTGGCTAAAGGAGCATATTATTGGGTCTACGTGAACCCTGATTTTGTTTTTGGCCGGTGGTTCTCCGTGGTATTTCTTATCGCCCGGCTGGGCCTAATAGTCCCTATTCTTCTCTGGTTGTTGGCTGGTAAGAATCCTCGCTGGCGGTTCTGGGCCTGGGTTGCCACTGGAGCTGAATTGGCCTATGTTGTACCAACTGGAGCGCGGAATCTTATAGTAAAAACTTTGGGTGGATTATTGCTGGTTTTTTGGTGGAGAAATAGAAGATTACCTTGGCGGTGGATTGGGGTTTTTGTTCTGGTGGGGTTGTTTACGATGCCTGTGCTCGGGCAGTATCGTTATACCATTGGACAGTTCACCGCCATCAATCGTTTTAGCATCACCAGTTCGGTGGCCGCCTTTCAACTAGCCAAAGAGCGATATGAAGCATCCTTTGGTGGCTCATATATTGATTTTGTGGATAGCTCTATGGAACGTCTCTATGATGGTCAGCATCTGGGCTATCTATTAAAGCATTATCGTGAAAGTTACGATTGGGAATATGGGCGAACTTATTACACCCGAGTGCCTTTCTTAGTGCTGCCGTATTTTATTTTTCCCAACAGGCCGATTATGCAAGTTCCGATAGATATTTGGTTTAAACTTGTGGCAGGTGGCAGTTCGCCAGCTACTTTTTTGGGTGAGGCTTATATCAATTTCTGGTATGTAGGCATTATTATCATACCATTTTTAATGGGGATCATCTTGGCAAGCTATGACGCGTTTTTTATCCGCCGGAAAGACGATCCTTTGACGGCTGCTGTATATCTTTTATTCGCTACCTATTTTCTATTCATAGGTAATGCCAACTTGGCTGTTTGGCTTGGAGTTATGCGTGACGCCGTCCTGTTAACGTTGTTACTTTACCTGGGTCGTAGAGTCCTGGCTCTATTATGAGATCATCCCCAGCTTCGCGAATTCTGGTTTATCGTATTGGCCAGTTGGGCGATACAATTATTGCATTGCCTGCCATGTGGGCAGTGCGAAGACACTTTCCTGGAGCTTATTTGGCACTTCTGAGTGATCGTCATCATGAAGATGAGTATGTTTTGGCCCCAAGTGTATTGCCCAAGGAAGGGCTGTTTGATGAATATATCGCGTATGATGCCAGTATAAATGGCGCCAATCCAGTAAAAATGTTGAAGGTTTTACCCAGACTACGCCAGGGGCGCTTTGACACGTTGATCTATCTGGCGCCACGAACAAGGACTCGGTGGCAGGTCTGGCGCGACTTGGTGTTTTTTCGTATAGCGGGCATCACTCAGTTTATTGGGCACGTTGGCTTTAAGCCCTTGCCGCGGAGCGCTCCAGGTTCCCCCTTGCCTTATATAGAGCATGAGGCGGATCATCTGCTGAAGCGTCTTGCATGTAGCGGTATATTCGTGCCATCGCCAGGACAAGGTTGTATGGATCTAAAACTAACTAAAATAGAAGTGGAAGAGGCTCGAAAGTGGATTAAGTCTCACGTCGATGCAGATCATCAAAAACGGTTAATTGCTTTTGGGCCAGGCAGCAAATGGCCTTCCAAGGTTTGGCCTGAAGATCGCTATAGATCTCTTGGACGCTCTGTAATTGACGAGTTCGGTCTTTTTCCAATCGTTTTCGGCGGATCAGAAGACCGAGAACTTGGCAATCGCTTGATTGCCCATTGGAATATAGGAATCAATGCTGCTGGAAAACTTACCGTACGTCAGTCTGCTGCTGTTCTGTCCTTTTGCGAGCTTTTCGTGGGTAATGATACAGGTACCATGCATCTTGCGGCTGCGGTAAAGATATCTTGCGTGGTAGCTTTTTCCGCACAAGATTGGCCCGGCCGATGGTACCCATATGGGCAAGGGCACATTGTTTTACGCTCTGCGGTCCCTTGTGAAGGATGCCAACTACGGGTATGTAATAGAAACCTGAGATGTCTCAAAGAAATCAGAGTAGAGGATATGCTGCAAGCTTGCCGGAGATTCCTGGCCCACACCAAAGCGTAAAATATGAGTACGTTGAAGGACATGAAAATTGATAGGAGCTAAAGTATCTCTCATCTTCTGTGCAGCCTAATGGTAAAAAAGTACAGTTCTTATGTGCCGAATCGCTGGCTTAATAAGGCTGGATGGAACAAATGCACCTAAAAGTTGCCAACATAATATTAGATGGTAGATTCGGTGGGCCACAAAACCGAATTCTTCAGGTTGCTGAAAGGTTAAAAAAATATGGGATCAAGACTGTTGTCATTATACCCAAAAAAGACTCACAAATATTTTATTCCAAGCTTATCGAGAAGCATATTCGCGCTAAGAGATTGAACTTCCATAGATTAACGAGATATAAGCCTCATCTCATTGGTTGGTTCATATTTTTTATACCTGAACTAATTTCCCTCTATATGTATTTAAAAAAGGAAAATATTAGATTAGTCCATTGCAATACTTCCTGGCAGATTAAAGGTGTTTTAGCCGGTAAAATGGCTAGAGCTAAGATAATTTTACATCTAAATGATACATGGACGCCTTTGGGGATAAGGATAGTTTTTAGATTACTTAGCCCTTTGTGTGATGGTTTTATAGTAACCGGTAAGAGAGTTAAAGAGTGCTATTTCAAAGGAAAAGAAATTAATGTACAGGATGTCGAAGAGATTCAAGCCCCCGTTGATACAAGCTATTTTGATCCAAAGTATACTGAGAAGGATAGATTAATTGGGAATAACAAAGGCCTAAAAATAATTACTACTGCGAATATCAATCCAACAAAGGGTTTAGAGTATTTTATTGAAATGGCTAATTTTTTAAACAAAAAATATGGTGACGGAAATATGAACTTTTTTATCGTTGGTGCATGCTTTGATAGTCAAAAAAAATATCTATCAAAATTAAAACAACTCATTTATGAGTTGAATGTTAGAAATCTCTACTTTTATGGCAAATCAGACAATATACCCTCGGTGTTAAAGGCGGCAGATATTTTTGTTTGTACATCCCTTGACGAATCTGGCCCCATGTCTGTTTGGGAGGCTATGGCGATGGAGAAGGCCATTGTTTCGACTGATGTTGGTGATGTAAGCCGTTATATCCGAAATGGTGAGAATGGTTTCGTGGTTCCAGTAGGAAATGTCGAGGCACTTACTGAAAAGGTAAGTATTCTTATTGAAAATGAAGATTTAAGAATTAAATTTGGGAAACTTGCACGGGTTACTGCAATAAAGGAATTAGACCTAACAATATGTGCCGATAAACACAGAAAATTCTATATGGAAATTTTAGGCAGTTGAGAAATTTATTTAGGTCAAGAGATTTGAAAATTCTAATTCTCACTCAGAACTATATCCCCGAACCAGACCCTAAAATGCATATCCTTGGTAAAGGCTTGGTGGAGCATGGCCACAAAGTGACTGTCATAACCGGATTTCCCAACTATCCACAAGGAAAAATATATCAGGGTTATCGGCAAAAACTTTTTCAGCGAGAGAAAATTGATGGTGTAAAGGTAATTAGGTTGCCATTGTACCCTGACAGGAGCCGCTCAGTGATTAAAAGGTCACTTAACTACTTAAGCTTTCCTTTATCAGCCACTACGTTAGGTCCTTTTTTGTGTGGGAAAGTTGATATAATGATGGTCTATCATCCACCAATAACTCTTGGAATTCCAGCATGGATTATTAGTTTCATGAAAAAGGTACCATTTGTATTTGAAATACAGGATCTGTGGCCAGAAACTTTACCAGTTACAGGAATGGTGTCCAATCCTCTGATATTAAATGCTCTTGCGCGATTGGGAATGTTTGCATATTCAAAAGCCTCTGCCATTACCGTAATTTCTCCAGGATTCAAAAGAAATTTGGAAGCGAAGGGTGTACCGAGTGGGAAGATACATGTTTTTTACAACTGGGCATACGAAGGAGAGTTTGCACTAGCTAAACCAGACCCTCGCCTTGGGAAGCAGATGGGATTAAATGGCTATTTTAATATACTTTATGCCGGGAATATAGGACCA
>Ga0164311_10000811_pt1 | contig 14425 bp, 15 predicted proteins | sample GuaBasSedimGuay2_FD_121796 | JGI IMG/M metagenome (GOLD analysis project Ga0164311, IMG submission 121796) | Subseafloor sediment microbial communities from Guaymas Basin, Gulf of California, Mexico - Guay2, Core 4569-9, 9-12 cm | ecosystem: Environmental > Aquatic > Marine > Hydrothermal vents...
AAATTCTAATATCTCTTTTGTAACTACTAATAAAATAGCTTCTCATTCCCCTACATAACCCTCCCTGATATACCAAAAAGGCACGCCTTACTAGGATTACCCTTCAGATATGAAAATTATGTAAATAGAAGGTTGTTGTGAAAATCAAAACCCTTTAAAGAATATCCTCCCATCATTCAGTAAAATCCTTAGAAGGAAAATATAGTCCCCTTATATCCGTTCTACGATAATGGAGGCCTTTCTGTTGAGAAGAGTGGCAATTTGTGGTTTTTCGATGTGTAAAGTTGGGAATCACTACCAAAAGTCTCTTAGTGAACTATTCGCTGAAGTAGCCTTGGATGCTCTGGAAAGCGCGGGCAATCCGGATATAGATGCCATTTACGTTGGGAACATGTCTGCGAGTGAGCATACCTTTCAGAAGAATCTCGGTGTTCTTCTCTCCAATTCCATAGGCTTGAATTCTACGCCGTGTAAACTCGTGGAGTGTGCTGACGGCTCTGGCGGAGCGGCGCTTTACGAGGGGTATAACTCTGTTGCTTCAGGACTATATGATGTTGTTATTGTAGGAGGGGTGGAGAAAATGTCCGAAGTTCTTCAGGGAGAAAATAGGAAAATAAGATCTATGACGATTGAGCAGGAATATGAAGCGTTTCATGGACTATCAATCGATGGTGAATTCGCGATTATTATGCGTTATTACATGCATTACTATGACGTACCTAAGAGACAGTTTGCCCTATTCGCGGTTCAGATGCACAAACACGCCGCTGGAAACCGTTATGCCAAACTACCATATGAAATATCCCTAGAGGCTGCTTTGAACATGCAGACGATTGCGGATCCGTTGACCTTGTTTGATATGGCTCCTACCGGAGATGGATCCGCAGCGGTTGTTTTGTGCCCTTTGGAGAGAGCTAGGGAGTTTACTGACACTCCGGTGGAGATAGCTGGAGCGGGGCAAGCAAGTGATACTCTGGCACTCTATGATAGAAAAAATATACTCACTTTTAAGGCGACTTCCAAGGCCGCCGAAATCGCATTGAAGACTTCCAAATTAAAGATTTCGGATGTAGATTTGTTTGAGGTGCATGATTCCTACACTATTTCTGGTTTTCTTGCTTTGGAGGACCTAGGTGTCATTGAGAGGGGGAAAGTGGGGCAGGCTGTCGAAGAGGGGTTAATCGACCTGGATGGGCCTGCTCCCACCAATTTGAGTGGAGGTTTAAAGGCGAGGGGGCATCCTGGTGGCGCTACAGGCGTTTACCAGGCGGTAGAGGCTACGCTTCAGCTTAGGGGGGAGGCTGGTAAAAACCAAGCCGATCCCGCGGAAGTAGCGCTAATCCAGAATGCTGCAGGAATAGGTTCCCTAGTCACCGTGCATGTGTTTAAAAGAATTTAGAGGCTCGTGAGCAATGAGACTGCCGAAAGTGTGGAGAGAAATCCCTCGGAGATACAGATTAGAGGGGGCTGTTTGTAAAAATTGTAAATTCTGCTTTTTCCCTCCCCGACCCGTTTGTCCCAACTGTGGAAGCAGAGATTTGGACTCGCAAAAACTACCACAAAAAGGCAAGGTTTTATCGTATACTGTGGTAAGGAAATCCCCCGATGACTTCAAATCTTACGTACCGTATCCTGTTGCCTTGGTTGAATTGTCGGGAGGCGTAAAAATAATTTGCCAGTTGACGGACTGCGACGTTGATGAAATTTCTATCGGTATGCCAGTAGAAGCTGTACTCCGAAAAGTTAAAGAAGATGGTGAGGACGGAGTAGTTTACTACTCAATAAAATTTAGGCCTCTACTTAGTGCAAAGAAAGTTAGCTAAAGCAAAGAAATATTTTTAAAACTATTATAATTTTAATATTGAAATAATCGGATGTATTTAAAGGGGGTTAAATTGTCCGAAAATTTGGAAGATTGGAAATTAACTTCGGCAGTCCTGTCTGCATTGTCTAGTGAAACGCGTATACAGATACTAAAAATTCTCGGCATGAAAAGTCCTCTTTCTTTTACCAAAATTATGCAGTTGTTAGAAATGGACACGAAAAAAGAAGCGGGAAAGTTTGCTTATCACCTTGGGGAACTCACTAAGAAGGCGCATCTTGTTGATTGTGACGAAGACAACAATTATATGTTAACAAGTTTAGGGGAAAAAGCAGTCGAATTCATTAGAATGTTAGAAGAGTTTAGTCGGCGAGAAAAAGGAGAACTCTTTGTTAGAACGTCAAGATTGGCGATTGAGAGATTTGATAGGAAAAAAATCGCAAACTCATTAGTGCGAGAAGCCAGGGTTCCAAGGCAACTTGCTGAGAACATCGCCACCGAAGCGGAGGAACGATTGTTTAAATCCAAAATACGGTACCTAACGGCCCCCTTAATTCGAGAGTTTGTCAATGCAATGTTACTAGAAAAAGGGCTAGAAGAGTATCGGCACGCACTGACCCGTTTAGGGCTTCCCGTCTATGATGTTACAACGATAATAAAGAACCCCCGGAGTGGGTTTTCAAATGCTGAAAGAATCCATAGGCTTGCAGGGGACGCCGTTTTGGAACAGTACCTTCTTCTAAAGATTTTACCGAGAGAAATAGCTGATGCGCATCTCTCTGGGTCCATACATATCCCTGACGCCAGTTACTGGGTATTACGCCCCAACAATATTCAACACGATATTTACCACTTGCTGTCCCTAAACTTTAAATCCAGAGGAGGCGGCACTCCGCTGAGCAGAATAACTAGCGCGGAGCAAATAATTTCACAACTATCTCATCTAATCGACTTGTTCCAAACCGATTTAAGCGGCGAACAGGCCCTCGACAACTTTAACTTTTTCCTAGCTCCCTTTCTAAAGGGCGTGTCGTACGAGGAAACGAAAAAAGTGGCACGCTATTTTATCTCCGAATTTTGTCGAAACATAAATCATTCCATTAGCATTAACCTAGAGCTTGTTACTCCTCGCCATCTAAGAAATAGGGCTGCAATAGGTCCTAAGGGAAAAACCATAGGGAAGTATGCTGATTTTGAAGAAGAAGCCCAACTATTCGTTAACACTCTACTGGATGTTTTAATGGAAGAAGAAAACTTGATAGACAAACCCTTTCTTAACTGTAATCTTATCTTTAAGTTGAGGCCCGATGTCTGGAAAGATGATACCCTTCAAACCGTTTTGGATAAGATGTTTGAACTATCCGCCAGCTCAGGTGCTCCTTTCTTTGCAAACTTTTCACCCCGATGGCAAAATGAGAATGTTAATTACACAGGCGCGTTAGAGCGTCTAGGTACCGATTGGAGTAACGATTGGGAGCTTGATACTCTAAGAACCGGAAATCTTGGAGCCGTCATTATTAACCTACCCCGAATCGCTTACGAATCAAATAATGATGATGAAATTTTTTTCGAGTTACTCGCTGAAAGACTGGATATGGCCTCAACGGCTCTCAAAATCAAGCTACAAGCAATCAAAGAGCGAATGTTTACCGATAAAACTCTCCCCTCCCTAACCTCCGAACTGGCGGGAGAAGCGTACTACCGAATAGATAACGCGACACTTTCACTGAGCTTTGTGGGGTTGGATGAAGCAACCAAACAACATGTAGGCTCCCCCCTAGGAAGTTCTAATAACTCTCTAGATTTCGCGTTAAGAATTCTACGATATTTCTGCGAATACGCAAACAATTTAAAGGTAGACACAGGATTAAGGTGGGTGGTAACCCAACCTAAGAGTGGATCCTATGTAAATAGGCTAGCGAAGCTAGACGTTGAAAAATTTGGAAAAAAACACGTCAGTGTTAAGGGCAAAGGTGAAAACGTATACTACTCTGCAAGTAATATTCGTGTCTCTGCACCTTTAACACTCGATGAGAGACTAAGCATAGAGAGTACATTTCACCCCCTTTTGTTAGGAGGTCACCTGATGAATATTCCCCTCAAAAGAAAGGTGGCTTCTGAGCTATTAATGGAACTAAGTGAAAAAATTTGTAGAGATACGCAAATAGGAAATTTTACATTTACAAGAGACACCACATACTGCTTCCACTGTTCAAAATCTTTTAACGGTATTCAAAGTAAATGTCCGAAGTGCGGGTCTTCCATGAATAACATAGCGCGATATACCCGAAACATTGGACATTATTCTGTCCTGTCTCCCTGCTCTAAATGGGAGGAAGAAGAAGTTAGAGACAAACATTACTACTAAAAAGGGTCTTTAGAATCTTCGGAAGCTTTGCTGGTTATATCTATAGCCTCTGTATAAAAGTTTATGCTTTATGCTCTTTATTAGTTGCCTATACACATCCCAAATCCAACGTATCGTGTCCTCAAAATTTCGCATTTTCGACTTTTCCTCTCCGTAAATAGTTTTTACTTTTGCCTCTGCTATTTTGAAACCCTTCCTATGTGCATCAACTAGTATCTCTGTCTCCGCAGAAAAGCGGGGTGCGGAAAATTCAACATTCTCCAAGACTTCTCTTTTGTACGCTCTAAACCCACTTTGACTATCCGTGATAGGCAGCCCAAAATACAGCCTAAGAATTAATGTAGTCAACGTGTTGCTTAGGATCCGAATCCTGGGCATACCTTTTATATCACCTAGGAATCTCGAACCTATTACTATATCCGAACTTTTATTATACATGGTTTTGAGGAGTTTAGGTATTTCTTCTGGATTGTGTTGGCCATCTGCATCCAGAACTACTACTATGTCCGCCTCCATCTCTAATGCTGTTTTGAAACCCGTTTTTAAAGCAACGCCTTTGCCCATGTTTTTACTGTGTCGAACAACTGTAGCTCCTGCCTTCCTTGCTTTTTTATAGGTACTATCTGTGCTTCCATCATCGACGACTATTACTCCATCTGTGTATTTTAGAGCGCCTTTTACCACTTCAGAAACTGTTTTTTCTTCGTTATATGCTGGGGAGACGCAAAGTGTTTTTGTCATTTCCTCTCATCGCTACCCGTTGCTTTTTAGATTTCTATGTATCCGTTTTAATAAATTTTTATGCCCTTGAAAATGTTCGTCTAGGATGCGTTTGTTTTTCGATGTGGTTATCCTCCTTTCCTTTCTTCGACTGTATATGAAAAAATATCCATATTTCGACAAAACACGATTTAAGGTGAACTTCTTGAGAAAAATTTTTATTTTAAAAATAAATCCTACTACGCATTAATCCTAAAATAGAATACACCTAATTACAAACATCTCAATAATCATATTCAAAAAGGTGTGTGCGATAGATGTTTGAGTCACTGTTTAACACGGGAACCATGAACATAATCCAGATCCTGCTCGGTATTCTGGTAGTTGGCGGATTCGGAGTGGTCTCTATAAAACTACATGTAGTTGATTTCTCTGGATTCTTAGCAGGGCTGGTTGTAGGTTTAGCGGTGTGGATATTCGGCAACTGGGCATGGTTTATGGTTATACTAGTCTTCTTCCTGGTTTCTGCTGTGTTCACAAAATTCAAGTACGAAAGGAAAAGAAAAATGGGAGCGGCGCAAGAAAAGGGTGGCGCTAGAGCATGGACAAACGTCATAGCTAACGGCGGTCTTGCGGCTTTTCTCGCAGTAATGGAAGGAGTATGCTTATTTTTCATTCCAATGGGATATTTCGATATTTTCTTCGCCGGTTTTATTGGAGTTATCGCCACAGCCGCTGCAGATACGTTGGCAACCGAAGTAGGCTTACTAAACCCTCATCCCCCCCGACTAATTACAAACCTTTCCAAAAAAGTCGCCCCCGGCACCTCTGGAGGAGTCTCCCCCCTGGGAGAACTGGCAATACTTATGGGCGGGTTAATAACCGGTGGGGTTGCCTGCCTACTTCAATACTTCAATCTACTCGGGATAGGCTTGTTCCCTTGGCTAGATGCACTAAATTTTGGATTGCCGACCGGAATAAAGCTGATAATAATCGCCGTGGGCGCAGGTTTTCTCGGAAGCACAGCAGATAGTCTAATAGGCGCAACCGTGCAAGCTCTTTACAAGTGCCCTGTCTGTGGCAAAATCACAGAACACGACATTCACTGTGGAGAAGCGACAGTCCACCTGAAAGGCCACAAAGCTATCGATAACAACATCGTTAATTTTGTTTCAACCGCAATTGGAGCAATTAGTGCCTTCGCAATTTATCTCCTGCTATTCTAGAATCACACAACAACACTTTCCCCTTTTTGGTTTATACTTCATCTTCCTCTTCATAAAATGAATCCACAAACTCACTGTATGCATCCACGGGTTCTGTGAGTTTATTAATCTTCACCTTTTTCTTCACTCCGCATGCGCCACAACCTACTATCGCGTACCCCTCATTTTTATTAATCTCTACCTTTACACTCTCCTCCCCGCAGGAAGGACATGTAAAAATAGTAGGTATCTTCCTCTCAGGCCTTCTCAGTACCTTTCTTCTCCTTCGACGCCCCATCCTGCTCACCACCTAGGTTCTCTATCTATCCGTAATAATTAAACGGAATTCTCCAATCTAAGCTCGGAGTTCTATGCGACAGTTTGAAAATAATAGGAAGCTTTCTTTTGTGTTCACTCTTTCTCCACATTTCTACAATCTTTTTTACTTTTTCAAGAGGTATGTTGAGTTCCACAGCAATTTCCGCCTCATCCATCCAGTGTTCTAAACCATACAATATTAGATCCAAAACATCATACGCCACGCCGATTTCAGATTCATCCGTTTGCCCTTTCCAAAGCCCCGCTGTGGGCACTTTTTGGATTACTTCTCTTGGGATTCCTAGATATCCCGCCAGCCTACGAACTTGGGTCTTGTACAAGTCGCCTATGGGGAGAATATCCGAGCCCCCGTCACCAAATTTGGTGAAGTTTTCGGCAGTAATGGTACCCAACCATTAACTGTATCCGACTAATATCTCACTTTTATTCCCAGTGCCCACAACCAAACGGTTAAGCTTATTAGCATAGTAATAAAGGGTCACCATACGTATGCGTGCCTTAACATTTCCGATTACTCTCGGGGACTCGGAATCGTTTTTTGCATATGTGTTCAGACAAGCATCGAGGATTGGAGTTATATTTACAATCCTGTATGGAATGCCCAACTGTTCCGCCACTTTTTTCGCATCCTTGACATCGTCAGGATTGCTGTCCTTTTCCGGTAACATTAGGCCTAGTACACGGTCTGGTCCTATCGCTTTTGCGCAAAGGGTCGCAACAACCGAAGAGTCGATGCCACCACTCAACCCTACTACAGCTCCGGAAAAACCAGCATCAACAATCCTTGCACGAATAAATTTGAGGATACGCTTCTCTACGAATTCCGGATCAATACTAAGTACGTCTGGCGAAAGTTTCATTCCCAAGACCTCCAGAGGATTAACTCGTATAAACATAAAAGTATATCAAGCTACTATTACTCCAAAAGTATATTAAATTGTTGGAGGAACTTCCATGAAAGTAAAATTAGCCCTAGCTCAAATTGAACCCACACTTGAAGACAAAGAAAAAAATTTACAAAAGATGGATAGAATGATATCCCGGGCTGCAGGCGAAGGAGCGCAATTAGTAATTTTTCCCGAACTAGCACTAACAGGTTATCTGTGTAGAGATCGGTACTACTCGCTGGCAGAAAACGTCCCGGGCGCCTCTACGGAAAAAGTAGCAGATATCGCGAAGAAAAATAATGTGTACATTGTCTTCGGAATGGTGGAAAAGGCGGGGGAGGGTGTTCTATACAATACGTCAGTAATGGTAGGGCCCGAAGGCTTCATAGGTAAGTACCGTAAAAAGTATTTGCCCACACATCTAGTTTTTGAAGAAAAAAGATATTTTCGCCAAGGGTACGAAACCCGGGTGTTTGAAACCGAAATCGGAAAAATAGGCTTGATGATATGTTACGACATATTCTTTCCCGAGGTCGCAAGGCTACTCACCCTTATGGGCTCACAACTTATAGTGTGTATATCCGCCTCACCCGGCACTCGAAGAGGCTTCTTTGAAACATTTATATCGTCTAGAGCTATGGAAAACACGGTTTTCTTGGCTTATGCGAATCTGGTAGGTGTTGAAGACGGTTTAGTTTTCTGGGGTGGAAGTCGTATCGTTGGTCCTAACGGTACAATTATAACAAAAGCAAAATATGATGAGGAAGACATGGTAACCTCAACAATCGACTACTCGGATTTAAAAGCGTCAAGGATAGCGGCGCCGGTATTACGCGACCTTAGGCCCGAAATTTACGAGGAACTCTACCAGCTAAGCAGAAAATGAACGGTAAAAAATGAAAATCACTTTGTTTTTCCACGCTTCTCACCGCAACTTTCAAACACCAAGAAGCCGTTAAAGAGAAACATAGAACATTAGAAATAAATATATCCTAAATCTCCTTCACATAATACGTAGCAGGGATAGCCAAGTGGACAGATTAATTTTACTGCCCCACACTACGGCGCTGATTGAATGGTACCTCTATCCTTCAAGCGTAGGCCTTGAGAGCCAGTATCCCTTTGGGATGCGGGGGTTCGAATCCCCCTCCCTGCGCCATACCCCCTCTACCGCAAAAGGGTAATCGACTACTCCCTAGTATAAAAGGTCAAATATCAAAAACAAATTCTAAAACTGTTTTATCGGGGGACTGGTTGATTTTCATTTCATGGTAGGTTATCGCTTTTATCTCCGTTCCCTGCGGATGCCTCTCCTCGTCGAATTCTTCGCCGACTGCTTCGCCCCTCAGTTTTAGTCGCCCTTCTGTTTGTTGTATGCTTTTGACCTTAAACTCCGAAAAAACCAGCCTTTCAGAATCAAATAGATAGATGAATTCTTCCAACCATTCATAAAGTAACGCCTCCAAATCCTCCGCCTCAACCTCTATCTCCCTCCTCATAATCGGGCGAACCTTAGAAGTATCCGTAATTACATCAAAAAGTGCTCGGGCTGCCTCTTCAAAAGCTTCATTGAGTGTTTTACCATAGACTTCTACTTTAATGTCCGCAGTGTGTTCAAGAAAACGGTATCCCCTCATAAGAATTCACTCCATTAAGTGTTTCTTTCATTAATTGATTTCGAGCCAAGTTAATTATTAAGAAATAATCCTTTAATTAAATTGCCATAATCCAAAGTTCCAGCTGGGGAAACCTAATTATGAGCCAGGCAGGGCAAAATTTTAAAAATGGGGCATCTTCAATAGACAAGGAAAGTTGAGGATAATCTCCCTAATCAGATTTCAGAAGGTAGGTCTATGAGTACTGAACTGGAACGAACAGCATCGCTATACCGGTTGCTCTTCCAACTGCCTACAATGAAAAAACTCCTAATATTATCTGTTACCTCGTCTCTAACTGTCGGCGTCACCATCAGGCTAATCGCCTATTTTTCTTTATACCCGATTAACAATTTAATTATGGGAATCATTCAAGGGAGCGTCATCCTATTTACCCCCATTGTCTTGTCAACCCTAATAGTACGTCCCCTCCTAAAGGGCAATGACCTTGTTTGGAACACAAGACGCCTATTTGCATTATCCTTTCTATGTATGCTCTTTCTAAGTGCAGCTTATCTCGTAGGAGCCATAATCTCCAGCCTAACAAACCAAATTATCCTACTCTACATAGCCTTTATCCTTGGAGCCTCCCTCATATTTATGATAAGATTACTAGTGTTTCGCGTAATGGCCGAATTCAGCATCCCCAAGTTGCTAGCAGCCGCTATTTCACAACCTCTATTCTGCGTAGGCGCATTCCTGCTCTTCGACCCATTTACCTCCCTTCCGAGAATAGCTGAAACCGTGATAATGTTCACAATCACCCTAGCCGTATCCGGTACCGCCGTAGCGCTGTATCTCTGGCTGGTGAATAGACCCCTTCTCAAAGCTTTGGGGGTTGGAGGCCTACGCTTCCTCTACGGTTTTCTCCTAGACTGGATAGAAAACGAGCCACGCGTACTTGAGGAAAGCTTCGAAAAAATAGGAGAAACCACTTCGCTCCCAGTGCTCACCCTCCTATTTAAGCACTCAAACGCCTTAAGTAGCGTACTTGTTGTCCCCAATATCCACCCAGGCCCATTCAAGAACGTTGGTGGCAGCGAAATGCCACACATCATCGCAAAACACATAACAGAAAAAACTGGAGCCATAACCTCCGTGGCACACGGCCCCTCCACACACGGCCAGAACCCCGTTTCCTCCAAGGAAATTAAAAAGGTCCTCCAAGCCGTTGAAAGCTCTCTAAAACAATCCAACTTCACATCAAGAGCCAGCCAATTCGTTAGATACACCGAAGACGAAGTAAAAGTGAGCTGCCAAATCTTCGGAAACCTAGCCCTACTCACGGCAACACTATCCCCCACAAGCTTCGACGACATAAGCCCCACTCTGGGAGAACAGATAATAGAAGCCGCCAAGAGTGAAGGCGTAGAGGACGCTTTCCTAATCGACGCACACAATTGCGGTGGCGAAGTCGTTACACCCATTTTACCCAACACCGAAACCGCGAAAAAAATGATCCACGCAGCAAAAATGGCGGTTAGAAACGCAATAACCAAAACAAGCACGCAAATCAAGATGAGCGCTGCACAATCAAACCTCAAAACCCTAGGCAAACCAGAAGGTATAGGCCCAGCAGGAATCACAGTTTACGTAATAGACATATCAGGGCAAAAGACCGCCTACATAATAATAGACGGAAACAACATGGTACCCGGGCTAAGAGAAAAAATAATCGACGAAATCCAAAAAACAGGCATCCAAGAAGCAGAAGTGATGACCAGCGACACCCACACGGTCAACGCCGTATCCCTAAACCCCCGAGGCTACAACGCCGTAGGCCAAGTTGGAAACCAAGAAGAACTGGTAACAACCATCGCAAAAATGGCAAAGGAGGCCACAGCAAACCTCCAACCCGTAAAAACGGCTCACACTGTAAAAAACGCGGAGAAAATCAAGATTGTCGGCGAGAAACAAATGAACCTCCTAACCTCCCAAATAGTAAAATCCGTCTCAACAGCAAAAAAATCCCTCCTCCTAATCATACTCGCAATGCTACTAAACACCCTAATCCCCCTTCTACTCTTCGTTTCATAGCATCAATATCTAATAAATAAAAGTCTCACTAGTTGTTTTCAAAAAACGATGCGATAAAGCGTAATACTTTAAAGCAACAAATGAGATAATCTCCGAAACCCAACCTGAATTTTTAACACAACCCTTCACACCCTCAACATCTCTCCACAACCACAAGAACAAAAGCTTCCCAAAAGGTGCCTAAAAAAGCTAGGAGAAAAACAATACGAAAAGAAAAATCATCCCAAAAAATTGGAGGAAGTGCCTTGACAGATATAATTAAAATTCGCTTTCACGGCCGCGGAGGACAGGGTGTCGTAACCGCCAGTAGACTTGTCGCAGAGGCCGCCCTGAAGGAGGGAAAAAACGTTCAGAGTTTTCCGACGTTTGGCGCTGAGAGAAAAGGCGCTCCGATAAAGGCATTCACCAAGATAAGCGATAAACCGATACTCAGCAGGTCACAAATCTACGATCCCGATATCGTAGTCGTACTAGACCCAACCATACTAAAGGTCGAAAAAATCACAGAAGGATTAAAGCCAGACGGTATCATAATCGTAAACATAGACAAAACACCAGAGCAATTGAAATCGGAACTAAACGTGAATAACAAGATTGCAACAGTTGACGCGACGAAAATCGCGATAGAAATCCTCGGGGTCCCAATAACCAACACCCCAATCCTCGGGGCGCTCGCAAAAACAACAGAACTTGTACACCTAGACTCCATTATCGAGGTAACCAAAGAACGATTCAAACAAGGCTTAGCAGAGAAAAACGTAAACGCGATAAAAAGAGCATATGAGGAGGTAAGGATGAGTTGAGTGAACCCAAAAACAAACTCTCAGCCTGGAACGAAGTCCCCTTCGGAGGCTACATCCTAACGCCGGGAAACGCCAGAGAATACAGAACAGGCGACTGGAGAGAAGGAAAAAAACCAGTACTACGAAAAGACAAGTGCAACAACTGCCTCCTATGCTGGATTTTCTGCCCCGAAGGCGCCATAGAACGAGAAGAAAACAGCGTCAAAATCAACTACTATTACTGTAAGGGCTGCGGAATATGCAGCGTCGAATGCCCCGTGAAAGCAATAGAAATGGAGGAAGAATAAATGGGAAAAATCGTTGCGTTAACCGGAAACGAAGCGGTAGCCCACGCCGTAAAACAGTGCAGACCCGACGTAATCGCTATGTACCCCATCACCCCCCAAACACAAATCGTTGAGGAACTATCACAGTTTCATGCTAACGGCGAGATCGACGCGGAGCTCATCCCCGCAGAATCCGAACACTCAGCAATGTCAGCATGCATCGGCGCCTCCCTGACCGGAGCCAGAGTATTCACCGCCTCCGCCTCCCAGGGAATCGCGCTGATGTATGAAATGCTATTCGTCGCCTCGTCTTTCAGGCTACCAATAGTCATGGCCGTATCCAACAGAGCGCTAAACAGCCCCCTAAACATATGGAACGATATGAGCGACACCATGGGCGTCCGAGACTGCGGCTGGATCCAAATCTACAACCAAAACGTCCAAGAATCCTACCACACAATCATCCAAGCATTCAAAATAGCAGAAGACAAAGAAGTACAACTACCCGTAATGTCATGCCACGACGGCTTCGTCATAAGCCACGCAACCGAAGGCCTACAACTCCTAGAACAAAAAGAAATCGACGGCTTCCTACCCCCTCGAGAAGCGATACACCCAATAGACGTCAAAAACCCCATCACCGTCGGATGCGTAGGAATACCCGAATACTACCCAGAAATCAAAGTCCAACAAGAAGTAGCCACACAAAACTCCCTAAAAATCATCAAAAAAGTCTTCCAAGACTTCAACAGCAGATTCGGCACAAACTACAGCGTTCTCTCCCCCCACGAAATGGACGACGCCGAAGTCGCATTACTAGCCATAGGCTCACTGGCTGGAACCGCCAAAGAAGCCGTCGACAAAATGAGAAAAGAAGGAAAAAAAGTGGGCATCGTAGCACTCCGCGTCTTCCGCCCCTTCCCCCACAAAGAACTATGCGACTCTCTCAAAAACGTAAAAGCCGTCGGCGTCATAGACCGCAACATCAGCTTCGGATCCATGGGTGGAGCACTCAGCATGGAAGTAAGAGCAGCACTATACGAACTCAAAAACAGACCACACGTAATGAGCTTCCCCACAGGCCTAGGCGGACGAGACACACGACCCGAACACTTCGAAAAAGTCACAGAAATCCTCCTCGAAGTCGCCCAAAAAGACAGCATTGAAGAAAACTACAAAGTTGTGGGCTGCAGAGGCCCAGGATGCATAGAAGTATAAAGGAAGTGAAAAACATGTCCCTCAAAAGTCTACCCACACAAGAATACTTCACTCAAGGACACAGACTATGCTCCGGCTGCGGCGCCGCAGTAACACTAAGACAAATATTCGCCGCCCTCGACAAACCCCCAATAATAGTCAACGCCACCAGCTGCGTCGAAGTATCCACCACCCCCTACCCCTACACCGCATGGACAGTCCCCTGGATACACCCCGCATTCGAATGCACCGCCGCAACCGCCTCCGGCATAGAAGCAGGACTCAAAGCACTCCAGAGAAAAGGCCGAAGCCCCAAAACCGACAACCCAATCATAGCCATCGCAGGAGACGGCGGCACCTACGACATCGGACTACAAGCACTATCCGGAGCACTAGAAAGAGGACACAACTTCACCTACATCTGCTACAACAATTCCGCCTACATGAACACCGGTATTCAAAGAAGCGGAGCCACCCCAAAGTTCGGATGGACGACAACCAGCGCCGTGGGCAAAAAGATTCCGGGCAAAGTTGAATTCCCGAAGGACATTATGAAAATTGTGGTTGCGCACGAGATTCCATACGCGGCCACCGCGAGTCCAGCCTACCCAATGGACCTAATAAGAAAGGTACGAAAAGCGATTACCGTTGAAGGACCATCATTCATAGTGGTTTTGGCTCCGTGCCCCCGAGGTTGGAGGACCGAATCTTCCCTAACCATCGAAATCGCCCGGCTCTCGGTGCTTACCCGCTACTGGCCGCTCTACGAAGTGGAAAACGGGAGGTACAAAATAACAAAGAAAGTCGTTAAAAAACGACCAGTGGAAGAGTACTTGGAGCATCAGGGAAGGTTCAGACACCTCTTCAGACCGGAGCGCAGAAACGACCTGATACAGGAGATCCAGGATTACGTTGACAGGAAATGGCATGAACTCCTCGTTTTGGAGGAGGCGACATCAAAACTTTAACCGAATAAAAAAAGATGTCAACCCTCCAGTGACCTGCAACCTAAACTCGAAAAAGAAGTGCCGAGGACTTCCATATCTATAAGTTCTCCCCTTATTCCTTTTTCCTGAATTCACCTAGCAGATACGGGTAGAGTATACTTTCTCGGTTAGAATTGTAG
>Ga0164311_10000812_pt1 | contig 14423 bp, 17 predicted proteins | sample GuaBasSedimGuay2_FD_121796 | JGI IMG/M metagenome (GOLD analysis project Ga0164311, IMG submission 121796) | Subseafloor sediment microbial communities from Guaymas Basin, Gulf of California, Mexico - Guay2, Core 4569-9, 9-12 cm | ecosystem: Environmental > Aquatic > Marine > Hydrothermal vents...
ACGCTTTCGTCTACATACCTTAAAATAAAACGAGGAGTTCGAGGAGAACCATCCACCTTAGCCCTGTCTAGCAGTAAGGTGCAGAATCCATGTTTCCTTGAAAGAGCCTTAACCATTGACAGCAAGGTGTTAAGCCTACTCTTGACCTCAGGATCGCCCAGCGACGTGTAATAAATGGCTGTAAAGACCTGGTCGTAGACGATTAGAGTTAACTTCTCCTCGTTCAATAAGCCCCGGAGAGCTTCGATAACCTTTCCAAGCTTCGCGACATCTAGAGGTAGTATAGCAACGTAGATCTTGTCGAGTAAATTCTCCAACCCCTTTCTCGAGGCGACATCCACTATGAGGAACGTGGATCCTTCATAGATAGAGAAGTAGAGGGCGAAGGAGCCCTCCTTTAAGGCTAGCTTAGCCACCTCCATGAGGTACTCGATCCTCTCAAGCGCACTTCCACCGTAAACCAGAGCCGTCAAGCCTCCCTTTACTATCTGTTGGAGCTTCTCGTAGCTCAAATCCTTCACCTTAGCTTCCTCAAAGCCCTGTAAAGTATGACAGCACCTATGTGGCTGCACACCGACCTCCTACGAAACCTAGAGTAAGGCTTATGAGGATCATGGCAGGAGCACTGGTATTTACCGTTCACTACCTTGACGAGGTAATTGGGATAACGGTCGCCGAGCTCAAATCTTCCCTTAACCCTCCAAGTACCGACTTCTATTTCCTCTACGTCTCTGAGCCTCTTAAGGCATCGACGTACCCAAGACTCGCTTTTACCCGTAAACCTAGACTTAAGCTTAGTTAACGCCCAAGAAAGCTGCTCAGCACTATTCCGGCTCAGCGTCATAAAGACCTCCATCCTGAATCTCAAACCATGCCTCTGCTTCAGGAAGCCTCGGAGAGTCGATGACGCGCGCTAGTCTCTTACGTCCCTTACGTTTCCAGAACCATATGCGGTGGGTGGTCCCGTGACCCATGATATGGCCCCCTACAGCCTTCTCTTGAGGATCCCTCGGATCAGGTGAAGACATTACCTGGTTAGTAACCGCTACCACTGCATTGTAGGTCACCGCTATCCTCATGAGTTGCCCCAAATATCTGTTGAGCCTCTGCTGCCTTTCCGCTAAGTGGTCCCTTCCAGGATACTCCTTCCTAAAATGCGAGGTGAAGCTGTCCACAACCACCAACTTCACTCCTTCATTGCTCACAAGCCTCTCAACTTCATCGAGAAGCACTACTTGGTGGTCCGAGTTGACTACGTAGACGCTGAAGACGTTATCCAATACTTCGTCAGGGTTCAGGCCGAACCTTGACGCTATGGTTATCAGCCTCTTAGGCGAGAAACCTCGCTCGGTATCTAAGTAGAAGGCCCTTCCACGTAAACCACCCTGTTCTTCAGGCAGCTGAACTGTTACGCATAGCTGGTGCATGAGCTGAGACTTGCCACTACCGAAAACTCCAACGAACTCTGTTATAGCGGCTGGCTCTAACCCTCCATCGAGAATGGTGTCGAGACCACTACATCCAGTGGTGAGCTTTCGCTGTCTCAGCAACTGTTCGTAGTGTTCTTTAGCCTTCACCACACCTATGCCCAGCACTTTTTCAAGCTCCCTCCTAGCGGCTTCAGTTATGGCCAGGGCGTGAGCCTCGCCTATATCAGCTAACGCTGCCAGCTCAGATGCTGTCATTAACGCTAGTTGCCTAGGCGAAGTAACTCCAGCCTTCTCTAGCTTCTTAGCGGTCTTCTCCCCTATACCGGTGATATCCTTTAGGGTTAATTCTTTCATTATCCACCACCCCCTTTCAGGTTTTCAGGAATGAGCTTGGAAGGAGGCCTAGAGGAGCGTAGCCTTAACCTGCCGACAAGGAGGCCTTGAGCCCTAAGCGTCTTTAACGCATCCTCCAGCTCGTACTCCTCCGTGAAAACTAGCTTCACACGACCGCGCTTCCCCTTCAATAAGAGGCTTCGGCGAAGTAAAGGTGAGCCATCTTTATCAGCCACCTCGAGCCTAACAAAGATGAAAGATGAGCCTAGCCTCTTTACTAACCATTCGCAGCTACTTCCGCTAAGCCACCTTACCTCCATCAATTCCTTCACCTTCCAGAGAGCTTTCATACTCTTCAAGTACTAGCCTACCAAGATCAGTCAGCGTAACTACCTTGACTCCTCCCACCTCGCTCTGGGCGATGAGTTTATTTCGATAAAGCTTAATGAGGGTCTTCCTAGCAAGCTCCTTAGGCAAGTTCATGAGCTCGAAGAGGCCTTTAAACGTCGAGTAGTTATCTCTCAGGTAAGATAGAATGTTATAGGCTTCAGCTCTGACTTCTTCCTTTAAGAAAAGTTCCTCAAGAGTCGTTAAGCTACGTCTACGTGGAGCTCCAACTCTTCTAGGCTTTACTCCCGTCCTCGACTCCACGAGGAGGTCTACGTCACAATCTGTGAGGTCATCCTCCAACCATGAGTAGGTGCTTAATTTAGCTTCCATTTTCCCGCGAGAAGTTGAAACTTTAACCAAGTGAGCTAAGCCCCCCTCCAAAGCCTCTAGTATGATAATGCCTTCTCCTCTCAAAGTAGAGGGTAAGGCTGCTGCGCTAGGGGTGCTTAAATGTAGGTTTAAGCCAGCATCTAACATATTTGAGATAAGTTCTTCTAACTTCCATCCCCTAGTCTCCTGGAAGAGGTGCTGAGCATCCTCGATAAGCAAGGTATATTGACTCATTAAACCTTTCAGCCTAGCCGTAATGGAGAGCTTGGCCATGAAGCAGGCCTGGATAAACGCCCTAAGCTCAGAGGTAGGTAGATAACTAAGCTCCACTATGCACGCTTCCTCCAACTCCGAAGGTGAAGGTACCTCCTCTACGCCTAGTAGGCAGGCACCTACATAGCCTTCCTGCATGGAGGCCAACAGCGACTTCAACTCTTCAGCAAAGCCTTGAAGCCTAGCTAGAGGCTCCACTTCACCCTCAACAGCCTGTATTACCTCCAATAATGTGGGATTGGGTTTCTCGGCATATAGCTTGCATAGAGCCCGACACATCAATGAAGCATGGATCCTCGTAAGGTTGAAGCATATAGCATAGCTCTTCGAAACCAACGATGCGTAGCTGTAAGCCTCAAACTCTCTCCAAGTTTCAGGTATCGAGAAAGGATTTAATGTAGAGTCGAGGCCAAGCCTATATAGCTTAGCTCTCGGGAGAGCCTTGAACAGTGTTCGGTAACCTCTTCCAGTATCTAGCACCGTGAACCCTATACTCGCCAAGAACTCTTTGAACAATAAGGAAGCTCCTATGGAAACCCTGGCTTTCTTAGGGCCCGCAAGGATGATGAACTTAAGGTCTCTGAGGTCCACGAGGAAAGGCTGCCATCCATCCTCCCCTCTAACATCGCCTATATGGAATAACTCACCCCTCACCCCCTCTATTGGTGGTAGAGGAGTGGGAATGAAGGGCGAAAACACGTCAGAACCTTCATAAATGTCCCTACGCATAGCCCCCCACCAAGAGCAGGTTGGCGTTGATGAGGTCGTCACCGCTTAGGACATCAAGTTCTAGATGGTAAGGCTGAGACATCAGGACCGCCCTTACCCCATCAAGACAGCGTTCGACCTCGTTTACGAGAGACTCTACTTGGCTTTCATCGACCGTTAAACACCTCCTTACTGCCCTAACCACGACCAAAGTAGCTACTTTGACCTTTAAAGGACCATAACGACCAGGATCTACGATGAACGCTACAACTAGCTGTCTCCTCATTTTTAAGGCAGCGTGCATGAGAGGCTTAACATCGATAGAGAAGGGCTCTAACGGCTTAAGAGATAGGTAACCACTACCAGTCAAAGTGAAGCCATTTAAGCAAAGTAGACATGTAGATCCTCCTTCCGGTACGTAGAGCCCACATCCACCTAAACTTCCCACCTTCTTAAGCCCATTTGACTTAATCCTCCCGGTGAAGATAGGCCATCTATTCTTTAGCTTCAAAGCCTTGAAGCCTACGTTTTTCCTCCTTAGCCTTAATGCTTTAATAACCCTGTACGCTATGAGCAATGCCAGTAGAGCTATGAGGCTTGGGATCATCGTTATAAGTAAAGCTAGGATTAGTAGCGCTAAGGCCTGTCCCAACAACCCTTTATCCTTAACCACCTTGACAACTACGCTCCTCCTCAACCAGCTCCCTCCAAGCGCGTCGAGGAGGCGTGGCGCAAGGCTCGAGGTTAAACTTTGTTAAGGTCTACACCGGAGCTGAACTGACGATTTAGGCCGGAAAATGCACTTGGCTTAAGTGAGGCTAAACTCCGGCCGGGGCCGAAAGATTTTTCCTATGAGTTGAGGGGAGTTATCATGGAAGGGAGCTCCGTGGAGAGGAGCAAAGGCGAGCTGGTTAGGAGAGCTATTGTAGCGCTCAGCGATGAAACTAGGTATCGCATCGCTAAATCCCTTATAGAAGAAGGCTCAGCCACAGCAGGCGAGTTAGCAGAGAGAGTTAGTAAAGCCAGAAGCACGGTAGATGAGCACTTAGAGGAGCTCTTAGAAACAGGCCTTCTTAGTAGAAGAAAGGTGAATCGAAAGTATGTCTATGAAGCTACGGAGCTAGCCAAAGCCTGCATAGACCTCATGGAGGGAAGGGGGTCGAAAGATGAGCTCTACCGAAGCTTGCCTGACAAGGTGCAGCTTAAGGTTAAGGTTAAGGAAGCATCAAGCCTAGAGATGGTTATTAAAACCATGATCAAGGCCCCAGCCTTCATAGGGATAACGCTAGGAATAATCTTTATTCTCGTTAGGCCCTATGCGCCATGGCTTGACGTTAGGATCTTAGTGCTGATTTCAGGTCTTCTCTTCGGGGTGATAAGCTCAGAAAAATTCATGAAGGTTGAAAGGAGGGACGTGGTAGCTTTTTGCTTGACCCTCACCCTTGTCATGGCGTTAATGGCTCCCTTCCAAGTCGAAGGACATAGTTTCTTCATAGTCTTCATCGTTGGCTTCCTCTACTACTTGGCATGGTTCCTATTAGCGGCGTTCATACCCTTTGAGGTAGCAAGGTTCCTTTTGAGGGAGCATATGTGAAAATTTCTCAACCTTTAATGGAAGGGCGGTTTATTAGGAGAGAAGGGCGGTTTAGGGCCTACGTTGAGGTCAACGGTAAGGTAAAGACAGCCCACGTACATGATCCAGGGAGGCTCACCGAGCTACTGGTTAGAGGAGCTACGGTATTGGTTAGGCCTCACATAGGGAGTAGCCGTAAGACTGAGCTATACATGGTGGCTACATTGGCTAACAACTGCTGGGTGTTGGTTGATTCAGCACTTCACGTCAAGCTAGCTGAAGAGGCCATTAGAAGAGGGGTGGTCAGGGAGCTTAGAGGTTACGAAGTGGTAAGAAAGGAAGTTAAATATGGTGATGGCCGCCTAGACCTCCTCTTAAAGTCAGCTGAAGGCGTAGAGGCCTTAGTTGAAGTTAAAGGATGCACTCTATCTGTAGGAGAGATAGCCCTATTTCCAGATGCCCCTACCTTGAGGGGGAAAAGACACCTAAAAGAGTTAGCGAAGGCAGTGAGGGACGGATATGAAGGATATGTACTGTTCCTAGTGGCTAGGTGTGAAGCTAGAGAGCTGAGGCCTAATTATGAAGTTGACCCTGGCTTCGCCGAGGCCTTAAAAGAAGCTTTCAGAGCTGGGGTTAAGCCACTAGCCTATAAAGTAGTATTGAAGGAGGGGGAGGTTAATGTAACAGAGCCTATACCCGTTAAGCTAGAGCCTCCTCGCTTTCAGAGCTCTCCCTGATCTCTAAGGTCTTCTCAAGCTGTTCCTTAAGTAATGGTAAGAGGTCTTCAACCATCATTTCCCCTATTAAGAATACTTTATCGTATGAGCGCTCCACTTTCCTAGGGTCCTTAACTATGAGGCCCATTTCAGCGACTAGATCAATGTAATCTTTTACTTTGCCTGAGGCCTGCTTCTCGTCGTAGATAACCTCTATCGCGGGTGAACGTTCGACAAGTGCCTCTCTGAAACCGCTCCAATCTAGAAAACCTGAAAGATCTCGGTCTTTCTTAACCTCTATTGATCTAAGCTCAGCCACACTTATTGAACTTAGGGGGATATCCAGCCATGCACCTGACCTAGCAGCCATCCTCGGAGCTTTACGTTCAGTTAGGGTCTTAGACTCCACTTGGTGGAGAGCGAGGATTATCAAGCGCTTGTCAGTTAGGTATGGGTACGCCACAGCATATATGAGAGGCTGTTCTTTACGTTCAACTCCCATCAGCTTCCTTATTTCCATCTCCCTAGCGAAGAGGGTAGGAACCGATGATTTAGGTGTAAAGACCAGCTCCTCCTCCTCGGGAAGTTCTCTAAATATACCAAGGAACTTGGTCATAGCTAGTCTAACCCTTTCATACATATGTAAAAATGGACTTTATAAGCTATTAGTCGTTGCGCTACGAGACCAAAGTGGCGAAGATGGAAGAAGGGTTAACATAACGCACAATAGGTGATAATTCCCTGCTTAACTCAGCTTCAAAGTCGCTTAACGTCCGCTCCGCGTTAACATCTCCTCTAACTACCGCTATGTATGCTGGTCTACTCATACTTTCATGTATTATTGCTAGCAGCTCGCTCACAGCAAGCTTTAGTACCTCCTCTACGTCGCCGGAAAACTCTTCATAGATACCATAGATCTCTAACGGATCAGCCATAGGTACGCGCCATTTAAGTAACTCAACGTCGAGGAATGGAGACTTACCCTCAACAACCCTCCTACGAAAATCTAGAAGAGACCCCAAAGACCGAGCCATGGAAGAGATCTCTAGCTCTACGTCTACCCCTTCTACCTCCGTTGGTATGGGGATAGATAAAATCAATTCATATTCGAGGTGCTTTACTAAACCTTTGCGAGCTAGGAGAATGGACTTTAATTTAGACCTGTCTAGTCTATGTAACAGCCTCCTAGCCTTCATGTAGTTACCTTTAGCTATCAGTTCTTTGAGCTCATCCAATACGTACCCATCAAGCTTATCTGATGCCTCTCTAAAGAAAAGAGGCCAATCCAGACCTAAGTACCAAAGAACTAGGCATCCATGACTGGTAGGTATACCTCCAGCCATGTATTCTAGAGCAGACGTCGGCCTCTTCTTAGTAAGACCATAGTGGAAAGGCCACCTAGCTCTTATAAAAGGTTCAACAAGGAGGTAGACCTCTACCATGGTGTTAGGTTTCATTTCCTTGGGGAGGAGGATTTCAAACATGGCTCACTACCGCGCAAGGGCCTCTTTTAATATTTAAATATTTTAAACCTCTATAAATCCATATCCCGGTACATTCACCGTTACCCCTGGCTCGTCAACGACCTTGCCTATAGGCCTAGCCTTAAAGCCTTCCTTCTCGAAGAAACCTACGGCATCGTCCACCTGTTCTGAGCTAAGCATTAAGCAGAGCCCTATACCCATGTTAAAGGTTTTATACATCTCCTCCCACGAAACCTTGCCTAGCCTCTTAATGGCCTTAAACACAGGCGGAGGCTCAGGCATTCCATCTAGCTTAAAGCCTACACGTGAATACTCTTCAAATCTCCTCAGCTTTGAAGGCGCCACCCGTTATGTGAGCAATTGCGTGTAGCTCTAAACTCTTTAAGGCTTTAAGCGTTGGCTTGACGTAGATGAAAGTGGGCTTAAGCAGCTCCTCGCCTATGCTACATTCAAGCTCAGGCAAAGAGTCGTACACCGACCGATCTTGAAGTAGCACCTTACGAGCTAACGTAAGACCGTTACTATGTATACCGTTGCTCTCCACGCCCACTATAACGTCTCCAGGTCTAAGCTCAGATCCCGTCAAGATGAAACGTCGATCTACTACCCCTATGCTGAGGGCAGCAAGGTCAAAGCCTTTCCCTTCTACTTCTCCTTTAATTACATCAGGCATTACAGCCGTTTCCCCACCCACAATAGCCACCTCAGCTAATTCGGCCCCCTTTACCAACCCCTCCATAATCTCCGCTATCATATCCTCCTCTGCCCTCTCCACCACCAAGTAGTCAACCAAGGCTATGGGCTCCGCACCTATACATACCAGGTCGTTGACGTTCATAGCCACGCAATCTATACCTACCGTATCGTATCTATCCATGAGTTGGGCAACAAGAACCTTCGTCCCTACTCCATCAGCATGGAGGGCTAGCGCTAACCCTCCTCCCACATCGATTAATCCAGCGTAATGCCCTATCGAAGATAGCACCCTACCTACCTTACCCTCCCTGAGCTTAAAGGTGGACAATAAGAGCCTAGCTATGTCGCGGTGAGCCTTCTTAACCCTAGCTAGGTCCACGCCGCTCTTAGCATAGGTCCAGCCTTCCTCAGACACGGTTTAGAAATCAGTATTAGGCTTAATAGCTATTTTGGCTATTGGACATTAAGCCATCCTGTAGTGTTTGAGGCTCTCAGCTACTTCAGGATACTTAAGCGCCAATATTTCAGCTGCGAGGAGGACCGCGTTCTCAGCATTATCAATCCCTACACAAGCAACTGGCACTCCTCTAGGCATTTGAACGATGGATAAGAGAGCGTCAAGTCCTCCCAGCTTAGCACCTACAGGTACCCCTATTACTGGTTTAAGGGTTCTTGAAGCTATGAAGCCGGGTAGATGGGCTGAGAGGCCAGCGATAGCTATGAAGACCTCGGCGGTGCATTTCTCGATGTATTCTTCAAGTTGTTTAGGGTTCCGATGCGCCGATAATACCTTCGACTCAAAGGGAATAGAAAGCTTCTCTAATAACTTGATTGCTTTTTCAGCTATAGGTCGATCAGACTCACTGCCCATGATTAAAGCTATAAGTGGAGTGATCAAGAAAAACACCCTAATATTGTATCTTAGACTCTAGTAGATGAGCTGCCTTCAAAGCCTTCTCCCTGGCCTCAGTAATGGAGGAAGCAGTGGCTAATGCTAAACCCATTCTACGCTCAAAGTAAGTAACAGGTTTACCGAAAAGCCTTACATGAACCCCTGGCATGCTTAAAGCCTCCCAGACACCTCCATATCTTGGAGCCCACTTTCCATCCTTATGGGATAAGATCACGTGGGCTGCGCCTATGCTCCTAAGCCTTATTTCAGGTATAGGTAGGCCTAGCACCGCCCTTACGTGGAGAGCCATTTCAGAGAGGTCTTGGGTGATCATAGTAACCATCCCTGTGTCGTGAGGCCTAGGCGAGATCTCATTAAAATAGACCTCTGGCTTTCCATTATCTTCGCCTAGTTTAACGAAAATTTCGCAGCCAAAAAGCCCTAAGCCACCTCTATCTCCTAAAAGCCTAGAGACCACCTTACCGGCCACATCGTATATCTTGCGCTCAGCTTCCTCCACAACCTCCTTAGGCACATATTTCCCATTCCATTTAGAGCTCCATAGAAGCTTTCCTCTGGGAGGATCTTCGGCTAGGTGTCGTTGGCTACCATAACCTTCCACCGGCGATTTAGTCATGCCTGCCTGCTCATCCAAGTCTAAGAAGGGCTGCCAGCTGACATGGTAGTGGCTACCCGACCTGACATGGCCTACCGGTTTAGGAAAGCTTATCTTCATCTTTCCGTCATCACCCAGGTGAGCTACCGCTAGCTCCGTAACCTCAAGGTCGAACTCTATGACGCCCTCCACTATCATCCTACCTCCAAACCCTCTCGCCTTCGTACGAGCCTCTTCGAAGGCTTTTGGAACCTCGTTGAGGCTAAATACTAGGCTAGAGCCGAGGCCGCCCGAGCTCATCTGCGCCTTAACTATGCATGGATAGCCTACCTTCTCGCAGGCGTCTTTGAGTTCATCGAGGTTTTCAGCAAATTCATACCTAGAGGTTGGAACCCCTGCTTCTTCAGCAGCCAATTTTCTTAGTAGAACCCTATCCATGGTAGCCTTGACAGCCTTAGCGTTAGGTATGACGAAGAAGCCTTCCTCCTCGAGCTCCACTAAGGCATCGGTGTTAATAGCCTCTATCTCAGGTACTATGACGTCAGGTTTCTCTCTATGCACTATAGCTTTCAGCGCTGCTCCGTCGAGCATATTGACGGTATAGCTTTTATGAGCCACCTGCATTGCCGGCGCGTTCTCGTAGCGATCCACCGCTATTACCTCGACCCCCATCCTAGTAGCCTCTATGGCTATTTCCTTGCCAAGCTCTCCTGAGCCTAAAAGTAGAAGCTTAACAGCTCCTTCAAAAAGAGGGGTGCCCAAGTACTCTCTAGGCTTAATTGTCATTCCACCACCGCTGCTACCTTAAGGTTCCTGAAGCTTTAAAGCTTCACGGAGCCGCACGGCGAGGTTTAAGGTTAGAGCGTAGTTTCGATCTTCCCTCTTCCAGGTATCCAGTCGATTACCTTGCCTACTAGGCCTTTCGACATCCTATACCTGTATATGTCCCTTATCAGCTCAGCCTGCTCCATCCTCCTCTTGAGAAGAGTCTCACTCCCTATATCGCTTCGGTGGAAAGTTTTCCAGCCATCGAGGAGCTTAACATAAGGCACGCATTCTTCAGCTATTTCGCCAGCTTCAGGTATGGTCTTAGACTTAGCCACAATCTCAGCCACGCGAGAGCCACCTGTAACTAAAGAGCCGTCCAGGTTCTGGTTGACAGAGCCGTAGTAGATGATGCATCCTTTACGCCTAATAGCTTCCTCGTCCACCTGCACGGGATGTCCCTTAGCTAGGTCGCGGTGGTCAGGGTAGCCCTGAGGAGCTACTGCCTTAACCACCGTAGCCACCTCCTCTTCAAACTCTAGCTTGACCTTATGTAGGCTCTCCTTCACTATGGCTTCCGCCACTTCGAGAAGGTCTGTTTTAAGGATGGGAAGCACGTTGCACGCTTCAGGGTCGCCAAGCCTGCTATAGAACTCTATTATGGTGGGTCCCCATAAAGCTGTGAGCATCATTTGCCCTGAGATAACGCCCTTATACTGATTCCCGTTTCCTTCCAGATAGCTTCCACGACGCGCCTCACTATTTCAACGGAGCGTTCAAATTCGTCCTCGGTTATGAAAGGTAGGGTTAAACCTGGCCCAGCTATGGAGCCCATACCGCCAGTCTCAGGGCCTATATCCATTTCAAAGGCATTTTTATTGTCTTGGACTAAGGGTAGTGGCCGAACCGTCCTGCCGTCAGTAAAGGTTTGAAGCGTGTATTCAGGTCCCTCAACTCTCTCCTCTATCAATATACGGTCCTCTATGTCGGTGTACTCGGCCATGTGTTTTTCATGTATAACTTGAGCGTGTTTCGACTTCACCTCCTGCTTCTCCTTGCTGAGGTATACTTGGAGGTCGGCTATGACCTTCACGCCTTTACCTCCAGCTTGTCTAGCGGGTTTTAAAGCGATGCTTTCAGCGTACGCAGCGATGTAGGCGATAGCGTCTTCAACGTTCTTAAAAGCCTTAAACCTCAACCTACCGGGGATATTGTACTTCCACATAAGCCTCCTCATGAAAGCCTTAGACATCTCAACCTCAGCCGCTGCCTTCAAAGCACCTACGCAAGGGAAGCCTGCCTCCGTTAAAGCGTCAGCCACACCTCTGAAGAGTGGTTCTTCAGGCCCTATGAATACTAGGTCTACTGAATAGCGAGACGCTGCGTCAACTACAACTTTAGGATCCGTGAAATTCCCTAAGTAAAACTCTCCCCCTGTCTGTTCACAGAGCCTAGCTATGCCTGGGTTCCTTAATTTCATCACGGCATAAAGCCTAGGCTCCTTAGTACTCCTAGCCAAAGCGTCAGCTATTGCATTTTCCCTCGAGGCGTCGCCTACAAGTAGGACTTTAACCAAATAAGTGCACCTAGCTCCTTCTCCCTCTCTGGAGCTTTAAATCTTAATGCTTCAAGTAGTTCAAAGCACCCTAACCTGATCAAGACGTAGTCCCGCAACGAGGTTGATATAGAGGCTGGAAATGAAGGGTCTGGGGCTCAGTCCTCCTTTATTGACCTAAAAACTCCTCTATGAAGCGCTTAGCCACATTATGCGTGAAAACAGCCTCCTCGTACGCCTCCTTAGCCTCATCGAAACCGAAAAGCTCGCTGGGAGGTTTACCTAAAAGCTCCAGCCCATACATAGCTGGAGACCTCTTCTCAGCTAAGCTCCTAGAAATCTCAGCCAACTTGCTAGCTACCTCTTTAAACCAGCCTGGAAACCTATCAAGGCTCACGAGGAGGAGATCCCCGACATCGTGAACCTTAGGGTACTCAACGCCTACTGCCCTTAGACAAGCCTTGAGGGAAAGTTCAACACATTCTTGTGAGTACCTAACAACCTCAGGACAGTCTCCACGGCTTAAAGCTGAGTTAGCGTCCAGAAGCCTCGATGCAGCCCTCCTTAAATAATCTCGAGCCATCACGTCCGTCCTCATAGCGATACGACCTCTCCACGGTGTACGCTTGGCTTTAACAACCAGAACCAGCTTCCATCAGGTGCGATCACCTTCCTTGCACCAAGCTCCATTAACTTAGCCTTAACCTGCTCAAGCTTCTTCTCCATAAACCTGTCTCTATCGTAAACTATGATATGCTCCTCCCACATATCTATGTAGAAGGGGTGGCTTATGAGAGCCTCTTCAGGTAGTAAGAGAATCGGGTCTAGCAGCGGATAGATGCCTTCACTTCGCCAAAGCCTTAACCTAACCTCCTCCACCCCCTCGACAAGCGAATTAAACAACCTCAACCTATCAGAGTATTTTTCCGGTAAGCCTTCACTGACAACTAAGAGGTCAACATCACTCTCAGGCTTAGCCCTACCTGAAGCTATAGAGCCGAACACTATTAACGAGCACAGCCGGCCTAAGAGACCGCTGACAAGTCTCGCCACGACAAAATCGAGCATAGGTAGGTAAGCTTTCTGCTTTACCTTATCCCTCCAGTCAAAGCCCATCTCCCTCAACGCTACGATGAAAGGGTTTAACACCCTAAACCTCCCTCTCGAAACTCTCTCAAGAAAACCGTCGCTACATAGCCTATGAAGAAGAAGAGGTGTAGGAGTTCGTGGATGTAAGATTCTTCCTGCCTGCTCAACGGTAAATTCTTGTTCACCAAACTCTAGCAATAGCTGCCAGTAAGCCCTCTTTCGAAACATTACTATCTTTGATTATATTACAGAAACTGTTATTTAAGCCTCGCTATCGACGACACATTTCATCTATTTGGTATTCACCTGTAAAGCAGCCCAAACATAAGTTCTCCTTGCAGACACCTATCGCTTCAATAAGGCCCTCGAGCGAAAGCCAATGGAAGGAGTCAGCCCCAACAACTGCTGCCACCTCCTCATCATTTAAGTGGGCTGCTATAAGCTCATCCCTCGACGGAACCTCCACGCCAAAGGGACATTGAGCTATAAGCCTGGGACTCCCGATCCTAACATGAACCTCCTTAACGCCCAGCTTATTTCTCATTAACGTCACAGTGTTCTTAGTTGTGTTGCCTCTAACCACGCTATCATCGATAAGCACTATGCGTTTCCCTTTAATCGCAGATCTTATGGGGTTCAACTTAAGTTGAACGCCTACAAGCCTTTCAAACTGAGTTGGCTTGATAGCACTCCTTACATGGGGACCTGTCCTCACAAAGCCCATAGCTATAGGTACCTTGGTGACGTTAGAGTAGGCCATAGCGAAAGGTATGGCGGTCTCAGGTACCCCTATTACTACGTCAGCCTCGACAGGATGTTCCTTCGCTAGCCGCTCTCCTATCTTTATCCTAACTTCATAAATGCTGCGTTCATTAATAATCGAGTCCGGTCTAGCAAAGTACACGTACTCAAAAGCACAATACCTAGGTTTAGGTTTAAACAGCCTTCGCCTCTCGATGCTGTAGGGGGTGAAGACATAGGCCTCCCCAGGCTCCACGTCAGCTTTAAACTCCGCACCCACCACATCTATGGCTGAGGACTCAGAAGCAACCACGCCGTAATCGAAACCGAAACTACCTATAACTAGAGGCTTTAGACCTGAAGGGTCTCTCGCCGCTATCATCTCTCCTCTCTCCGTTAAGGCTACGAAGCTATAGGCTCCCAGAGCTTTTTCCATAGCCGCGGCTGCTGCCTCCATAGGGTCCAAGCGAGTTAATAGTCTAGATAAGAGCTTCGCAAAGACCTCTGCCTCAGACGCTTCAATAATGCCTAGCTCCTTAGCTAATACATCAGCGTTCAAGAGTTTGCCATTAAAGCAAAACGCTAGTTTAACAGGATCGGCTACGACAACTGGCTGTAATCCTCCCTCACTCGGTAGCTGAGGACTGACGTGGCCGATTCCAGCCCATCCTGGAAGATTGGTGAGCGTCTCTTCGTTAAAAACTCTATCCGCCACTCCTGATGATGTATATGAGTGCAGGCCTTCACGGTCGAAGGTAGCTATGCCGCAGGTTTCCTGACCTCTATGTTGAAGCGCGAGGAGGCCGTAGTATACGAAGCGCGAGATCTTCCA
>Ga0164311_10000813_pt1 | contig 14402 bp, 18 predicted proteins | sample GuaBasSedimGuay2_FD_121796 | JGI IMG/M metagenome (GOLD analysis project Ga0164311, IMG submission 121796) | Subseafloor sediment microbial communities from Guaymas Basin, Gulf of California, Mexico - Guay2, Core 4569-9, 9-12 cm | ecosystem: Environmental > Aquatic > Marine > Hydrothermal vents...
CCATATATAAGCATGAGCAGTCCCACGAATACAGGCTGGTGAATTACATAAATCTTCAGGGTGTTTCTTCCTAGGAAGCATATAAAGTCTATGGCGGGTTGTCTAGATTGCTGATGTTGAATTTTCTCTGGCCATTTGGATACAGTATCCCGCCAACGGCTGTGCCCAGTAAGAAAACCCCAAACCATGGGAATATAGGAAAATAATCTAAGGTGAAGAACTGGTGAGGAGTTATACCTAATGGTAAGAGAAACAAGCTCTCAGCGTGAATTTCCCTTACTATCTCACGGCCCAGAAGGAATAAAGGTGCTATAAAAATGTTTTTCCATCCTAATTGGTAGAAGGGGATGATGAGCAAACTTGCAACTCCTAAGAAGTGCAGAACCCCAAAGTAAATTGTCCCTCTTTCCAGAAGAAGATATGTGGTGAGAGTTATTAGCACTCCAAGACCAAACAATTTTGCAAACCTGAGCAAGTACTTCTTTATGCTTTTCCTCCCTCTCGCGTGACTTATCCACAAAGAAAGCCCAGAGATGGACACAAAGAGGGAAGCGGTTGCATAGGCAAAGAATTTCCAGAAAATCTTATGCTCAGAATAACCAAGGAAAAATTGCAAATCAGTGACAAAATTTGAAATTAACATCATAATTAACGCTATTCCTCTAGCAAAGTCTATTTCCCAAAATCGCTTCGAATAAATCTCACTACCAAACATCAAAGACTATAAACTTTAAGGCTTATTTAAGTTTGGTGCTGATATTCGAGGTGTTTCCATGAGGGTTATTAAAACAAGAGCAAAAAGCATCTATACAAAAAGCGGAATTCCTGGAGTGGATTGGGTTATAAACCAATATGTAGGTTGCCAGTTTGGGTGTAGGTACTGTTATGCTAAGTTTATATGCAAATGGAAGCCCTACGGTGACTGGGGCACATGGGTGGAAGCAAAAATTAACGCTCCAGAACTGGCAAGAAAGAGAGTTTATGGGGAGGTTTTCATGTCAAGCATCTCTGATCCCTATCAACCAATTGAGAGGGAGCTCAAACTAACAAGGAGAACCCTCCGGATGATGGATAAGAGAAATAAATTGAGTATTTTGACTAAGTCTCCGCTTGTGGTGAGAGATATTGATATTTTCAAACTCTTTGATGAGATTGAGGTGGGCCTAACAATAAACAGCTTTGAAGGGAAGGAAAAGCAGCTCATAGAGCCATTTACACCCTCCCAAAAGCTAAGGATAGAAGCATTAAAAACCCTGAAAGATGAAGGGATTAAAAACTATGGGTTTATAAGCCCGATAATTCCTGAAATTACTGATATTGAGGCCATAATTAAAGAAACAAAAGGGATTGTAGATTATCACTCCTTTGAGGTTCTCAATCTAAAGGGTGCTGGAAGAGAGTTCGTAGAGATTTTAAAGGAAAACTTCCCGGAAAGTTATGAGATCATGATAAATGAGAATAAATTTTGGAAATTTGTTAAGGAGTTGATAGCACTTATAAAACACTTAGATATTAAAGCTGAGGAAGTAGAAGTTCACAGAGGGGGCTGGGAAGTTATAGAGGTGAAATGAATGAGGATAGCCACGGTAAACGGTCTTTATCTCGAAATTCCGGATGTGAGGTATTCCTTTTTTGACACTCCGTATATTCCTCACAAGCTCGCTACCGCTGTGGATGTCTACTTTGATGAAAAAGCTTTATTTCCATTTGAGGAGGGTAAATTGGTTGAGGTAAGGAAGATAAAGACTCCCCGATACATTCCAGTTAGCGAAGACTACCTTCTAATTTTTGAAGTTGAGGATTTTTGTTTGAAGGTCCTTCATGTAGAGCCGAAGATTAAAATTGGTGAAAAAGTCTTTCTTGGTGATGAAATCGGAAGATTAATCTATTCTGGATTTTTCTCTCCTTGGAGTGATAAGCATGCGCATTTTGAAGTAAGGTCCTGTAATGACAGGTATAGAGCTAGAGGTGGGATTACACTTTTCCCAGAAGTTAGAGGTCTTGTTCCCATTGTTAAAGGAGTGGAATTTGAAGTTATTGAGAAGGAAGAGCACTACATCTGGTTAAAGTCGCTTCGAAAAAGCGGCAGGGGAATGACGCCCTTTGACAACATTGAAGGAGGGCTGCCCCACTATCACTATGGTGCAATATTCAACGAAGGAAAAGCCGAACTCTTTGGGAAGATCGTGGAAGCCAGTGAAGTTTTACCCAATGGAGTTGGAGTCTTCAAGGCAGATTTTGATGTTTTTGCTAATGGAATTAAGGTCAAGGGTGTTGGAGTTTTCTGCAATGAAGAGAAGCTTAAGCTGATTGGTGGGGATTTTGAGATTGGAGATACTATGGAGTTGCGGATTGTTTAATTTTGGTTGATATTTGCAAGCATATCCACAAACTATATAATATTTCAATCGATATATTTTATGACTTTGTTTTTTATTTAATTTGATGTATATAGAGGTGTGTGGTATGGAAAAAGTAGAAGAAATTCCGAAGGAAACCCTGCTTGAGATATACAAAACCATGCATAAGATTAGAACCTACGAAGAAACACTAGCAAAGTGGTACTATGAAGGAAAGACTCCGAGATTCGATATATCTGCAGGCCCAATTCCAGGAGAACTCCACCTATCTTCTGGTCAGGAATCAGCAGCAGTTGGCGTTTGCCTGCATTTGAAACCTGAAGACGCTGTAGTAGGAACTCATAGGGCCCATCACTTTGCAATAGCAAAGGGGGTTGATCTAAAGAAGATGACTGCTGAAATTTTTGGAAAAGCTACGGGATTATCAGGAGGAAAGGGTGGCCATATGCACTTATTTGATGCATACCAAAACTTCAGTTGTAGTGGAATTGTTGGTGCAAGCTTTCCACAAGCCGTTGGTGTGGGAATAGCTGCAAAACTAAAGGGAGAAGACTACGTTGCTGTTGCTGTTGGTGGAGATGGTGCTGCTAACCAGGGAACCTTTCATGAGGCCCTTAACTTAGCTGCAATTTGGAAACTACCAGTGATTTTTGTAATAGAAGATAACAGCTGGGCTATATCCGTTCCGAAAGAGAAATCCACGGCAGTTTCAAAGAACAGCGAGAGAGCTGCTGCTTATGGAGTTCCAGGTGTGAGTGTGGATGGAACTGACGTCATAGCGGTTTATGAAGTGGCCAAAGAAGCTGTTGAGAGAGCAAGAAGGGGAGAAGGGCCCACCTTGATTGAGATAAAAGTTTATAGATTGAGGGGTCACTTTGAGGGTGATCCACAGCATTACAGGCCCAAGGAAGATCTAGAGCTTGCTAAGCAAAAAGATCCACTCTTAAATTTCGAAAAGGCACTCTTAAAAAAAGGTATTGTCACAGAGGAGGAACTCAACAAGATCAAAGAGGAGAATATTAAGGAAGTTCAAGAGGCTATTGATTTTGCTGTAAACAGCCCATATCCTGAGCCCGAAGAAGCTTTAAAGGCCGTTTTTGCGGGGGGTGAGTGAAATGGCAAGAAAACTTCCCATGTATAAAGCTATTTCTGAAGCAATAGCTCAGGAAATGGAGAGAGATAAAAATGTATTTGTCATGGGCGAGGACATTGGAGCGTATGGAGGAATCTTTGGTGCAACCTCTGGTCTTCTTGAGAAATTTGGACCTGAGAGAGTTAGGGACACTCCAATAACTGAGTCCGCTTTTATAGGGGCTGCTTTGGGAGCGGCATCAAAAGGGATGAGACCAATAGTGGAGCTCATGTTCGTTGATTTCTTTGGAGTCGCTATGGATCAGATTTACAACCACATAGCAAAGGCCCACTACATGTCGGGTGGGCAGGTAAAGATGCCAATAGTTATAACAACTGCAATGGGTGGAGGATACAGTGATGCGGCTCAACACTCTCAATGCCTCTATGGACTCTTTGCACACGTCCCAGGCTTGAAGATAGTGATTCCCTCGAACTCATACGATGCAAAAGGTCTCATGATTTCGGCAATTAGAGATGACAATCCGGTGATGTACTTCTTCCACAAGGGCCTTATGGGACTTGGATGGATGCCCTCTCCACCAGAGGCTGCTGTTGAAGTTCCGGAAGAGCCCTATACTGTGCCAATTGGAGAGGCAAAAGTGGTTAGAGAGGGAAGTGATGTAACGATTGTCGGTGTTGCTAAGACTGTGCATGAGGGAATATGGGCCGCAGAAGAGCTCGAAAAGGAAGGTATGAGTGCAGAGGTTATTGATTTGAGGAGTCTAGTTCCATTGGACAAGAAAACTCTCTTAGAGTCTGTAAAGAAGACCGGTCGCTTGGTAATAGCAGATGAGGACTACAGGAGCTATGGTATGAGTGGAGAAATCATTGCCACAGTTGTTGAGAATGGAATCTCATTGGAGGCACCACCAGTTAGAGTTGCTTATCCAGATGTTCCCGTTCCTTACAGCAGGGTTTTAGAGAAGTATGTCCTTCCTGACAAAGAGAAAATCATCAATGCTGTAAAGAGCATAATGTGACTTAACATCGGAGGGGAAAGAATGGAAATTGAAGTCAAGGTTCCAATAGTTAGTCAGGAGGACAAAAAAGGTGTAGTAAACCAGTGGTATAAGAAGGATGGAGATGTCGTAGAAGAAGGCGAAGAAATAGCCGAAGTTATGATAGAAAAAGTCACAGTGCTTGTAAAAGCTCCAGCAAGTGGCAAGCTTAAGATATTAGTGCCTGAAAATGGTGAAGTGTCTCAGGGAGATGTAATAGCTGTTGTAGAAACTGCATAGTTTTCAAAACTTTTAATTATTCTTTTTTCTTAATTTTTATCATGAGTTTGAGAGTTTTGTTCAATGAGTATCCTGACCCTTATTTGAACATAGCCTTTGAAGAAGCTCTTGCAAGGGTTAGGGGTGTTGATACTATTAGTGACACACTGAGGATATGGAGAAATAAAAAAGCTCTGATTTTGGGGCGATTTATGAAAGTTGAAGAGGATGTTAACCTAGAAAATGCTAATAGGTTTCGATTTCCGATAATAAGACGATTTACTGGAGGAGGAACAGTTTATCATGATGAGGGGTGTATAAATTATTCTCTTGTCATTAAAAGGGACGTAAGGTATCCACTAGACTATCTTTATGCTCATCTTCTAAAAGGGACCCTATTTGCTCTGAAGAAACTTGGCCTGAGGCCATATTTAAAAAACACTAACGATGTTGTTGTTAATGAAAGAAAAGTTTCTGGCACTGCAGCAGGGTTGAGGTGGGAGGTTCTTTTTTTACATGGCTCCATTTTGGTAGATTCCAACCTGCAAATGCTTTATTCCCTTTTGAAGATTCCAAAGGTTCATAGCTTTGATCCAGTTAAGTACAGAGTGACAAATCTCACTAGTTTTATAAAAAATATTTCCATGGATCACGTTGTTGAAGCATTGATATGGGGGTATTCAAGGGTTTTGTCAGCTCCTTCAACTTTTGAAGAACCTGTGAGAGAAGAGAGTAAAATAGCGGAAATTTTGTATGAGGAGAAGTACTCTAAAGACGAGTGGAACTTTGGGGGTTCAATAAAAAATGAGACAGAAATAAACAAAAAAATAAAGGAAATACTTAGCTAATCGTCGAAGAAACCCCTCTCAGCCGCTAGTTTTAGAGTCTTTTTGTAGTCTATAACTCTTGGGCCATTTCTTGTTATCTTTGCTGTAATTCTTCCTTTCATCTCGGTTTCTCTTTCTCCATCAAGGGCCAGAAGAGAAGGTGAGGTTTTCAGCTCGACTTCCTCGTTCAGTTCTAGGACTTTTGTTTCTTTGACCTTTATTGCCCTGAATACTCCAGGAGCTATGGGAGCTTTTACCCCTTTTTCTCCTCCAAGCTCTACATATATTCCTAAGTCATCTTGTTCGGTAATCTCCTTCAAGATTCCAGGGATTGAGCTCAGACCGATATTATAAGGTAAGGAAATACTTGCCACTATCTCTCTCAAATATTCTGGCTTCCACACGGCTTTGGATCCTTTGAAAGAGTGGAGTGTTGCAACAGCATCTATAAGGGCAATGTCCTTAAGTTTACCATCCTCATAAAGTTCAATTCTTTTTGTTTTATAGGTTCCTTCCTCAGGCTTAACCATGCCGGTGGCTATTGCCGAGACAGTAGCTCCGGCTATAGTGGCCTCTATCATGTAGGGAAAGACATTGTTAGTGCCTGTAGAGATGGGCATTGTGGGAATATCTCCAGAGGCCTTTGCTACAACTCTATTAGTACCATCTCCTCCAATGACGATTATCACGCTTACTCTGTCCTTCATAATCTCGGCTGCCTTTAATGTATCCCTCCAATCTCCCAAAACTTTCATTGGGAGCATCTCAACTTCCATGGCTATGTGCTCTTCTACCGCACGAAGTGCAGCAGGCACTATTCCAAATGTTTCGGGCATTGCCAGAACTTTCTCTACTCCTAGTTCTTGCATTATGAGTAGGAGTCTTTTAACTATGTTGACCTTCTCCATGTTATCAAAGACACTTGCATGGGCGATTAAACGCCTTATATCCCTCCCTGATTCAGGATTTGCTATTATTCCTACGGTGATTTTTCCCATTATTTCCCTCTCCTCACATGAAGGGTAATGAACGCTATGGCTATTAGCATTTCGTTTGTTTTATCTCCAAACTCTTTAAGAGCTATTCCAGGACCTTTTAATCCTCCTTCAACAACGTTAATAACCTTCTTACACGGCAAAGGAATAGCTTCCTTAACTTTCTCTACGTCAACTTTTTGGGGATAAGGCACTCCTATGATGACTTCTGCTTTCACGTCTTTCTCAAACTCAAGCTCAAAAAGCTCAAGAAGTCCAACTGTACAGATTCTTGTTATTGCATCTTTTATGGCTTTTATTGCTGCTTTAGTAGGATCTTGTCCATGCTGGTCTACACCCATTCCTATCTCGATAACATATCTTCCCCATTCACTCAACTTCAAACACCTTCTCTGGATGTTCTAGGTAGTATTTAGCCCTTTCCAAGAACCTTGCAGCCGGAGCCCCATCTATTGCTCTGTGATCAAAGGTTAGGGAGAGCACCATTACACTGGCAATTTTTATCTCCCCATTTTTCATGACTGGCTTTTGTGTTATTCTATTCAAACCTAAAATCGCGATTTGGGGGGGATTTATTATTGGGGTGAAGGAATCCACCCCAAACATTCCGAGATTTGTAATCGTGAAAGTTCCTCCTACAAAATCCTTTTCTTTAAGTGCACCCTTCTTTGCCCTCTCAACTATGTCTGCATAGTCTTTTAAAAGCTCCTTAAGGGCCTTTTTATCAACATCTCTAATTACGGGGGTTATCAAGCCTATTGGGCTGTCGATGGCCACGTTTATATTCACATTATCATAGATCACTATCTTTTCCTTTTCCATTGTTGCATTGATCTCTATGAAATCCCTGATGGCCTTTGCAATGCACTTCAACATCAGAACAGTGTATGAGGGCTTTTCTCCAAGTTTTTCAGTGAGCTTTTTTCTCATTTGAATGAGGTTGTCCATCTCTGTTTCCATATTGAGGGTTACATGGACGGCCTCCCTGTAGCTCTTTGAAAGCCTGTCTGCTATAACTTTTCTAATCCCAAAAACTTTCTTCTCTTCTTTTACTTTTGGGAAGAAGTGTTCTCGTATGTATTTTTCGAGGTCTTCAAGTGTAACCTCGCCATTAACTCCTGAGCCTTTTATCTTTGAAAGGTCAATATCATACTGCTCGGCTATCATTCTGACCTCTTCACTTACCATTTCAGCTCTCCTCGGTTTCTATTATCGCTATTGCTTCCCCTACGGGAACTTCTTCACCAACGGCGTGAAGTACTTCTGCTAAAACTCCTGAAGTCGGGGCTTTAACTTCTCCACTCAATTTCTCGGACTCAACTATGGCAATTACCTCATCCTTCTCTACCTTTTCTCCAACTTTTTTCTTCCACTCTACGATAGTACCTTTTTTCATTGTCATACCTAATTTTGGCATAATGATATTTACTTTGGTCATACCATCACCATATCGTTATTTTTCATTTAAGTTTAATAAGCTTTTGGAATAAAAAATGGAAAAGTATATATACATCTTCAATGTAAAATCTCTAGTGTCAAATCTAGGCTATGTTTTAATCATTTGCAAAAATCAAGTGCTTTTTTAAATCTAAACTCAGGAGAGGCGAAAAGTATGGAGGAAATATCCAAGGAAATGTTGTTGTGGATGTATGAAATGATGGTGAAGATAAGAGAGCATGAGGAAAGGGTTGCAGAGCTCTTTGCTCAGGGCAAAATACCTGGATTTGTACACCTGTATGTAGGTGAGGAGGCAGTTGCTGTAGGTGTCATGGCGAATTTGAGGAAAGAGGATTACATTACCAGCACCCACAGGGGACACGGACATTATGTCGCGAAAGGTGGAGATATTAAAGCATCAATGGCTGAGCTTTTTGGAAAGAAAACGGGAAGCGGAAAGGGAAAAGGTGGCTCCATGCATATAGCTGATTTGGACGTCGGTGAGTTGGGGGCAAATGGAATAGTCGGTGGGGGAATCCCACATGCTGTAGGCGCTGGTTTGGGGATAAAGCTAAATGGTTTGGACAATGTTGCAGTGGCATTCTTTGGTGATGGTGCTTCCAACCAGCAGAACTTCCACGAGGGAATAAACTTAGCATCAATATTGAAGCTCCCAGTGGTGTTTGTATGTGAAAACAACCAATATCAGATATCTCTTTCATACGACAAACAGCAGACAATTAAGAGTGTTGCAGAGAGAGGAAAGGCTTATGGAATTCCTGGCGTAAGCGTGGACGGGCAGGATGTTCTAGCGGTTTATGAAGTGGCTAAGGAGGCTATTGAGAGAGCCAGAAGGGGAGAAGGCCCCACTCTAATAGAAGCAAAAACTTACAGATTCAGAGGACATTTTGAAGGAGATCCTCAGGTGTACAGGTCAAAGGAAGAGGTGGAATGGTGGAAGAAGAACAAGGACCCCATAAAACTCTTTGAGGAGAAGCTTCTGGAGAAAGGAATTGTAACAAAGGAGGAGCTTGATTCAATCTGGGAGAAGGTAAAGAAGGAGATTGAAGAAGCTATCAAGTTTGCTGAGGAGAGTCCATGGCCTTCTAAGGAGGAGGTTCTTGAAGATGTGTTCTCTACTCCAACCAAGGGGGTGTTAGTATGGCAGTGGTGAGAGAGATCACCTTTGCTCAGGCGTTGAATGAAGCACTAGACTACGAGATGTCAAAAGATCCAAAAGTAGTAGTAATGGGTGAAGATGTTGGAGTTTATGGTGGAATTTATGGGGTAACTGCAGGGGTTTATGATAAATATGGGCCTGAGAGAGTTATAGACACTCCAATTGCTGAGAGCGGATTTGTAGGAACTGGAGTGGGAGCAGCGGCTACAGGTTTGCTAAGACCTGTTGTTGAGTTGATGTTCATAGACTTTCTTGGAGTTACGTTTGACCAGATTTACAACCAAGCTGCAAAGATGAGGTACATGTTTGGAGGAAAAGCTAAGATTTCCATGGTTTTAAGAACCGTGTGTGGAGCTGGTTTTTCAGCGGCAGCACAGCACTCACAATCCCTGCATGCAATATTCGCTCACGTACCAGGTCTTAAGGTGGTGATGCCCTCAACACCTTATGATGCAAAGGGACTCTTGATATCTTCAATAGAGGATGATGACCCCGTGATATTCATTGAACATAAGGCATTATACGCGGTTAAAGGGGAAGTCCCAGAGGAACCGTACTCAATCCCTTTAGGGGAAGCGGACGTGAAGAGGGAAGGAAAAGATGTCACGATTGTTGCAACTGCAGCAATGGTTCACAAATCCTTAGAAGTGGCAGAGAAGCTTGAGAAAGACGGTATAAGTGTTGAGGTCGTTGATCCGAGGACTATAGTTCCACTGGATGTGGACACTATCATAAATTCCATAAAGAAGACTGGAAAGCTTGTTGTGGTTGATGAGGGATATCCAAGGTGTGGCTTTGCCACGGATGTAGCGGCTTTAGCTGTTAATAAGGCCTTTGATAGCTTAAAAGCTCCTGTAAAGATAGTGACACCACCAGCAACACCCGTTCCCTTCAGCCCTGTTCTTGAGAGTGAGTGGATACCAAGCACTGAGAAGATTGAGAAGGCTGTTAGGGAGATCCTTTGATCTTCCCAATTTTTTAGAAAAAGGAGGTAGGATTGTGGAAAAACCTATATTTACGGATGTCCTTCAGGTTGCTGTTGTTGTGAAAAATTTAGATGAAGCTGTAAAAATATACTATGACGAGTATGGGATAGGCCCGTGGGCAATATATGAATTTAACCCAGAAACAGTGAAAGATATGATCATCAGAGATAAAAGAGAGGATTATGCTATGCGTCTCGCCCTATGTAACATTGGGAAAGTCCAATGGGAACTGATAGAACCTAAAGATGACAAAAGCATTTACGCAGAATTTTTACGCACCCATGGCGAAGGACTACACCATGTAGCCTTTGGGGTTGAAGACTATGATGAAGCCATGAACTTTTTCAGGTCTAAGGGTCACAAAATTTTACAAGGTGGCACATGGTGTGACTTCATCTACACTTACTTAACCACTGAGGAAGACTTAAAGGTTATTGCTGAGATCTACAAGCCACCTGAGAGCTTCAAGTGGCCAGAACCTGATGAAGTATATCCGCCCGGGGCTAAAATCCCTTGGATAGGCTGACGCAAGGTCAAACTTTCTTTTTTTAAATTTGAGAATGTTTAGAAGGTGACGAGAACGCCTGAGGAAGTGAAAGAGGAGCAAAAATGGGGTTATCATTGGCCTGTAATGTTGGCCGTTATCATAGCCTCTGTTTTAAATTGGTGGATTGGCCACTTGATATTCACTAGAGTTTCCATATGTGGGGCAGAATGGCTTGATATCGTTGGAACGTATCTATGGGCTTTATGGTGGGTCTTTGCATTTGTTGTGTGGGGGTATTGGCCCTTTAACAAAGTTGAAAACTGGTGGAGCCGTGGAATTGCAACCCTCGGTGTTTCATGGGTATTGGGTGTAGTATGCTGGTATCTAGCAAGCAAGCTGGTCGACCTTCAAACCTATGGATTCCCGATATTGGCAGGTTTGTTCTTCTGGGTGGTAGTCACAGATTTTTCCTTCCACCTATGGGGAGAGACGCCTGCTCCTAAAAAGGCAGTGCTGGATTTAATGCTCTGGTATTCCCTAGTTCTAATTACCATAATAGCTCTCCCAAAGCCAGGTCTCATGCCTGCGTGGTGGTTTATTCCAACACAATGGCTCCTAGGCTCGGGAATTATAGCATACTGGAGTAAGGATATGAAAGGATATGAGGGAGGAATAGCATTCTGGGTCATAAACATGGCAGTGGTCTTCTTGGCAGTTGGAATTGCATCGCTGCTGGGCCATTTTAATTTCTCGCTGGATGCCCCTTATGCGTCCCTGATAAGTGGTTACTCCCTTTATTTCCTAATATGGTTCGGAGCAGGATGTAGCTTTAACTGGAGCGTCTTCGTAATATTCGAAGGATGGCCGTGGAGAAAGATAAAGCCGCCTACATTGGGAGCAATTGTAGGTTTCATCGGAGTTATCATAATCCAAATAATTGCAGTTCTTGTGAGTATTGCAATAACAAAGCATATCTGGCCTCCCACAAGTCCGGAAGATACTTACTACCTAATGCAAGCATTTGTACTTGCATATGCTGGTGTTCATTGGGGATTCGCGATACCTCTATGCTTCCCGTCCAAGAGAACGGGATTTCCGCAATCATGGTCATGGGAAGACTGAATGAAGAGGAGTTTAGGAGATGATATGATGGGAAAGCTTAAAGCAGTTTTTATGTTCTTGGCTCCCGAAGCGGAGCCTGAGAAGCATAGGGCAATTATTTCAACGCCAGTTGTAGAGCTTCACGTGGTTGGAGTTAAAGACTATGAAGAGGCATGCAAAATTGCAAAGGAACTTGTAAATGATGGTATAGGAGCAATTGAACTATGTGGTGGCTTTGGTCATAAAGGTGTTGCAAAAATTGTGGAAGCAGTGGAAGGAAAAGTTCCTGTGGGCGTGGTTAGGTTTGACATCCATCCAGGACTTGAGGGAAAAAGTGGAGATGAGATATTTAGGTGAGCAAGGATTAAAAAGTTGGAGGAAGTTAATGTTGAGTTTTCCATTGAAAGAAAAACAGAATTGCCAACAAAAATAATTGCAAAGGTTGGAGATTTTGAAATTATAGTGGACGAGCATCTGAAACTCTCTTAAAATCGAAGTAAGAAGAGGGAACCAGTAGGGTAGGAAAAATCTCAATAACTGCAATATGCAACATGGGATATCAATTAGACCTCATATACCTCAGTTTCCATTCGCTTTACTTTTTCTACATAAACCCTCTTGAAGCTTAGTTTTTCATAGGAAATAACTGCTATTATTGCATATGGGCCACATTTCCCACTAAGCAAGTGCCCTCCATATACTTTATTGTTTTTGTCAGCAATGGTTATGTGAATATGGACTCTTGGGGGTAGTCTCTTGGAGGTACCCAGTTATTGAGACGAGTTCATAAACCCCTTCAAGTTTCTTTTGCTCATAACCTGTGCCAGTGTAATAACCTATCTCGGGATCTTTTAACATTCCAATGCCTGAAACTATCATGCCCGCTTTTATATTTTCTTCTTGTGCCAATTGGATCAGTTTTCTACAAGATCATTTGTATTTATTTCATATGTTTTTAAAACAAAAAGTGCTATTCGTCTCTTCGAAATCTCTTAATGCGTGGAATTAGATATATCATTAGTTTACAATTTTTGTATGATTTTCTTTAGAAGTTTTAGTATTACGTTATTTTGTAACAATATTTAAAATTTTAAAGAAAAGAATTTGGATTAGAAGGACAATTTGTAATGTTCCACAACTAATTCGTCTATTCCTATCTTCTCAAGGATACTCAAGGGTACTTGCATTGAAACCTGCACTATTCCTGGAAGTCTACCAATCTCTACGGCTCCACTTATGGTGACCCTATTTCTAACTTCTTCAATACTCATTCCAAAGAGCTTTGCGGCCCTTTCGAAACCTCTCATGGCAGCTTCATTTATTGTGGGCCCAGATCCTATTATCTGTATTGGGGCAACTGGCTCCGGTTCGATTCCAAACTTTTTAGCTAAGATTTGTACTCTTTCCCATTCGTCCTTTCTCCAAGGTTTAGCCAGGGGAGGTAGATCCTCTTCTGGTGGTAGCAATAGTGGGCCGTCTAGATTGAGGTTCTTAATAACTGAAACTTCTATTTCACTTTCAGCACTTACATCTGTCGTGTGTCCTGCAACTTCCCCATCTCCCTGCATTGCATGGGCATCTCCAGCGTAAACACCACCGCCATCGACTTTTACTGGGGCTATTATAATTGCCCCTTCTTTAACTGCATCAATGTCCAAATGTCCATCGGTAAGCTTTGTATCGTATTCTTCTTTTGTTATTGCATATGGATGTGGGGCATCTATCAAGAAGGAACCAAAATCTCCAGCATTGTGGGAGTCAGGAATATCTACTGCAGGTACAGTTCCAAACTGGCCTAAAAATGGTATCATTCTTGAGGGAACTCCAACTATATCAGCTTTTGCAAATATTAGAATTGGCACTTGTTTTGAGTTCTTGGGTAGAGAATGCCACTCCCAAGCATCTTTGGCTATCATCTCAGCGGTTTCTTTATTTACTGTAACTCCAACTCCTAAATTATGGTCAAAGACCATTGTATAACCATTCACCATCTTAAATGGTGACGCTGGGGATCCGCAGTGCTTGCAGCGTACAGCATCTTCTCCAATCCCAACTACTTCAAATTCGGGCCATGGTTCGTTACATGCGGGGCACTTTTTGGCCACAAAGGGATCGCCAACAAAGGCCCCCTCCCTAACGGTATCTACTCCCGAAGAGGCCGCTTTTGAGAGAACTTTTATGTTCTTTATCTTCATTACCAGTCCATCACCAACTTTTGCATTCTCAACTGCAACTGGCACGTTGACTTCGTGGCCTCCTCTTAAAGTCGGGGTTATCATTGGACCCCAGCATCCGGGTGCTGTAACGAAGATTATTCTTCCCCCATCTGCCACAGGCCCAAGCATTTTGGAGTGTGGCCCAATAATTCCGTTTGTTTGTAGGTCGTTAAAAATCTCTTCTTCAGCAACCATTTTGAATCACCGAGTATTAGTTTAGTAAGCAATATATAAAAACATGGAGGTATATCTAACGAGGTATTAGCTTGAAATTGCCTAAATTTCAATTATTTTCATTATTTGGCATACTTGGAGTATAGATGTATTTTATCTTTGGGAACTTTTCTTAGTTTAGGAGAAAGCTACTCCTACGAAGGGCCGCAATCTGCATTATGAGGCAAGTTTTCAGAAGAAAGGAATAATACTAGATTTATCAAAACTTAATTTGTTCTCTATTTTTAA
>Ga0164311_10000815_pt1 | contig 14390 bp, 12 predicted proteins | sample GuaBasSedimGuay2_FD_121796 | JGI IMG/M metagenome (GOLD analysis project Ga0164311, IMG submission 121796) | Subseafloor sediment microbial communities from Guaymas Basin, Gulf of California, Mexico - Guay2, Core 4569-9, 9-12 cm | ecosystem: Environmental > Aquatic > Marine > Hydrothermal vents...
CTTTAGAATATCTTGTTTGGGTGTTATTTTACTTGCAGCTTCAAATACTATTCTTTCAATTACAGTTTTTTTACGTTCTTTCAGTTCTGAAAAGGAGAGTATAGGTTGGGTTGGAGGTTTTTTATCGCTGTTAGGTACCATGGGGTTTGCTGGCTTTCTTTTACTAATATTCATCTTGGGTTTGGGATGGATTTTAATGGGAATTAGTATCTATTTCTGGAAGACCTCCACGTCTCAAAACGATCTATCTATTGGATCTAGGAACATTAAAGTGAATTTTGGCATAGTATCATATTTACTTATGGTTGCTTTTCTGCCTTTAATTATATTTTTGTCAAGTTTAAGGGTCATACTTGCCTTTCTATTTGCAGCAATCTTAACCTTTACCGTAAAGGTAGATGATAAAAGATTTTTCTACCTATTTTTTACATCCTTGATTATTTCAGCTATAGTTTCTCTTACATATTTGAAAGCCAGCTATAAAATCTGTTTAATTGCTAGCTTGCTTGACACTCGTAGGCTCTTTACTCGCGGATAATGAGTTTTACGAAGTTAGGGTATTAAACATTCCTTTAACCCAAATAGCTGCTGAACATCTCCTTATATTTCTCTTTACACCTTTCGTTTTTTACTTCTTTAAAAAATAGAACTTCCTAAGATAAACCCCAAACAGGTGATGGTTGTTTCTATATTTTTATTTTCTTTAACTGCCAGCCTTCTTGCTTCGATTTTTGTGTTTATAGAACACTTAAAAGCTACATATGGAATAATTCTCGCCGTGACATTATTGCCATTTTTAACTATTTATTCCTGGCGGGAAAAAAGTATAAACAAACTTCTAAAGGTTTTCGTCATAGTATTTCTCTTTTACTCTGCAGTAATGATATATGACAGTTATCCCGATAGTAACAGCGTTTTCTTTAACCAGTTGGTTAGAGAGTTAGCAATTGATAAAAGCGTTGAAATTTTGGAGGAATATAAGTCTTACGCATTGAAATATGATTACAGACCAGATCTGCAGTCAACATCTATTTTTTCCCGCTTGTCACGGACTTATTTTTGTTCAGCAATGTTTTTGGATGGGGAAAGTGTTATTTTATGTTCTTATTTTACAAGAACTGTTTATGCTGTTATCAGGCCTTACGCAGCAGTCATTGTACACCATATGAATGCAACCTCACCCCTCATCATTTTTATTAAGGCTGGATTTCTTGTTAAGAAAATCTTCGTCGAAAAAATAGAGAGATCTACGAAAAAAGAGTTTTTAATATAAGTTTCGAAAACTTTACTGATGTTGTTCAAGGAATCAAGATAGAAGGAGCAAGTTTATTGGAATTTGAATGCCTCTATATTTATAATTTGATAAATAAGACTTATGGTCTGCAAAACTTTACGGGCGGAGCATATAGAGCTGAGATTAAAATAATTCAACAAATAAAAGGAGTATCAAAGGGAGGAAAGTATGTTCCCATTAATGTTACATTTGTTTTTAGCGGAAACTTTGAGATTCATATTGACAAGGAAGGACGTATTTCGGGCGGAAGTAGCAGTTATGGTTATTATGTGATTATAAAGTGGCATAAAACTTACTTAGAAAGTGTAGACTATATATTTGAAAAGTATTTTCATGAAAATGGCCTTCTCATTTGCCGTAGAATAATTGTTGCAGAGATTCCCGTCATATTCGAACAAAATATCTTCTTACATTCCCAAGACTTCATAGCATTAACTGCAATACACCTATCATTATTATTTTACTTGATTTCGGAATCTACTAAAAGATATAGCTCTGCGAAACTAAAACATTAATCAACACTTTTACCTCGAAAAAACCGTTAGTACGAATTTTACTTTACAATATCTTGTTATCAAGTTAACAAGATATTTCGTGAAACAGACCTTTCACGACATCTCAGCAATCTGACATATATCATGAGTTTTGTTGCTGTATGATGGTTGTTTTTTAAGTTTGTTTTTGTTTCGATTTGTTTGTGGAAAGTTTTATATTTTTTGGTTGTTTTTTGTTTATGCTTGTGTTGAATAGTGATATTTGGTGAATGGGTTTGGATGGGTACTTAGTGGGCGTTTTGGCGGCGTTTCTTGCATCTTTTTCGTGGGCTTTGGCTGCTATTCTTTATAGGAAGTTTTTGACCGGGTTTTCTGATCCTTGGATTGCTAATGGTTTGAGGGCTGCTCCTACTTTTTCTTTTCTTCTTTTGATGATTTTTGCTTTGAAGAAATTCGATGATTTTTATTTTTCTCTTTTGAATTCTCGTATTTTAGTTATTGTTTTTGTGGCGACTATTATAGCGATAGTTGTGGGTGATACTCTGTATATGGTTGCTTTAAGAAATGTGGGTGTTTCTATTGGGTACCCTATTTCTTATATGTATCCTGTTTTTGTGGCTTTTCTTGCCTCTTTTATTCTTAAAGAGGTGATAACTCTTACGCTTATTATAAGTTTGATTTTGGCTTCTTTGGGTGTTTGGCTTGTTTCTTATAAGCCTCCTAAACAGGATATAACTCTTGAGAAGAGAAGGTTGGTTTTAGGTGTCGTTTCAGCCATAGGTACTACTGTTTGTTGGGCAAATGCAATAATAATTTTTAGAATATCTGTTAAGACTTCTGACCCCCTTGCTGTTGATGCCTTGAAGTCCATGTTTCTTCTCTTTGTTTTCCTCCCTCTTCTCCTCGTCAAATTCAAAGAAGTTAAAGTTAACATCGATGGAAAGGCCTTCTTCATTCTTTCACTTGGAGGAATTTTGGGAATTGGTGTGGGTGACTGGTTTCTTTATATTAGTTTGATGGAGATTGGTGCCGCGCGTGCTACCGCTTTAACAACCTCTGCTCCACTTCTTTCCCTCTTGTTAGCTGTTTTAGTTTTGAAGGAAAAGGTTTCTAAGAGGCAGATTTTGGGAACAATATTAATAATTATGGGAGTGATTTTAGTTTCTATGATGGAGGTTCTACGATAAGGTTAGGAGGGTGTTAAAGTATGAGTGAGAAAATTCTTGGGAAAGACGAGTTGGAAAGCATGTTGATAGGTGTTGGAATTTTAGGGACAGGCGGCGGAGGAGATCCAGATCTCTTCGGCAAACCGTTAATTGAATGGGACTTAAGTAAGGGTCGAGAGTACCGTATAATAGATCCAGCAAAAATCGACGACGATGCCTTTGTTGTCAGTGGTGGTTACGCAGGATCCGTCACCGTTTATAGGTCTATAGGTGATACATTGAAAAAGTGGGAAGAAAGGTATGAGCTTTTAGAAGCACTTAAAATCATGGAAAGTTTGTTTAACAAGAAAATTGACTATGTTGTCCCGTTTGAGCTTGGTGGAGTAAATACACCTGTGATTCTCTCCTTGGCTGCTCGAGCTGGAATAGTGACCATTGATGGAGATGGTCTTGGTAGAGCGGCGCCAGAAACTCAAATGTCAAGCTTTTTAGGTCATGGAATCTCATTAACACCAATGCCATTTGTTGATAAAGAAGGAAACGTGCTAATTGTTAAGCATGCCGTGAAATCGACATACCCAGATGAGATTATGCGTTTTGCTTTAGATTTGAATGGAGGAATGGGAGCTAACAACCATTATCCGATGAGTGGGAAACAACTAAAGGAAAGTGTTGTTCCAAATACCATATCCTTCTCTATAAAAGTTGGTGATACGATAATAAATGCGGTTGAAACGAAAAGCGATGTTGTTGACGCTTTTGTCCAAGTTTCTAAGGGAATAGAGCTTTTCAGAGGAACTGTAAAAGAAATGAAGGGTGAAGATGTTCGTGCCCATTATCTTGCAAGAGCTACACTTGAAGGCACTGGAGAATATGCTGGGAGAACCATGGAAATCATATTTAAGAATGAGGCAATGATGGCTCGCATAGATAGGCAAATCGTCGCTGTTTTCCCAGATCTTATATGTATGATCGACCCAAGGAATGGGAAGGGAGTAATGACTGTTAACATAAAACCAGGGATCGAAATGGTGGTTGTAGGCGTACCTGCCCATGAACGCTTAAGAGAGTGCTTGAAAACAGAGATTGGCCGTGAAGCATTTAGTCCAGCTCGTTTCGGCTTCCCCGAAGTAAAATATGAACCGATAGAGGTTCTCGCTAAACGTGTATTGGGATAAACAATACCATCCACATCCGCAAGAAACATTTTACGCCAACATCTACCTATTTTATAATGTAGGGAAGGATTAAGAAAAATAGAGAAGTTATGTAATTTATGGTATTGGTTTAGTTTTCTTGGGGAAAATTGTTATGAGTGAAATTTGGATACTGTGCGGGATATATTTTTTCTCTTGGGTTTCTTTCTTTCATTAGGTATGTTAAAGGTTGGATTACTTGTGGTATTTTACGGTTGGTTTTCCAAATTGCTGTTAGGTATTTTAGGTCTCTTTTTACTTCATTTACAACTTCGTGCATTACCTTCTCCGTTGGAGCTTCTCCCACTTCCTTAACCCTATTTAATTGATGTATAGAGATGAAACCTATAAGAGATGCTAGTAGGAAGTGGAAGTCAAATCCTTGGAAGTCAAGGATATGTACTGATAGTTCCTTGTTTGGTTCTTTCCATTGTAGTGTAAAGGCGAGTTCTCTTTTGATGAAGAAGTCTGCTGTTTGCCCTCCAAATATGGCTGCGATACCTGAGAATATGGAGTTTATTACGGAGATGCTTGCAAGATATGTTGTGGCGTTCTTCGGGTTTGATAGTTTTGCAGCTATGTTTCCTATTGTTAGATTTGTACCTGCCATTGATAATCCCATCAATACGTGTATTATTACGAGTAGGGGTAAGCTTAGTAGATGTTTTTCTGGTAGGGTTGTAAAGGTCCACGCTAAGATGCAAATTATGAATATGCTGCTGCTTACTGCGAGCACAGGTTTGTTTCCATATTTATCGGATAGCTTTCCGAGAATTCCTAGGAAATATATGTTGAATAGTTGGCTTATAACTGTTAGAATCATTATTTGAGAAACTGAGATATTAAGGATTTTTAGCATATATACGGTGAAGAATGGAGAAGCCATGTTTACTGCAAAGCTCCATAAGCCTATTGCTATTACAAGTTTTCTAAAGTTCCTGTCTCTAAAAGGTTGTATCAGAATCCTGAAATATTCATTTTTCTTTTCCATTGGAGGTTCGGGAATACGTGAAATGAAGTATAAACTTACTATGCCTATGAGTGATCCAAGCATGAAAAGGAAAGAATATCCGTAGAGTTCATATTCAGGGTAGTTTTTTCTCCAATAGTCTATGAAAAATCCCCCGAAGATGCCTAGGATCATTCCTGAGAGGAAGCTTATTTTGAGTCTTTTTGCAAAAAATCTACCTCGTGTATTCATGGGTATTAGGTCTCTCATCCAAGAATTCCAGCTGCAAGTAGAGACGTTTGCTATGGAAGATGCTAGTAGGAAGGTTATCGCGAGAAAAGTTAGGTTACCCCAGGAAATGAATGGAGTTAATGCAATTACTATCCATAGAAGCCTGCTGGCGGCAGAGGCGGAAAAAGATATAAGTTTTCTTTTCCCAGTTTTTTCAACTAGGAATATGGCTGGTATTTGGGAAAGTTGGCTGAGAAATGAAAATCCCACGATGATGCCTACAAGAGCGTTACTGGCACCTATTGAAAGGATAAAAGCGATGAAAAGAGGACCACCAGTTAAGGTTGACATAGCATAAGAGAAAATACCATCATATATGACGTTTCTTAACTGTTTATCGCTAAAGTTTCTCGGTATTTCACTGGAAAGGCAGAGAGAATTCTTTGCTTTACTGGTTATCATATTTATCATCTTTCTTTTAATGTTTTAGTTCCTTGGTCTTTGCGAATATCTACTAGTAATGTCGTATTCTTTTACCGAATAAACTGCGATATGCGAATAGATTATTTTTTGTTTTATTACCATACAAATTGCCTCTAAGCGAAACATCCATATTTTGAGAGAGAGATTATCAACCATAATCTCCTATAAGTTTTTCGATTTAATAGTTCACGTACCAATCATGTATTGTTAAGTGATAATTAGTTCAATGTATTTTTGATCCGTGAAGCTCAGAAGTCCTTTTAGAAATATTTTAGGAATATTAATATAGCTAGTTACGAGTAATATTTTGTCTCATCTAAATGTTAATAGATATACTTAAAGAAAATCTCGGGTGTTCTTGTTGAGAAATGAAGTAATTAGGAATAGAGTTTTCCCCTTTTTAACATGGCTTATAATCCTAATGACTGTAGGTGCTTATACAACTGCAAAAACGCTGGAAGGCTTTTTCGGCTTTGAAGCTGCAAGCTTTGCGCAAGCAATTCTTCTCACACCAGTTGGTTTAATAGGCGTTACGGTTCTCTATTTCTTGTTTTTTATAATAGCGTATTTTACAGCTAAAATTAAAATCGTAAATGTGGCGACGTCAACACTTTTCGCAATGCTTACTGGAATAGGGCTTTTTGGGTCAATCTTTTATATAGCTGACTTAGTGAACGCTAAAATTGTTCCTGAAGCGTTAATTTTAACTTCAGGAGTTTTCATTATAGCTGTAATATATCAGTTCATTACTAAAAAGGATTTGTCACATTGGAGTTGGTGGCTTCTCTTCCTTTTACTTGTTGCAATCGGGTTAACCATTGCAGAAATCTTTGTTAAAGCTAGCTGGTTCAGAATAGCAGTGGATCTAGGCATTGTACTCCTCTTTATATTTCTGGTAATGTACGATACCTATCAAATAAGGGAACGCCTACAAGACAATGAATGGGTGCTTGGAGCCCTAAACTTTTTCCTAGACTTCGCAAACATCCTCATAAGAATAATTGCCATCCTAATCGAAATCTACTCAAGAAGTAGCTAAAGTAAATAAGTACGATGTAGATTATTTTGTAGGGCAGGAATTCGCGGAGGGTGTAAACGGGGTTGTTTAACAACATGCTTGAAATGATCGGTAATACACCATTATTAAAGTTAACAAAAGTTACTAAGAACTTACGGTTTGAAGTATGGGCTAAGGCTGAGTTTTTGAACCCTAGTGGTAGTGTTAAGGATCGTATAGCACTTTACATGATTCGTGCTGCTGAAAAAAGCGGGAAACTTAAGCCTGGGATGACTCTTGTTGTTCCAACTACTGGTAATACTGGAATTGCTTTCGCAGCTATTGGAGCTTATCTTGGTTATAGGGTAATGATTGTAATGCCTGAGGAAATGAGTGAAGAGAGGAAGCTTGTATTAAAAGCATATGGTGTGGAACTAGTACATACTCCTGGTGGCGAAAGCGATGTTTTTCATGCTTTAGAATACTCTAGGAAGTTAGCTGAAGAAAATCCTGATAAATATTGCTTCTTTGATCAGTGGAGTGATGAAGAAAACGTTAGAGCACACTATGAAACCACTGGGAAAGAGATTTTAGAGCAGACTGGAGGTAAGGTTAATGCCTTTGTTGCAGGGGTAGGCACAGGTGGAACTTTGATTGGAATTGCTAAAAGGTTGAAAGAACATAATCCAGATATTTACGTTGCAGGCGTTGAGCCTAGTGAATGCCCTACGATTTCTCTTGGTAAATGGGGTAAACATGAGATTGAAGGTATTGGTGACGGTTTTGCACCCGAGATTGTCAATAGATATAAGCATCTTGTTGATGAATGGATGCTAATTAGTAGTGATGAAGCTATTCAAATGGCTAGGCGACTAGCAAGGGAAGAGGGTCTATTTTTAGGAATATCTTCAGGGGCTAACGTACTAGCAGCAATTAGACTTGGACAAAAGTTAAAACTCGGCAATGGACAAAAGGTTGTAACCGTTCTTCCAGACTATGGCACAAAATATCTTAGTACGAGACTTGTAGAAGAAGGGAGTGGGTGAATGAGAAGGGTAGAAGTATATTTTTACTTCTACCATTCAAGGTTATATTAGGAGTTGAATTGTGTTGTACATCATGTTTGCTGCAACTAAAATTAGCACCGTTCCAACTATTTTTCTAAGATGTTTTGATGATACTTTTACGTTTAGTCTTGGCCCTATTTGCGCACCTAAAACCGCGCCAATAGCAGCTACTAACACTATTTCAAGGTGTACATGCCCTAAGTAAAAGTGTGTTAATCCACCGCTTGTACTTGTAATTAATATCATAAAGGTCGAGGTTGCTGTTGCAATGTGTACAGGCATTCCCAGTACAATTGTGAGCAAAGGTACTTTTAGTGTACCTCCTCCTATTCCAAGAAGCCCTGAAATGAAACCAGCAAGGAAACCGCACATTAACATTAAAGGTATGTTAACAAAGTACGACCATTCTTTGCCTTGGGAATCAACAAACCTTTTTTCCCATCCAATATTAACAAACTTTAAACCAGGTCTTTTAAAAGTAAAATTTGACTGTCTTTCCGAATCTTTTCTACTAATTAGTTTGAAACCTGAGAAGAAAAGAAATAGGAAGAATATTGTTTTTAAAACGGTTTCAGGTAATATTTCTGTAGTGGCGGCTCCAATTATTGCTCCAGGTATTGTGGTGATTTCCATTAGTAGTCCAGTTTTGTAGTCGACTCTTTTTTCTTTTAAATAGTAAAGGGTGCCAGATAAGGATGTGAATATAATTGTAAACATTGATGTTCCAATGGCATCCTCGATCGGTAATCCTAAGTAAAGGTTGAATAAAGGGATAAAAATTACGCCTCCACCAATACCAACTAAACTTGCTATTATCCCAGCGATTACAACCATCACAAACAAGAATACAATTTTCAAAACGTTATACATGATTGTCACCTAGGCACAGCATTAGAAAAACAATGCACTCATATATATTTGTTTGGTGCCGTGAGTTCATTAGTGATTTTACTTTAAGAACCTGTATTACTTTGTTGTTATGCTCCCTTTGAGTTTTTGCAATAAGCTGTGGAAAGCATGTTAAAGCCAATAAAATTCTTAAAAAAGAAGATACTGGTAAAGGGACTTCTAAAATTAGAGTTAAGTCATAGATGCAGTATATTAAAACTATTAAATCATCAACACTTCAAAAAACGTCACGGCAAATAAAATTCGCATTTGCAGATTGAAAGGAAACAAATAAAATAAATAAAATTGAATTATGGTTTTATGCGGGGGGTATCTCTTGGTAGATGGTTCTTGGGTCGATTCCTCTCTTTTGGTTGTAGACCCAGTAGCCTACGAATATGAAGAGACCTAGACCCATCCAACCAGCGTATGTCAATATTGTCACAGGATCTAAGTATGTACATGCGAACCAGAAGATGTAGCTCCACCATACGAAGGCTATGAAACCGAATATGGTGATCAATGGTATACCTGCCACAGTAAGTTTAAGACCCTTCTCCCATATTTCTGGTCTCTTGTATGGAAGTATTGTTGCTGCGAGTGCATCAAATAGGTATCTCCAGATACAGAGCACAGTTGTTCCTACCATTGCAATGAACCATGCATAGGCGTTAGCGAAGACTCCTATTATACCTACGATACATGTTATTAATATGGCATAGTGTGGGGAGTGCCATCTTTCATTAACTTCAGCTATGAATTCTGGGAAGAATCTGTCAAAGCTCCAAGCGAAGATTGCTCTGCTGGTGACCATTAGGAATGCTGGAATGTTGTTCATAAGCCAAATAGCACCAGTTAATATCAGAAGAACCATAATCGGGGTGTTCGGATAAGCTAGCATAGCTGCGAAGAATGGAAGTATACCTTCAGGAGCTTCGTCAACTCCTAATATGGCAGCGAGTTGTTCTGGATTAGCTCCATATGCATAGTTGTAGGCAAATATGAAATCTCCCCAAGCTCCCCAGCAGGTTGCACTAATTACGACGTAGTAAATCATTATGAGGATTGCTCCAACAAACATAGAAATCATTAAGCTTCTGCTTGGATCTTTAACCTCGCTTCCGAAGAAGGAAGAACATGTAAATCCTATGTAGGCCCATGTTGCTGGTGTAGCCATTCCCATTGTAGCGGCCCAGCTTGCTCCTCTATGGTATACATCGGGGTCCATACCTTCAGCAATTGCTAGGTCCCATACTTTGTCCCATGCCCCAGTTCCGAAAATCTGGTTGAATTTTGTCTTGGCTATGACTGGTGCATTCATTGCTCCCCATGCGAAATAGCCTATTGTTAGAAAACCAGTTATCACTGGGATTATAACGATAACGTTCATAACGTAGGCAAGTGCTCTAGTTCCGAGTAGGGCTATGATACAGAATATGATAACTAAGATCGATCCCACAATTATTTGTCCAACTACCCCTGTCATCCATGCTCCAGCTTTCATTGCTCCTGGGCTATCAACCATTAGACCGTACATCCAGATGCTCATTCCGTAGAATACGCTGTCGAATGCTCCTATAATTCCGAATGATATAGCTTCTGTGAACCAGAATGCCCATGATGCTAGGAAGCCTACTAGTGGGTCCATAGCTCTTGTGATATAGATGTAGTCTCCTCCTGCTCTTGGCATCATTACTGCCATAAGTGCAAAACATAATGCGAGTAGTACGCTTGGGATTCCTGCTACAACGAATGCCATGGGTACGTCGCATCCAGGATACTTTACTGCGCTCATTGTTGAATGCCAGTTGATTCCTCCTCCGATAACGTGACCAAGAACCATTGTTAAGGCTGAGAACCATCCTATTTCTCTAACTAGACCAGATGCCCTTCTAACGAAAACAACTCCCTCTTCACCCATCGTACTCCACCCTATTAAATGAATCTCCCACAATTATTTAGTTTAGTTTATTATGTGTTGGTGCTAGCATATAAGTTTTATCGTCTATACTTATTATACATCAAACTTAGTAAGTTGTCATAATCTTTATTTGTTGGATGAATATTTAGTTTTTAATTAGGTGAGACACACGTGTCTAAGAGGGGTGTTAAGAATAAGTTATTTTATTTAACTCAAGCGATTTCATGGTTAGATGATATTAGACGAGGTCTTTATGTTAGTCATGATAAAATTGATAGAGCCATTAGAAAGTCTGAGTTTCCGCGTGTCAAGAGTATTTGGAAGAAGGCTAGAAAAGAACTTAGAGTACTGACAGGAACTTTAGCTACAGAAGATAGAATCAGAAAGTATGTTGTTGCTGGTTCTTTTTTAAGGGTAGCAGCAATTCTTTCACTTGGTATTTTCGGAATAATTTTTGCGAATGCTCTCATAAATCCCGAGAAGAGCGTTAAACTCCTTAGGATAGTTACGAATCCGGTGATAATTGTTATATGTGTTATAATTATACCAAATGCCTTTATGGTAATAGACTATTTTGCAAGACATTCACTTAAGGAGAAAATGGTAAAGTTAGGAATACAGGAAAAAAGAAGAATAAAAAACGTTATAAACGAATTATTAGAAGTATTGGTGACTGAAGCGAAGAAGGGAGGTATCGAACCAGAGAAATTAAAGTTCAAGATGTTCTTCAATGATTATGATCACATTGAAGTTCTGAAAGAACCTGGCTTCTTAAGGAGGAGTTACGAAGTAATGCCTAAATTTTAAATATTTCTTATCTCGTCAGCATGTTTTATGCAAGAATGAAATGATGGATAGGCTTGGCATCCAATTTTATCGTATTACTTCCTCGACCGGTCTGTACCATATTTTCTTTGTACCTTTTTTAGCTCTCTTTTGCCATGCTTTTGTTTTCGGTTCTTCTTCTATCATTTTAAGAAGGGTGTCTACTCTTTCTATTACGGTTATATATTCTTCCTCTGTCATTTTGCCCTCTTTGTAGAATTTTTCTGCGAAGTTTTTAACTTTGTTTAGGTTGTTTGTTGCGTCATACCAGAATCCCCAGTCGTTTGCAAGTACTTCTGCAATGTACTTACCGTTTATAGCTTCCTTTTTCTCTTCTTTTTCTACCGGGTGTCCTAAGAAGAGAACTATTAAGTCTATTATATCTTTGAGATTTATTTCGTGGATTTGCGTCTTTTCTAACACGAGATCTGCAAGAGTTATTGTCGGATAGTCGAGTTCTAGCCTTCCTTTTTGAGGAGCCTCTCCAAAATTAACATCGTGGCTGAATTCAAGTTTGCTAAAGAATACGTCAACGTAGTAAGCTCCTTTTGGATGATAGAATATGTATCGTCTTCCTCCAAAAAGCGCGTTGATACGTCTATCTGGCACAAACTTTAGATCTTTTTCGAAAAACTCTTTTACATTTTTTCTCTGTTTTTTATAAGCTATTAGGTCAAGGTCTGTGAATGTTGGGCCTTTTTCTCCCAGTCTTCCTAGACCTTTGTGGAGTTCGATGCATCTTGGTGTATGTTCGCTGTGAATGTGTATTGCTAGTGCACCAAGTATTCTAAGTACGATGCCTCTCTCTTGGGCTTTATCTATTATTGTTTTTGCTTCGTTAATGAATTCTTCATCTGACATTTTGATTCCTTTGGCTTCAGATGTCACCGCTGGGTTCACCCCTCTACTTTCCAATATCTTTCCAATCCGCCGTCAGGTGTTATATCTATTATGAAGCCTCTTAAGACGCCTGACATGTATTCGCTTCCAGGGTTAATTACAATTGTTTTCCCTATTTTGTCGGAGGCGTAGCTTTCATGTATATGACCGTGCAATCCCATGAGTGGTTGGAATTTTTCGTGGAATTTTCTAACGGATTTGCTTCCTACATGTTCGTATACTGGTGTGCCAGCGTATGTTATGGGTTTTAAGTTTTTGTCTAGTTTTGGTGCTACGTCTAGTTTTGTGTTGTAGGGTGGGCAGTGGAAGTTGCATAGTACATGGTCCCAGTCCACGCTCACTTGGTTAGCAAGCTTTTCTAGTCTCTTCCATAAGCCTTTCTCGCTATCTTCTCTTGGAGTGTTCCATGGTGTAGGGTTTACGTAGTCGAAGCTTATCATTTCGTATCCCGGGAGGCCAGGGATTTCAACAGCTTTTCCAAGCGGGTATATTATGTTTTCATATTCTTTGTCAAATTCCTTAATTACTTCGTCTATGTATTGTTCGTCGTCGTTTCCGGGCATAACGTATAGTGTTATGTCTTTTCCAAGTGTTTCGATTGCCATGTTGAGCCAGTTTCTTAGTCTTTCGCACATGAGTTCTTCGAAGAGTTTGTCGACTTTTTTGGGGTCTGCTTGAAGCTCTCTGACTTCTTCTGGGGTCATTATTTTTGAGTAGTATCCTAGGTCTGCAATTCTTTGCTGCATCTTTTTTACTTCTTCCATGCTGTGTAGTTCCCAGTTTCTGCCCACAACTCTGCATGTCCATAGGTTATCCTTTTTCTGAATTATGGGAATGACGCTTTTGCCGGTCAGATCCCCGCAGAAAAGAACTATTTGGGCCCCTCTCTGCTTGGGGGTATTTAGCCATTTTCTCCAAACGAGATCGCTGCCGTGAACATCGGTAGAGAAGAAAAACCTAACCATTCTAACACCTCTTATATTGTCGATGTTTTCATTTCAATACCTAACATATTGTTTATAAACTTACTCTATAAAAACTTTTGACGCTTTTAGTTATCGTTAAACCCTTCTTTTTAATTTCCTTATTTGAGCTGTATTTAAAATCTAACCTTAAGTTTACCCAGAGAGATAAGAGTTAGTCGTGTTGTTGCAGGTTTGTAGGGGTTATTTAGAGTTAGGAACTTAAAGTAACAAGGATTAAATGGTCTGATTTTATAAGAATTAAAGTAATATGGTAAATTTCGCCAAAATAGCCTTAGATCCAAAATATGTGTTAAACGTAATGTAGAAGGTTTTTATATGTTGGAGGATGTAATGCTAACTATTATATAACGATATACTAATTATTTTAACATGAACCTTGCTTGTTAAACATGAATAGACATTAACAAAGCAAAGCTACATATCTAGCTGGATTTTAGAGATGGTGGAGTAAATGTTTAAGAAATTCACCGAGCTTGGATGGTTTCAAATTCCAATTCTTCTTCTGCTTTTAGAGAAACCCCTTTACGGCTACGAATTGAAAAAGATTATGTCTGAAATAAGAGGAAAGGAACCTAGTTCAGGTGTTGTCTACCCAGCTCTTCAAAAACTCGAAGTGAAGGGTTATATTAAGGGTTACTGGGATGAGTCTGAGGGTAGAAGAAGGAAAATGTATGTTATAACGGAGAAAGGGAAACGGGAAGTTGAAAAGCTACTTGGTATGTATGAAAGAACTTTTGAAAGTTTATGGATAAATTTTGAAGATTTTTGGGTGGATTTACTTGAATCGATAAATATAGAGTTGGATGATGAGATTTTTTGCTCTTCGATTTTTCCTCTTTCGATGGTTAAGTGGTTTATAAATTCCTGTAGAAGTGTTCGCGTATGTTTGTACTTTGATCAACCTAAACTGCGAATTTTTAGTTCTCCCCTACTTTATTTAGCGAAGCAACGTAAACTTGGCAAGGTGGAGGTAGTTTCTCAACTTCCTCAAAG
>Ga0164311_10000817_pt1 | contig 14373 bp, 14 predicted proteins | sample GuaBasSedimGuay2_FD_121796 | JGI IMG/M metagenome (GOLD analysis project Ga0164311, IMG submission 121796) | Subseafloor sediment microbial communities from Guaymas Basin, Gulf of California, Mexico - Guay2, Core 4569-9, 9-12 cm | ecosystem: Environmental > Aquatic > Marine > Hydrothermal vents...
CACCTATGTCGACCTTTTAAACCACACTATCCAGCCCATTCCATGCCTTGCAATAGATGGACAGATAACCATAGTAGAAATAGACATTGAAAAATGCACAGTCGTAAAAAATGAAACAATATACGAAGTTACAGCAGTAAGCAACTCCACAATCCATGATCTATCGTATGACGACGAAGAATATAAAATGGATTTGAATGTTTCAGGAGCCTCAGGAACAGTCAGTTTTTGCAATATTACTCTACCTAAGGAATTGCTAAATGGAACTTTAGTGGTTCTAGTAAACGGAAATCCAGTCGACTACACAAAAATTGAGAATGAAACGCACATAACACTCACATTTACCTTCCACAATAGCCGATCTACAATACAAATTTTGGTAAGCATAATTGGTGATTTGAATGGAGATAGAATAGTCAATCTACAAGACATAGTGATCGTATGTTTGGCGTATGGATCGACACCAGACAGCCCCAACTGGAACCCTATCGCAGATATCATACAAGACAACATCATTAACCTAAGGGATGCCGTAGCGGTATGTCTAAATTACGGAAAAACATGGCAGCCTCCATAAACTCCACCTCTATAACACCATTTTTCTAATTTTACTCTCGCTTATTTGATGGGAAATAAAATAAGGCATATGTGCATAGTTTAGAAGGGAAAGATTATGGAAATTTTAGAACGTGAAAAACTGCTGGATTTGGTTAACGGCGCCGCCATTTTTTCGGCTGGAGGCGGAGGTGCTCCAGAACTCGGCTATGGAATAGTTGAAAAGCTTGTGAAGGATGGCTGCAAAGTAAAGCTTGTCAAGCCTGAAGAAGTGCCAGAAGAAGCAATTATAGTGAATTTTGCATGCGTCGGAGCCACAACGGCTGTAGGCTACGATAATGATGCAGCTGTTAAAACTTTAAAAACTCTAGAAAAATATGTTGGTGGAAAGTTTTTCGGAGTGATTCCAGTTGAACTTGGAGGCTTTAACACGATTGTCGCTGTTGATGTAGCAGCTAGATGCGGGCTTCCAATAATTGACGCTGATGGGGCTGGAAGGGCTGTTCCAGAAGTTCACCTTAAAGTCTATACAATTGATGGCATCCCTCTCACACCAATGGCCATTGCAGACTTACACGCTGAAAACGTGGTTTTAGTGAAGGAAACAGCAGATTCTAGGGCTGCAGAGAGAATTGCCCGCGTGTTGGCAAATGAATGGGGCAATACAGCCTACACGGCCAGAAGAATAATTACAGGAAAACAAGTTAGATATTCTCCAATTCAGAAGACTCTATCAAAATCCATTAGGATAGGCGAGCTTTTAAGGACCACAGAAAATCCCGTAGAGGCTGTTCTAGCTGAAACTGGCGGATATAAACTTTTCACAGGAAGAGTCGCGAGGGCCTCCCAGAAAACTGTTGGAGGCTTTACATGGGTAGACATACACTTGAGAGGAAATGGTGAATTTGAAGGTTCAACATTCAGTTTTAGAGTTAAAAATGAGGTTTTAGTCGCCTATCGCGACGGAAGATTGGCGGGAATGGCCCCTGACATAATAACGCCCATAGACTCTCAAAGCGGCAAATGCTTAACAGCTGAAAGAATACAAGAAGGGATGAATCTGGCCATTATTGGAATTAAGGCGCCTGAGAAATGGAGAACAGAGAAGGGTTTAGAGCTTTGGCGGGAAGTTCTTCAAAGGTCGGGAATTACTGAGAATTATATCCCAATTGAAGAATTAGTGAAAGCTTAGGTTTCCTTAGAATTTTTGACTGGATAGTGCATATTTATCCTTACATTCTTTGCCTTTTCCTCATGGTTGAGTTCGAATTCTATAAGAACTCGGTCAACTGCGCTTCTTTTACTGTTGAATGTATATCCGCATTCGCCACATTCAATGTCGGATGCCATATCAATAGCATACCATGAAGCCTCAGCATAGTATCTGCCGCAGTTTGGACATTTCATAATTGTAACATCGAGCCAAGCAACTTCGTTCATCAATAGGCCTCCATAGAGCAATTATAGACTGGAGCATATAAATGGGAAACCTTTAGGAGTAGGAAAGCCTAACTAGTCTGAAGGTGCCCGAATGAACGATATAAGAGTGGCAATAGCGGGAGTTGGAAACTGCGCCGCAGCTCTAATTCAAGGAGTAGAATATTACAAGAATACAAATGAGAATGAGTTTGTGCCAGGTCTCATGCATGTGAAGTTCGGAGATTATCATATAAGGGACATCAAATTTGTAGCGGCCTTTGATATAAATCAGCTTAAAATAGGAAAAGACCTTTCGGAAGCAATCTTCGCGGAGCCAAATTGCTGTGCAAAATTCGCAGAGGTTCCGAGGCTTGGAGTCAAGGTTTCTCCGGGGCCAATCTTAGATGGAGTCGCTGCTCATATGCAGAAACCTTTCAAAGTCTACAAAAATGAGAGAGTGAACGCGAATGTAGCGGAAGTTCTAGAAGAAGCTGAGGCGGAAATGCTTGTCAATTTCATCCCAGTGGGCAGCCGTGAAGCCACACGATATTATGCAAATGCATGCCTAGAGGCTGGATGCGCATTCATAAACTGCATACCAGAATTTATAGCCTCAGATCCAGAATGGGCAACTAAATTCGAACGGAAAGGCTTACCAGTCGCGGGAGACGATATCAAAAGTCAGCTCGGCGCAACAATCCTCCATAGAAGCATAGTAGATCTATGCCTAAACCGCGGCGTCATCGTTGATGAAACTTATCAGCTCAATTTAGGCGGAAACACCGATTTTTTGAATATGACAGTGGAAGAAAGGCTTAAAACTAAGCGTATAAGCAAGACGGAGGCTGTAACAAGCCTAGTTCCATATAATATTCCCACGAGAATAGGGCCATCAGATTATGTGCCGTTCCTAGGCGACAAGAAAATATGCTACATACACTTAAAGGGAAGAAAGTTCGGAGACCAACCAGTAAAAATAACGGTTAAACTGGAAGTTGAGGACTCGCCTAACAGCGCCGGCGTAGTAATAGACGTCATCAGAGCGGTAAAAATAGCCTTAGACAGAAAAATAAGCGGTCCATTAATGAGCATATCATCCTATGCGTTTAAACATCCACCAATCCAAGTAGCGGATCACATAGCCAAAAAATGGGTAGAAGAATTCATCGAAGGAAAAAGAAAAAGATAACTTGTCATATTATCCTATTCACCAAAAACCAAATAAATAAGGGAAACAAGAATCTAAAAGCCGTAGCTGGTGAGGAATATGCCGAAGGAAATCAAAGACATTGAAGAATTCGTGGAACTTTCGGAAAGAGCCGAATATTGCGCAGTAAAACGTCTAAAAGACTGCGTAAAACTGAAATTAAGGACCAGACGTTACTTATACACACTTAAGGTAGATCCATTGAAGGCTGAAGAAGTAATCAAGAAATTAAAATGTGAAATAATGGAAGTATAACTAAACCAGCGAAAAATACATGAAAATTAAGCCCAAAATTATTGGAATTGGAAGGCCGGGAAACATGCCTCTTTTCTCAAGAAGTTTAAAGGCGATAATGGAGCCTAAAAGGACTCCTATAAGGGAAAAAATGCAGGCAGCCCACCCAAAGTAGATAAGTGCATGGGATATCAGCATCGAATAGAATGTTAAATCGCCAAGGCCTACATGAACATCTCTAAAACTGAAGGCTACGCCGGGCAAATTTTCCAGTCCATGAGAAGCAATTTTTCCGATAGGCCCATAATAGACAGCTATAACATCATAGACGGCCAATAAGAGCAAAATGAAAATCGCGCTTAAGGTTGGGATAGTCATTCCCAGAAATGCTCCAAGACATCCCCCGATCAAAAGGACAAGAATGTTATGAATTATTCTATGATTTGAAAATATAAAGTAATCCACGGTGGCTGTCGCGGAGACGGAAATGAAGATTAGAGACCACAAATTCATTTCAACGTTGATGATTGCGAAGAGCAAATCCAAATAGAGAAATGACAACATAAAAGCGATAATCGAAATTGCCGTTCCTATTAGGAAGTTTATCCCTAAATGAAGTTTCTTCTTTAGGAGAAAATACATCAGATAGGCGCCAACAGCTATTAGAATAACAAAGTAAATCGCATTCCAAATTGAGCCAAGTCCGGATTCAGGCATTAAGGTTATGTAGCCAATATCGACATCCGCTCCAATAAATAGCAACGAACAAAGAATACTTATGAGCAAAGTTGAAGCTATCGGGACCAGATAAACCGGACTTGCCTTAAATGAATATTCATCTTTTTCATTCAAGCTGGTTTAACCCCAATTTTTGGGAACAAATTTCACAAAAGAAATAATTTTTCTTATCGGTGTCAATTATTGAATTCGAAAAGAACATTACGCATGAAGGGTTTTTGCAATGCTTAAGCCCAAAGGTATGGCCCAGTTCATGAACAGCCTCCTTCAATGTTCTATCTAAGAAAAGCTTCATATTTGACGGCTGACCGTAAAATTCTGGCCTAAGTCGAAAAACGGATATCAAAGCTAACTTTCCCGGAAACTCTGCCTCTCCAAAAACAAAGTTTAAATGTGGCACATAAAGATCAACGTTTGCTATTCCTAATATACGATTATATGCGAGATTCTCGGCGAATTTTTTCATTTCAACCAGAATTATGCTTGAGTGATATTGCTTTCTGCTGGGATTAAAGGACGAATTTGGAATCGGCATAATCGCCGGGATGATTTCGCATTTTGCATTTGTGAAAAATTTTGGAATATTTTCTTCTAGATGATTCAAAACAGAACTTTCGATTTCTCCTATCCTTAACAGTCCAATCTTCAAGTTTTTCCCTAAACCTTGAATATTTCTCCGGCTTCTGGAGCGTAGGCTTCCAATCCTACATTTTCCCTTATCCACTCGGCGAACATTTCGCAGTTTCCTTCGGCTCCGTGAACAACGTATATTTTGGGATTTCCCTCAAGTTTTTTGACCGTTTCCTTCAGATCTGATGCGCCTGCATGTGAGGAAAAGTCGAAATGGCGAACTTCAGCCTTGATTTTCTGAACTTTACCGTCTATTACGCACATTCCCTTTTCGAGAAGTTCTCTTCCGGGAGTCCCCGGAATCTGATAGCTCACCAGATACACAGCGTTATTAGATTTTTTGCCAACCTTTCCTATATAGAAGGCTGCTGGGCCTCCCTTTAGCATGCCAGCCGGCGAAACTATAACACCGGGCTTTTTTGTTGCCTTTCTTCTATCCTTCCAGCCTTCAACCCAGTTGGCCATATGAACAGCGTCCATGAAGAGTTTAGGGTCGCGCAGAAAGTTTGTGTTACCCATCATTATTCTGCATACTTCTCTCGCCATTCCATCTAGGGTAACTGGATATTCGAAGTGGTAAGCGGCTAAGATGCATAATATTTCTTGGGCTCTTCCCACACTAAAGGCGGGAACAAGAACTGTTCCACCTCTTTCAACAACTTCGGTGACCGCCTTAACGAACTCTTTCTCCATTTCTAATCTGTCCGGATGATCCTCATTTGCATAGGTGCTTTCAATTATTACCACATCAAGTTCACCATAGTTTTGGTCTGCTCCATCTAGCAACCTCGTTTTTCTTGGATTAAAATCGCCAGTGTAGAGTATACGCTTTTTATTCGCCTCCAAGAACACTTGGGCGCTTCCCGGAACATGGCCACCGTTAAGAAGCTTGAATTTTATATCTCCAATTTCGACGTTTTTGCCATAATTTATGTTTCTTCGGCTTCTCATCATAGTTTTTAGCTCTAAATATTCGAATGGTAGGTAATAGCCGCTTAGATGGATGAAGTCTTCAATGAGAATTTGAGTTAGCTCGAAGGTTAGTTTTGTTCCGTAAACTGGCTTTTTCTCATGTATGTGAAAAATTGGGATTGCTCCTGAATGGTCTAGGTGGCAATGTGTCAGTATTATGGCATCAATATCTTTTGGGGGCACATGCATTGGGAAGCCAGGTTCATGATTGAGCATTACACCGTAATCTAGCAAAACCTGATTTTTGGATGTTTTAACCGCAATAGCTGCCCTTCCAACTTCCCCGGTTGCACCGAGGAATCTAATCTTTAAAGGTATTCTTTTCACCTTCCATACTCAATTTGCTAAGGCAACCTAATATTTAAACTCATAACCTTCTAGGCTTCCAATTCTGACGTCACCGTTTTTTATAGCTTTGAGGATAGAGTCCACATCTGGGTCAGCGTTAACTTCGGTATAAACCCTGAAGAGTTGGTTGGGTCTATGGGCATCTGTTCCGGCTACTCCAGGCAAATTCAGTTCTCTCGCAAGTTGCTCGGCAAGTCTGTTCTCAATTTTTGTGGCTCTATAATTTAAGGTTTCGATGGCGTCTGCGTTCAGTTTTCTGGCGTGGTCACCTAAACCACAGACGCGATAGGGATGAGGAATTATAATTAATGCTTGTCTTTCCCTTGCAAAGTCAACCAGTTCTTCGGCGTTTATTGGATATCTTGGCATCTCTTCGACACCTAAAACGTTAATGTGGCCTTCAAAGGTGCTTACTTCTATTCCGGGAAGGACGAGCAGCCCCTCATATGCCTTTATGAACTTTGTGACTTGTCTGTAGCCCTCGATTGTATCGTGGTCTGTGATTGCCACAGCGTTAACATATGGATTAACGTTCAATTGTTCAATTAGCATTTTCGGATTTATGTTTGAATCTCCAGAATATACCGTGTGAACATGCAAATCTATTCTTATCATTCCGTTTTTCCCTTACCCATAATTTCTGAAATAAAATCGGCAAACCTTTCGGCAGTTGCCCTATTCCACTTCTCAACATTAAACGTGAAAAGTTTAATTCCTTTTCTTCTGCATATAGCTTTGCACGAAGCGGCAATTTTGCCCTTCCATTCCCTAATGTTCTCTAGCAAAAAGACCCTCTCGTAATTTGTCTTCTCTATATAGCCCGCAACTTGTTCGGCAACATACTCTATTGTTTCTTCGTCAAGTGGAGATGCAACTTCATGCTGTGAAAGCGGATAAACTTCATCTATTTCGTTTGGAACTATGCCAAAGGGTGCAGCATACGTGCAGACATGGAAAATTTCAGATTTCTCACCGAATTTTTCCTTTATAAGTTTTAGAAATCTTTTTTGTTCTCTCGACTTGTGGAACGGTTTTTCATCGGTTTGAGGAAGTAAAACGAGAATTTTGGCTTTTTCTGGAGGAGAATAGTCTTTCATAATCTTTCTTTTATGTCTAATGATTTCCGGTCTTGCTAAATCTAAATGACTGAAGTAGAATAGGCCGCTTCGTTTGATGGTTGGCGAATACTTCTCTATATATTCGGCGTATTTTCCTATTTTTTTTAATGCTTTCAACAATGCGGGATGACTGTGGCAGCGCATTTCAAGATGCTCCCATAATCGACCTTCAATTATCGCCTGCTTTATCTTTCTTAACTCTTCAAAGCAAACGTAAAGATTATGCATTGCCAGCAGCTTTTCCCTTTCATTTTTCGGCATTTCCCTTAGTTCTTTTGCTGAATGGCTTGTGCAGACCGGACATGAACATGGAAGCCACTCAAGCTCCTCAAGCCTGAAAGTTCCATACTCTGTCATGTATCGGCTTTCTCTGGCGTAGATGGCGTAGGCTGCCGAATCAAATGTGTCGCAGCCCAAGGCGACTGCCAAGCTAAACATGAAGGGATGCCCCGCACCGAACAAATGCAACGGCCTATCTATGGGGAGATTCATTTTCGCCGCCATTATCATATCAACAAGCAAATCGAAAAGGTACTGCTCCATAACTGGTGTGGGACTCCCCAAAGCATGAATTTGAAATGGGAGCTTTCCAACTTTTCTGGCGGATTCTGAAATTAAGTCTATGAATTTTCCTCCTTGAACTGGGCCTACCCAAAGTATGTCGTCTCGTCGTTTAATTTTCCAGAGTTTCTGCGCTCTGGCTAACGTTTCACGTACAGTTTCTTCAGCGTGTTTATGGCTAACCTTCCATCCGGTTGGCACATCAAGTATAACGGCTATATCGGTGTTTATTCTCTCCTGATAATCTACGATTTCTTCCGGTGCAACTTCAACATCGCCATAAACCAGAATTTGATAAGCTCCGGAATCGGTCATTATTACGCCGTCAAAGCCTAGTAATCTGTGGATTCCTTCTTCTGCAGCTTTTTCTCCGTAATGCTTCCTTATTATGTAGGCGTTTGTGATTAAGGCTTTGCATCCAAATTTTTCAGCAAGCTCCTTAGGCTGGATAGGCTGTACGGCGGGATTAATTACCGGAAGCAATATTGGAGTTTCAACTTTTCCACTTTTAGTCTTTAATCGGCCGATTCGTGCAAGCAGATCCCTCTCCAATATTTCGAAGCACATAGCCGTCACTGAACATCACCTTTATAGCAGATGTCTCTCATTAATCTGCTGCCCAAAGAGGAAGCCGAAAATGGTGTGCACAGTTAAAATCTATGAGAAGCCAAAACTTGAAAAGCCAGTTCTCATCGAGGGCCTTCCAGGAATAGGATTTGTCGCCAACATTGCTGCGTTGCATCTAATTAGGGAGTTAAACGCAAAAATTTTCGCTGAAATACACTCATCAGCCTTCCAGGATTTGGCTGTTACAACTGAAAAGGGAGACGTCAGACCGCCGTTCAATGAACTCTACTATTATAAGGGTAAAGGAGAAGAAAGAGACTTGATAATCCTTTATGGAATTACTCAGGCTTTAACATCTTATGGACAGTATGAGTTATGCGGGAAAATACTTGACTTGGCTGAAGAGCTTGGATGCCGCTACATAATTACCATGGGGGGTATACGAAAGGAAGGAAAAGTTGAAATGCCTAAACTGTATTTTGCGGCTGCAAACATTGAATCTGCAGGTGACGCCTTAAGCCTTGGAGCCGAAATCTTCGGAGGAAACATATTCGGCTTAGCTGGCTTATTAGTGGCTTTAGGAAAACTTAGAGGCTTTGGGGGATTTTCTCTTCTAGCTGAGACTCCCGGATACTATCCAGATGCCAAAGCGGCTAGAGCTGTCTTAGAGGCTGTTTGTCGCTATCTAAAACTGAAAATTGACCTCGCCCGCCTAGACATCACTGTTGAGGCTACACGTAAAATTCTTGAGGACTACGGAATTCTACGCCGAGAAGATAAGGAAAAGAGGGAAGAACCAGGCGAATCTTGGCTTATTTAGATTTTTCCGAACCCTTCATTTCCGCAATAAACTGTTCATACACTTTTTGAACTCTCTCCGCGGCTGGTCCTGAGCCTTCAACAACTCCTTTCTCTGTAACCTTAATTCTGTCCATTACCCAGATGAAGCCCTTATCTTCGTAAAGCTTAACCATGGTTGGGAAAACCTTCTCAAGCCTCTCAGCTAATGCTTTTAGGTCGAAAGGCTTTTCTACCGCAAGTATTTCAGCAACGACGTTCCCATTAAGAAAAACTCTATTGAAAACTTGTCCTTTCTCGTCTTTGGCCTCGGCTAGACAGAGACTTAGGGTTTCGGGATTCACCCCGGCAAGAGTTCCAGTATATCTCCTACCATCACTAGTTACAACCACTACTGTTTTCTCAAGCAAGGCGCTGATTTCACCGAAGAACTTTCTCTCCGCAACCGACATTTAAAGCACCCACAAATAATGAGACCTAACCCAATTAAAAGCTTAGCCTAAATCATTGTTTAAGCGAATAATTTTCAAGGTTTTGCTTCATTCTAACAAATGTTCTCGGGGGCACATCATCCCTTATCACTGCGCCAGCATCTATCCAGGAATCGTTTCCGACCTTTACGCCCGGCATGAAACGTGCACCTATACCGGTAGAAACGTTATCTCCAAAAACAACGCCAAATTTTACTCTTCCACTATCAACTTTTTCATCTTTTATCCTCATTTTTACTGTTTTTCTGTCAAAGCGTAGATTTGCAATTATTGTTCCTGCGCCGAAGTTGCAGTTTTCGCCTATTATGCTGTCTCCAACATAGGATAAGTGTCCAATATGCGTTCGGTCCATAATTATGCTGTTCTTTATTTCACATGCGTTTCCTATTCGCGTATCATTTCCAATGCTTGTGTACGGTCTAACGTAACAGTTCGGCCCAACATCCGCATTCTTCCCAATATAAGCTGGGCCTTCAATGTAGGCTCCGGCTCTTATGCGGGCGCCTTCTTCAACAATTATTTTACCCGTTAGAACGGCTCCAGCTTCCACATCTCCTTCCATAGAAGATTCTATACGCTTTAGAACCCATTCATTTGCCTCCAAAATGTTCCAAGGATATCCCGTGTCAATCCATTCTTCTTGTGGAATTTTCTCCGCCAGCACCTTTTGGCCCTCAGAAATTAGAAGTTTTAGAGAATCTGTTATTTCAAGTTCTCCCCGCGCCGAAAGGCCAGTTTTTTCTATTTTCTCAAAAATTTCTTCTGAAAAAACGTAGATTCCAGCGTTAACAAGGTTGCTTGGGGCCTCCTCTTTTCTGGGTTTTTCGATTATGTCAGCAACCCAGCCATCTTCTAGTTTGACGACTCCGTAGTGTTCTGGACTGGAGACTGGAACTACGGCCATTGTAGCTGATGGCTGATTCTGTTTGTGAACTCTCATTATGTTTATAATGGTTTCTGGAGAGAAGAGTAGGTCGCCGTAAACTGCCAGGAAGTTGTCGTCAACGTATGGTTCGGCCCTTTTTATTGCATCAGCGGTTCCCATAAATTTCGGTTGAATCGCGTACTCAATTTTTAAGCCTAGATTTGAACCGTCTCCAAAAAAGTTTTTTATCATTTCTGCTTTATAGCCAACGACTATGCAGATTTCGCTTATTCCTGCCTTTTTAAGGGTTAAGAGCACATGCATAAGAATGGGTTTTCCTCCGACTGGAATCAGATGTTTCGGTCTAGTGTACGTTAATGGTCTAAGTCTAGTTCCTTCACCGGCAGCTAAAACGACAGCCTTCAAGTCTTAGCCTCCCTAATAATTCTGTCTACAAACTGTAAAGTTTTCCGCATAATCTCCTCGGCTACATCAGCCCTTTCAGCTTCAACCGTAACTCTAATCAACGCTTCAGTGCCGGAAGGCCTAATAAGAAGCCAACCTTTGGACAGAGAAAGCCTAACTCCGTCAACCGTCAATTTTTCCTTAAAATCTGGAAAGACATCCTCTATTTCACTTTCTATTTTTTGCATAACCTTTCCCTTGAGCATGTTGGGGCATTCAATCTTTTCTCTTAAAATCGGATAGCGAGGAATAAGTCCTAGAAGTTCCGAAAGTTTGGCCTTTTTCTCTTCAAGCATCTTAAGCAGTAGCACAGATGAGAGTATTCCGTCTGGGCAGTAATGGTATGCTGGATGAATCCATGCTCCGCAGGGTTCTCCGCCAAAAATTGCAGTATGCTCCTTCATGGCAGTAGCTACGCTTACGTCTCCTACCCTTGTTCTCACAACTTTCCCACCAGCCTTCTCAACGGCTTCTTCTATGCACATAGAAGCCTCAACATGTGTAACTACTGTTCCTCCGCCAGCCTTCTCAATCATATGGGCGGCATATAACGCCAAGGTCTGGTCTAAGGGCGCAAAATTTCCTTTTTCATCAATTGCAACCATTCGGTCTCCATCTCCGTCATAGGCAAATCCGACATCTGCTCCAAGCTCACCTACTACTTTGCATAATGGTTTAAGGGTCTCCTCATCTGGAAGCGGACTTCTAGCTGGAAAATGTCCGTCTGGCTGAGCATTGATAGCTACAACTCTACAGCCTAGCTGTTTAAATATTAATGGAGCTAAAGCATATGTGGCTCCGCATCCTGGGTCAACAACCACACGCCAAGGTCTTTCAAGGCTTACGTTCTCCAAAATTTTTCTAATATAGTCTTTTATCCAGTAGCTAGCATCCTGGCATCTGCCGAATTCGTTCCATTCTGCCAGTTTATAGCTTTCATTTTCGATTATTTGCTCTATTTCTTTTTGTTGTTCCATGTTGAGGGCTACGCCATCTTTGTTGAAGATTTTTATTCCGTTATATTCTGGGGGATTGTGTGAAGCGGTGAGCATTACGCCGAAATCTAGACCATGCTCTTTTGTTAGAAATGCTAAAGCTGGTGTTGGAGCTATTCCGAGCTTCTTGACTGTTGCGCCAGCCGATAGAATCCCGGATGTTAGTGCTTTTTCCAGCGTTTCCCCCGAGACACGCGTGTCTCTTCCGATAAGAATTTTTCCTCGCCTAATTTTTGTTGCAAGCGCCATGCCAACCTTTAAAGCTAGCTCGGTGGTCACTTCCCTATTTACTATTCCTCTAATTCCCGAAGTTCCAAAGAGCCTTGGCATTTTAAGTTTCCAAAATCAAATTTACGCAATTGGCTTATAGTTTTTCCCTTTTAACTTGACGTTTCAGAAATTTCCTCAGATCTTCGAGTGTGGGATGCTCGGCATTTGGGTTGGATATGTAGTAGGCTGCTACCGCATTGGCAAAAGTTAATCGCAGTTCATGGCTGAAGCCTTGTGCGTCGGCGAATATGTTTCCAGCGTTCCATGCGTCACCCGCGCCAGTTACTCGTAAAACGTTAACTTTAAAGGTTGGAACAGAAAATTCTGCTTCTTCTCTAAGAAATGTTGAGGAAAACTTTGTTGTGTGTAAGTCAACGCGGCCGTTTATGCATCTGGCCAATTGCTTAGCATTTTCTTTGGCCTTTTCCTCTAAGCTTCTATCTTCTTTTCCTTTCTCCTTTCCCTTACATATGGCTGAGCCATACCAGATCGCTTCATTCTCATTTAAGCTTAAAATATCAATCAAGTTTGCGAGCAGAACCTCATTTACAAGCCTTTTTATTGCTTTCTTGTTTGGGCTTGGGTCAGCCGTGTCAAAGTACGTTTTCCCCTTCCCATGTATCTTAACGTGGCTGAAAACTGTTTTTGCAAGTTCTGTTCCATATTTCCTTGTTCCAGCCCAATTGAAGAGGCAAACATAATCTGCTCTGGCTAGAAGTTCGAAGTCTTCCTCCTCTAAATTTTCCGGCCCAAAGTTTTTGAGGCTTCCTAGGTCTCTAAGCATTACATTAATCCTTTCTTTGTCATATTTTAGCTCTAGAGCCGTTGTTATCGAAGTTTCTCCATTAGCTTTCACGCGGGACAGGTCTACGCCTAAAGGCTGGAGATAATGCTTCAGCATAACCAATCCAAGCCTACCAGTGTTAATTATTGCGTAGACCTTTGCTCCAAGTTTTGCTAGAGCTGAAGCAGTATTTGCCGCGTTTCCGCCTCTAAATTCTAACTGTTTTACTTCATCCACTGCCCCTCCCTTACGTGAAGCTATAGAGGCTAAAATCTTTGAAAAATCTGCAACATCTGTGTCGATGCTTACGAATCTATCTAAAAAGAAATCGGGCATGACTACGACGCTGAATTGTTTAGGCTGGAAGCCTTCAAGCATGCCTAGGAGCTTCTTAACGTTTTCTTTTAAATTCATATTATGCCTTCCCGCGAATGCTAATTCCCTTCCTACTCATAACTCTTATAGTTGCCTAAGCCTTATTCAATTTTAGCTAAGGGTGAGCGGCGATTGTTCAGGGAGGAAAAGCTTGAAGAAATAAAGAAGCGGATGGAAAAATGGGAAAGGGAAACTGTTCCGAAAAGTCTTGAAAGAATGCCTGAAAGAAAAAGAGAATTTTTGACAAACTCGAACATTCCGATTAAGCGTGTTTACACCCCTCTGGACGTGAAAGATTTTGACTATTTACGTGATTTGGGTTTTCCAGGAGAATATCCATTTACCCGCGGCGTCTATCCAACCATGTATCGGGCGAGATTATGGACTATGAGGCAATACGCGGGCTTTGGAACAGCCGAACAGACGAATCAACGCTTTAAATATTTACTTGAGCATGGACAGACAGGCCTAAGCGTAGCCTTCGACTATCCAACTCAGCTTGGCTATGACTGTGACCATCCATTGGCTAAGGGAGAGGTTGGAAAGGCAGGTGTAAGCGTAAGCACACTAAAAGACATGGAAATAATATTTGACGGAATTCCCCTCGACAAAGTTACAACTTCTATGACAATAAATGCGCCAGCCACCATACTGTTAGCAATGTATATTGCGGTTGCAGAAAAACAAGGAGTTCCACAGGAAAAGCTCGGCGGAACAGTTCAAAATGACATTCTGAAGGAGTATGCAGCGAGAGGAATGTACATTTTTCCGCCTAAGCCTTCAATGAAACTTGTAACAGACATCTTCGAATACTGCTCTAAGTATGTGCCTAGATGGAATACAATAAGCATAAGTGGCTATCATATTCGCGAAGCAGGCGCAACAGCCGTTCAAGAAGTTGCATTTACACTTGCAAACGCAATAGCCTATGTTCAAGCCGCTATAGATAGGGGATTAGACCTAGACAAGTTTGCAAGCCGC
>Ga0164311_10000818_pt1 | contig 14361 bp, 14 predicted proteins | sample GuaBasSedimGuay2_FD_121796 | JGI IMG/M metagenome (GOLD analysis project Ga0164311, IMG submission 121796) | Subseafloor sediment microbial communities from Guaymas Basin, Gulf of California, Mexico - Guay2, Core 4569-9, 9-12 cm | ecosystem: Environmental > Aquatic > Marine > Hydrothermal vents...
GAAATTTCCTATAAACTTTATCTCTCCTTCCTTGTTTAGAAAAACAAATGTAGGGATGCCTATCACCTTGCAATCCATTGTCAACCTTCCTTGTTTATCAAAGAGGATAATAAAAGGGGCATTCTTGAAATGCTTCAAAAATCTTCTTGCGCGTTCCTTTCGCCCACTGATGTTGATAAGCACAATCTTGGTAGTTATTTCTTTTGAAGAGGAAAGGTAGGCTAACCTTCTTATTGCCTCCAGGCAATAGGGACAAAAGGTATCCCAGAATACCAGAAGCAGAGGAGAGTTGCCGATATAACTCCTGAGAAAAACCTCCTGCCCTGTCAAATTCTCTAACTTTATATCCTTTATGTGTCCGCATACTTGCTCGTCCTCAAACCAACCTAACCATCCTTCCCCTGAAGAAGAGAAGAAAAGAAGAAAAAGGAGAAAAAGCGATACTATCCTCGTTTTTCTTCTATATCTTCTGCTTAGAGAAGACAGATCTTTCATTGCATCAACCTCCCCGCATAAACAAAAAGCAGTTCTGTATAAATAAGAAGAATCCATCCCAGCCCTTTCTTTACCCACAGATTCCATTTACCTGTGCGGGGCAATCTATTAAATAGATAAGAGAATGTTCCGCTCAAGATCAATAGCGTTCCCATTCCTAAAGCAAAGGTAAATAGAAGAGAACTGCCCAAGAGAAGATTTCTCTGTGTGGATACATATAAAAGCAATATTCCTAAGACAGGGGTGGTGCAGGGCCCAATAATGAGCCCGGCTATCATTCCCAGACATAGAGTAAGAAGGAGATTAGGAGTAAACCTCCTTCTCTGCTTATCAGGTGTAGAGAAAGCAAATGGAGAAAGGAGAGGAAAGTTGAACAAACCTAACATAGAAAGAGAAAGGAGCAAGCAAAGAAATCCTACCACCAGGAAACTGAAAGGATGGCTTTGCACTTTCCCAAAAACCCTTCCTCCTAAAGCAGAGATTAGACCGAGAAGAGAGTAAGTGATTGCTGTTCCCAGAACAAAGAATAAACTCAACCAGAAAGCCTTAACTCGGGAGTTCTGAGACTGAAGAGTGATTGCTCCTATATTAATCGGTATCAGAGGATAGACACAAGGAGTGAAACTTACTAACACACCGGCAAAAAAACAGATAAGATAAGAGACAGGGGAGCCTTGTTGAATAAACTCGGCGAGAGAACTAAGCAGGGTTTCCATTATACCGCTTCCACTTTACTAATCTCCGGAAGTCTCTTTTTGATTGCATTCTCTACCAGATTTGTCAGGGTCATCTGGGCAGAAGGGCAAGTTGAGCATCCTCCTTTTAATCTCACCTTAACCACTCCCTCTTCATCTATCTCTACCAACTCTATACTCCCTCCATGCAAAGCAAGTAAAGGGTTTACCTCCTCCTCTAAAATCTTCTCAATCTGCGCACGCATATCTCCTCCTCTCAAAAACACTCTGAGATGAGATCTCTTCTCTCCCTGTTTTCTGAAAAGAAGAGCGGTTTTTTAAGGAATCTCCTCTATCAGTAGAAAATTTCTTTCTTGCTTTCCGCACCACCTTCTTCGCCTCTTCTAAATCCACTCTCCGTTTATTGTCATAGATTGTATATCTCTCCCGATAACCCTCCGGAGTAAAATCGGGCATAAGTACATTAGCCCCTATCCGTAAACCTAATATCTGTCCTCTTTGAGGGTCAAGGGTAGCCAAAGCAGTAGTGGCAGGAAGATGGGCATTTTTTGTAATAATTCTGGCTAAGGCTAAAACCCTCAAAGTTAGGTCTAAACCTGGAGGAGCAAAGTTAGCCAGAGGGGTATCCTGCTGGGGAATAAACGGACCAATCCCTGCCATATCCACCTCCAGAGCCTGAAGAAGGAGGAGATCATCGGCTAAATCCTCTATCCTCTGTCCGGGCAAACCTACGATATTCCCTGCTCCTATCTGATACCCTATTCTCTTTAAATACTCCAAAATCTCCAATCTCTTCTTCAAACTCTGGCCAGGATGAAGCCTTGCATAAAGCGAAGGATTACTTGTTTCTTGCTTTAGGAGATACCTGTCTGCTCCTGCATCCTTAAAGGCTTTATAATCCTCAAAATCCCTTTCTCCCACACATAGGGTTATGGCTACCTCTGGATGTCTTTTTTTTATCTTGCTTATAATCCGAGAAAGCGTCTCTGCACTAAATCCCATATCGTCTCCAGATTGCAGAACCACAGTCTTTATCCCGCAGAGAATAATCTTCTCGGCTAAAGAGACAATCTCTTCTTCCCTCATTCTATATCTCTTTATCCTCTTATTACTCCTTCTTAACCCACAGTAAAGACAATCCCTGAAGCAATAATTGGAGAATTCTATTATTCCTCGAATATAGACCTGTTCCCCTATGTATCTTTTACATACCTCCTCTGCCTCCTGAAAAAGTTCTTCTCCTGCAGGAGTGCTTAACTCCTGAATAATCCTCTTCCTCTCCATCTTGCCTAAACTTTATCTTTATACACTTCAATAAATCTCCTTATTGAACGATCATAACTCCTCTCTATATCGGGAGGAAAAAAGCAAGCGGGCATCTCACCTTTGGCTCGATGGTATCTTATACATTCACAACAAATCCCTTTCCTTGCACAAGGCTCATAGGTACAATTACATCGAAGTTTATTCTCTTCAACCTTACATTCTTTCATCTCGCACCTCCCTTCTTCTCTCCCTTTTCTTAAAAATACAGATCCCTCTCTCCGTCCTTAATTCTCTTATAATAGTTCATAAATTGAGAGAAAAAATGAGGAAGTTGTTCTTTCAGTTCTTTCAGTTCTTTCCTTATTAGTTCTTCTCCCTGTGCTTTGGTCTCACTGCTGGCAAAGTCATCCAACCACTCCCGAAAAGTCAAAACTGCATTCATCTTGCAAAACCACCTCTCTTTTCCCTGCTGTAATAAATCCATAATATACCTACCTGTCCTTCCACATCTGTAGCCTGCAGTGCAAAAGGAGACTATATACCCTTTTTGAGCAAGTTCTCTTACCAGTTCATCCAATGAACGCGTATCTCCTAAAAGAAACTGTTGTCTCTCCGCCTCCTGTTTCCTGTAATCCTCGCTATATGCACCAATACCAATTCTGGTAGAAGCATCTGTTTGGGTTATCCCTAAAGGGAGAACCTGTCTTCTGATATAGGCGGGCTCACGGGCTGTAAGAATCATTCCCGTGTAGGGAACAGAAAGACGGATAAGGGCGATGATCTTCTTAAAATCTTCATCCGAAACTCTGTACCTTGCATTCTGCACAAAAGGAGTGTTTTCCGCAGGCTCTAAACGAGGAAAGGAGATAGTATGTGGCCCCACTCCAAAATGTTTCTCTAAATCTATAGTATGATACAACAAACCCATCAATTCAAATCTCCAATCATAAAGCCCAAACAAAACTCCTATGCCTACATCATCTATTCCCGCTTCAAAGGCGCGATGCAGGCTATACAACCTCCATCTATAATCTGCCTTTCTTCCTGCCGGGTGAACCTCCTGATAGGTTTTATGAGAATAGGTCTCTTGAAATACCTGATATGTGCCAATCCCCACCTCCTTTAACATCCTCAATTCCTCTATGGAAAGAGGAGCACAGTTTACATTCACCCTTCTTATCTCTCCCTTACCCTTTTTTGTTTGATAAACTACCTTGATGCTCTGAGTAATATAATCTATATTGGAAAGAGGATGCTCTCCATAGACTACAATAAGCCGTTTATGCCCTAAAGAAACGAGCGCCTCTGTTTCCTTTCTTACCTCCTCCAAACTTAGCCTTCTTCTCTTTACTCTCTTATTCTCTCTTCTGAATGCGCAATAAACACAACTATTGACACAGAAATTGCTCAGATACAAAGGGGCAAAGGTAACGATCCGTTTGTCATAAACCCGTCTCTTTACCTCTCCGGCGGACTGAAATACCTCCTCCCATACCTCTTTATCCTCTATGTTGATTAGAGCAGCCAGTTCATCAGGCTCTAATCTCTGGATACTAAGCGATTTTTGGATTATCTCCCTTATCCTTTTTTTCTCGGGATGCTTATTTGCCTCAAGAAGTTCCTCTATTTTTCCTTCATCTATAAAATCCTCTTTATTAAGTCTATTAACCTGAATCTTGCTTTGATCTGTTAACACCATCCTTAATTAGAGGTTAGTTCCCTAAACCTCTGCTTACATAACTGGTGTGTAAAAGGTGGTGGGCTTTATCGCTTAAGGGTTTGCCTAAGAACTCCTTATAGAGCATAATAAGAGCGGGATTCTGGTGGGATTTGCGAATACCTTTGTTTCTATCTTCTCGATATAAAGCATTGGCACGCGCCTCTCTAACCTTCAGATTGGTAGGCAGGGGCTGTCCTCCTCCTCCTAAACACCCTCCAGGGCAAGCCATTATCTCAATAAAATGATAAGGAGATCTTCCCTCTTTTACCTCCTCCAGCAAAATGCGAGCATTGGATAGACCATGTGCCACTGCCACCTTTAACTTCAGTCCATTGATTAATACCTCTGCTTTCTTTATTCCTTGCATTCCGCGCACCTGCTTAAACTCTATCTCCTTCAACTCCTTCTTGGTCAAGAGTTCATATGCGGTACGGAGAGCGGCTTCCATCACCCCTCCTGTGGCTCCAAAGATTACTCCTGCTCCTGTGGAAATACCTAACGGTTCATCAAAATCCTCATCCTCTAAATTTACAAAATCTATCCCTGCTTCCTTAATCATTCGTGCTGCCTCCCGGGTGGTAAGCACTGCATCCACATCCCTGAATCCTGAGGCTTTCATCTCCTCGCGCCTGGCTTCAAACTTCTTTGCTGTGCAAGGCATAATAGAGACTACATACATATCCTCTGGGGGTATATCTATCTTTTGAGCATAGTAAGTCTTGGCTAATGCTCCAAACATCTGTTGAGGGGATTTGCAGGTAGAAAGGTGCTCTAAACATTGGGGAAAGAAGTGCTCAATATACTTTATCCATCCAGGAGAGCAGGAGGTAATCATAGGAAGGATGCCTTTGCCTTCTATCCTCTCTATCAACTCGTGCGCTTCCTCTACAATGGTCAGGTCGGCACTAAATTGGGTATCAAACACTCTATCAAAACCCAATCTTCTTAAGGCAGAAACCATCTTGCCTGTTACCAAAGTTCCTGGAGGCAAACCAAACTCTTCTCCAATTGCCGCTCTTACCGCAGGAGCAGTCTGGACAATAGTAAATTTCTTAGGATCGGAAATTGCCTTCCACACCTCATCTACTTCCCTCTTCTCGCGCAAAGCCCCAGTGGGACAGGCAAGGATACACTGTCCACAATTGCTGCATTCTACATTATTCAATCCTTTGTTAAAGAAGGTTAAAACCTGTGTTCTCCCTCCTCTGTTTACAAAATCAATTGCTCCTACGCCCTGAATCTCTAAGCATACCCTTATACATCTACTGCATTGAATACACTTGTTCGGATCCCTTATTACTGCGGGAGAGGAGAGATCTAAGGGATAATGATACTTTCTTCCCTTTTTAAAGCGCAACTCTCTTACTCCTAAATCGTAAGCAAGTTCTCTTAACTCACAACTTTGATTCCTCTCACAAGTAAAACAATCCTCGGGATGGTTGGCTAAAAGAAGTTCTACTATCATCCGACGCGCTCTTCTCACCCGCCAGGTATTTGTCCTTACCACCATCCCCTCTTCTGCTAAAGTGGTGCAAGAAGGTTCTAAGCGCGCTCTCCCTTCTATCTCTACCACACAAATTCGGCAGGCACCATAGAGAGAAAGGCCCTCGTGAAAACAAAGGTGGGGAATATTAATGTTTACCTGCTTGGCTGCTTCAAATAAAGTAGTCCCCTTTAAGACCTTTACCTTCTGTCCATTTATTGTGAGACTAACAAAATCCTTCATTTTTATAATCTTAAACCTGAGATTAAAAACGGTCGGACAACTAACAAAGAGAACAAATACCTAAAGGACATCTCTTCTTTAAGATATGCTCCTCAAACTCCTGAGAGAATTTCTCTATTGAGGAACGCACAGGGTTAAGGGCTGATTGTCCCAATCCGCAACGCGAGGTATCAAACATCACCTCTGCCAACTCCTTTAGAAGTTCTAAGTCCTTAAGTTCTCCTTTTCCTCGGGTAATATTTACCAATATCTCCCTCGCTCTCTTTGTTCCCTCACGACAGGGAACACATTTTCCACAGGACTCATAATCAAAGAACTCTGCACATCTTTTCGCTAAATCTACCATACACCGATCTTTGTTTATCACAATTACTGCTCCTGAACCTAACATACTTCCTACCTCTTGCAAATGGAAATAATCCATAATTACATCTAATTTGTCCGGAGTCAGGAGACTGCTGGATACTCCCCCCGGCAAAACCGCTTTTAACTCTCCTTCCACTCCTCCTCCAAACTCCTCTATCAGTTGATTTAAACTAATGTTGGTGGGTAGTTCATACACCCCTGGCTTTTTTACATCTCCGGAGAGACAATATAACTTTGTGCCTGGAGAATGAGAAGAACCAATTTGAGCAAACCACTCTCCTCCATTCAGAAGAATTTGAGTAATGTTAGCAAATGTCTCTACATTATTCAAAACTGTGGGTTTGTTCTTGAAGCCCACAAAAGTAGGAAAAGGCGGTTTAACTCGCGATTGTCCTTTCTTCCCTTCCAGAGAATCCAGAAGTGCGGTTTCTTCTCCGCATATATATGCTCCCGCTCCTCGATAAAGCCGAATATGAAAGGAGAAATTGCTATTAAGGATGTGTTCTCCCAAAAACCCTTTACTCCTTGCCTCTTCCAAAGCCCTTTCCAGAATTTGATATGCCTTAAAATACTCTCCACGCAGATAGATAAACCCTTCCTCTGCTCCGATAGCAAATCCACAGATGATCATTGCCTCTATAAGCAGATGAGGGTCATTCTCTAAAATAAGCCTGTCCTTAAAGGTTCCCGGTTCACCCTCATCAGCATTGCAAACCACATACTTTGGAAACTCCTTCTCTCTATACACAAACTCCCATTTTACTCCACAAGGAAAACCTGCTCCTCCCCGCCCCAAAAGCCTTGCTTTCTTAACCTCCTCAATTATCTGGCTGGGAGATAGAGTCAAAGCCTTCTTTAAGGCGGTATACCCTTGCTCCTTAAGGTAGCTTTCTATATCTCCCTTATAGCCCTGTTTGTGAATATTCCTCAGTACTATTTTCATCTTTTAGTTGGCTAATTATCTCCCTCACCTTCTCAGGTGTAAGGTTGTCATAAAGGGTTTCATTGATAAGCATTACCGGCGCCTTGCCACACGCTCCTAAACAGGAAACCTCCTCTATAAAGAACTTCTTGTCTGCGGATACTTCTCCCGAGTTAATCCCTAATTCTTTGTGCAATACCTCCAGAATTTTATCTGAACCTTTAAGATAGCAGGGTAAGGAGACGCATACCCTTATTATATACTTTGCCTTCTGTTGCTTAACAGTAAACATAGAGTAGAAACTAGCCACGCTGTAAACCTCCACTGGAGGCAAATTCAACTCCTTAGCCAGAAACAAAGCAATCTCTTCGGAGAGCCCTCCTTCTTCCTTCTGGATAAGATGCAAACAAGGAAGAAGAGCCTCTCTTTGATTATGATAGGAGTTTAGAATCTGTTTTAACCTTTCCTTCATTGTTCAAGAAAAAGATTACCCGCTCCAGTTCACAAGCCATATCTACATTAGTGATAAATACATCCTCAGGTATCTTTAAAGTAACAGGAGCAAAGTTCATAATCCCTTTAATCCCACCTTCTATCAATCTATCTGCTATCTCCTGAGCAACCTGCGGAGGAGTAGAGATAAGCCCTACCTTAACCCCTTCCTCCTTTACCCGCTCAGTTAGCCTCTGCACATCCTCTATCTTAACTCCATTTATCACCTTTCCTATCTTCCTCTTATCAATATCAAAAGCAAGTTCTATCTTGAGATTAAATTTAGAAAATCCCTCAAACCTCAACAGTGCACTTCCTAATCTTCCTACTCCTATCAGTACTATCTTCCATTGTTTATTGACCCCTAAGATATCCTCTAATTCCTCTATTAACCTCCTAATCTCATATCCCACCCCTCTTTTTCCAAACTCTCCAAAATAAGAAAGATCTTTTCTAAACTGGGCAGGTGAAACATCCAGCAGTTCGGAAATTCTATCTGAACAAATAACTCTAACTCCCTCCTTCTCCAAGCGTCTAAGATTCCTTAGATATAAACTCAATCTTTTTACTGTCTCCTGAGAAATATAAACCTTTTCCTTTCTCACCCTTGCTTTTTATTTGTTCCTATTTTCACAAAAAGTATAATACACAAAGATAAGTTTGTCAAGGGGTATAACTCCAATAGAAAGCATTTCCACCCCAGGGGCGGAAATGTTAGGGGTTCATTTACACACTAAAGCGGAACTCTATTATATCACCATCCTCTACTATATAATCCCTTCCTTTGAAAGAACTTAAACCTGCACTTTGCACTGCCTGCTTACTACCTAAGCGAAGTAGGTCTCCGAGTTTTATTACCTCTGCACGGATAAATCCTCTCTGCATATCTGAATGCACCTTTCCTGCTGCTTCTACTGCCCTTGTTCCACGCACAATACTCCAAGCCCGCACCTCCTCCTTCCCAATAGTAAAAAAGGAGATTAGCCCCAGTAATTGATACACTACTCTGGTTATCTTATAAAGGGCTGGTTCTTTAATATTCAGAGCGCTCAAAAACTCCTCCTGTTCTCTCTTGGACTCCAGTTGAAACAACTCTTGCTCAATCTTCACCGATATCTGCACTGCCTCCCTTCCCATCTCTCTGTTTATCTTCTCGGACAATTGCTCATTGCCCAGTTCCTGTTCATCTACATTCAGAATAATTATCTGCTTCTTTAATGTCAGCAGGGGATAGACACTGATAACCCTGCGCATCTCCGAATTAAGGGTTAAGGAAGAAAGAAACTCCCCCTTCTCTAAAGCAGACTTAAAATAACCGAGTATCTCCTTTTCTTTCAAATACTCTGCTTTCTTCTCTCTTTTTATTGCTTTCTCTAACCTCTCCAAACGCAGTTCTACAAAAGAGAGGTCATAGAAAAGTAATTCATCATCTATCCTCCGAATATCTCTTAAAGGCTCCACGCTCCCTTCAATGTGAAAAACTCTCTCATTTTTAAAGGCGCGAATAACATAGCATATAACTGCTACTTCGCTTAAGCCTTTGAGCACCTCCTGAGTAATTGCGGGGTTATCCGGACTTAAGGCGGGGAAAAGAATAAAATGCACCTTTGCCGGTACCTTCCTCTTTTCTGGGTAAAGATTAGAAAGTTTCTCTAAACGGGGGTCATAAACCTCTGCCTCTCCCTTTACTCTCCCTTTCTTTTCTATAGAGATTCCTGTAAGAAGGGAGAAAAGGGTATGCTTTCCAGATTGAGGCAATCCTATTATTCCTATTTGCATAACCTCTCTCCTTCCTTTATCCTATAGCCTGCAATAAACTCACCTGCTTTCATCCTTCTTCGTCCTTCCATCTGCAGTTCCTCTATCCATAGCCCCCCTTCTCCTGTTCCTACTAAAATCCCTCTTCTCTTTTGCACCCTGACAACCTCTGAAGGAGAGACTTTTATTCCCTCTTCTACTGCACTTTTTAACACCTTAATCCTCTTCCCGTTATAGAAAGTAAACGCTCCAGGTTGAGGGGTAAAACCGCGAATCAGATTATGAATCTGCTTGGCCGGCCTCCTCCAGTTTATCTCTCCATCGCTCTTTTTTAACTTGGGGAAATAGGTAGCCATACTCTCTTGCTGAACCTTCAATCTGACCTCTCCTCTTCTAATCAACTCTATGGCTCTCAATAACACCTCTGCTCCTATCTCTGCTAATCGCCTGCTCAACATCCCCGCATCCTCTTCCTCACCTATTTCCACCTCCTTTTGATAGATAATCTCTCCTGCATCTATCCTTTCATTAATCTTTATTACCGAAACTCCTGTCTTTTTTTCTCCATTGATAAGCACCCAGTTAATAGGTGCTGGACCTCTATATTTAGGCAAAAGAGAAGGATGGAGGTTTATGGAATAGATATGCGGTATCTCCAAAATCTCTCTGCTCAATCTTCTTCCGTAATTCACTACCACAAATAACTCTGCTCCTTCTCCTTTTAAGATAGAAATGAATCTGGGGGAAAAGTTAATAGGGGTGTAAACCTTCAATCCTTCCCGCAAGCAGAATTGCTTTACTATATCTGATTTTATTTTCAATCCTCTGCCCTCTCTTCTATCCGCAGAGGTTATCACCGAAAGAATCTGATGATGATTAGCCACTACCTTTAGGCTAACTAAAGCAAATTCTCCACTTCCCCAAAACACTATCTTCATCCAATACTCCTTTCTCTCCTGCTCACTCCAAGCAAAGAGAAGTAGACCTACTACTCAGAAGAAAAATAGAGGATCAACATCTACTACTATCCTCTTCTTTCCTCTGCCAAACCCGCCCAGAATCTCTTTAAGTTTTTCATTCAGTTTTAGCACCTCTTTTGTCTTCAAGGTTAGATAGTAAATGTCAGAGAAAAGAACAGGTCCTAAAACCTCCGCCTCTACCTTTTCCTTTAAGATCTCTGCTAATCTTTCTATTCTCTCCTTCTTCTGCTTCCCTTTTTTAAAGATTATGTTGATAAAGTGAAGAAAAGGAGGATAATTCAGTTCCTTTCTGTATGCTATCTCCTTTCTGTAGAATTCCTCATAGTTCCCCTCAAGGGCACATACAATACTAAAATGGGAAGGATTGTAGGTTTGGATAACCAACTCTGCCTTCTCCTCCTCTGCTCTCTTGATCAGAGTGGAAAGGAGAGCAAAGGTGCGTTCGCTGGAAAGGAAATTGGGAAGGTTAAGAACACTCTCGGTAGAAATTACCCCTATCAACCCTATCTTAGAAAACTCCTCTCCTTTTAATATCCCCTTTCCTCCCAGATGCTTATAAAGAATAACCCCTTCCTTTCTGTTGAGAGATTCCTCTATCTTCCTTTTTAGAAAAGGAGAAAAGGAGAAAGGCTGTCTGCTTCTATCTATCAATTTTATCTTTGTCCACCTCTGCCCTCTTCTTATCTCTAAAAGTCTATATTCCTTTTTCTTTGCTCTGTAGTATGAACCTACAGAAGGAACAGCAGAACCCAATACCACCACCTTCCCTTCTATCTCTCCTCTTTTAATAGCCAGATCGCGCGCATTATAGCGAGGCATACTCTCTTCTTTATAAGAATTGCTCTCCTCCTCATCTACAATAATCAAGGATAGATTCCTCACAGGGGAAAATACCCCTAACCTTGTGCCTATAACTACTTTTGCTTTCCCCTCTCTCATCCGTTGCCATTCCTCAAACTGCTCGCGTGCACAAAGCCGGGAGTGCCATCTTGCCACCGCTTCTCCAAAACAAGAGATAAACTTCCGGGCTACTCTCTCGGCTGTCTCAATCTCAGGAAAAAGGGAAATTACCCCTTTCTCTTGCCCAAGGAGATGGTCTATCAACTGCCAGTAGATCTTCTCTCTCTCCTCTCTCTCTGCATAAAGGAGAAAAACCTGGTTTTCATCTCTCTCTATTGCTTCCTTTATTTGCTTGAAGACAGAGATCTGATGAGGGGATAAACAAACTTTTTGCTCTTTTTCTTTCTTCTCCAACCGCTTCTTTCTTTCTTTCTTTACCACCCTCCTCTGCCCTTTTCGCAAAACCGAAGGTAAACCGATAGCCAATGCCTCTCCCCAGGAGCAAAAGTAGTATTTAGAAATCCAGTTGCTTAAAGAAAACAAGAAAGAATCCACTATGGGTTTTTCATCTATTACTCTTTCTATTTCCTTTATCCTTCTCTGGTCGCTTTTATCACTCAATCCCACTACATAACCTACAGTCCTTCTACCTCTGAACTCCACCCATACCCTTTTACCTACCTCTATCTCCTCCTGTAAAGAAGCAGGAACAGCATAGTCAAAGACCTTATCTACGGGAAGATTCAAGAGCAGTTGAGCATACATAATCTAACCATTTGAGAAGGTCTTGCTTTCTCAATTCCCTCACTCTGCTTTCTTTTTATTGCTTATCATCTAAATCTTTTATACTCCTCCTTAAGAGAAGATAAAGGATGGGTATAATACTTTTGGTTATCTATCTCCTTGAGCGCATAAACTCTGACCAGAGGAAGGTTTGTATAGGCTTTTATTATCTGCTTATAGGGCTTGAGGGAAGCATCTGCACGGAAGATACCAAAACTGCGCTCATAGACTGCTTTATTGAAAGGGGGAAGGTGAAAAAGAGAGGGGTGATAATCAGAATAACACCAGAAAAAAGCCGCTTTTGCTCCGCTTCTATACAATCCTTCCAGAGACTGCTCAAGATATCCCCTTGCCTGCTCCTCTGTTGCCAGATAATATCCTTCTCCTGCAAAAGAACTCCCTGAAGTAGTGCATATTCCAAACTCTGTATGCCACACCTCCTTTCCTGACATCCTCATAATCAGGGCATTAGTAAATCCAGCCACCTTTCCATCCAAAGGAGAATTTGCCCATTGGGCATAGATGGAATAACTGTGCATTGAGAGAAAATCACAGAACTCTGCTAAATCCTCGGGCCAAAAACCCCTCTCTTCCTCGATGTTCTTCAAATGCAAACCCAAAGTAATCGGATGAGCACTATCCACTTCCCTTATTCTCTGGATAATAAACCTTACCCATTCCTTTGCTTCCTGGCGAGAAGTAGGCAATAGGAGATTGTCAATCTCATTTGCAATATCATAAGCAAAAAGGGACTTCTCCTCCTTCACTGCTTCTCCTACCTTTTGAATCAGATAAGCAGAAGCATCTAAAATCTCTTTATCCGCATAGAGGTTGCGCACTTTAAACCTCCCTTCCTTTCCCTGCACAATCACTGGAAAACGAGATCGCTCCTCCTTCTCCTCTATCAACCAAAAGGGCACCCAGTTTGCTCCGCTCATATGTCCAACAAACAGAGTGAGAAGGATAGAGAGACCCAATCTCTCTGCTATCCTGAGCACCTTTATCAGGTTATCTATTGCTTGCCCATCTACCTTCTCTCTGAAAGGTTGGAAGTCTTCCCAGAGAAGAAAAAGGCGCACAAGTTTCAATCCAAGCGCGCATATCCTATCAAAATCCTCCTCTACTTCCTCCTGCTGAAAGTTCTTCCACCAATACATTGCTTTCCTTCTGGGCCAATAATTCACTCCTAACAAAAACCTCTCTTTCGCCTCTTCATAAAAAGAATTTCTCATTCTATACCCAAAATCCTCCTATATACCTTCTCATACTCGCAAACCATATGTTCAAGAGTAAACTTCTCCTCTACTCTCTGCCGACATTGATAACGAGAGATAGAGGGAACTCTCTCCAGAGCCTTTATTGCCTCCTCCGTGTTGTGCACTAATATACCCGTCTCTCCATCCACAATTACTTCCTGGCAGGAACCCAGATTCATTGCAATCACCGGCACGCCGCAAGCCATCGCCTCCACCATCACCAAACCAAATCTCTCAGGGATAGTATTGAGATGCAAAAGGGCATAGGCATTTTTGAAGAGTTCGTTCCTCTCTTTCGGACCTACAGGTCCGATAAACTTGATGTTTCTTCCATCAATAAAGGGCTCTACCTTTTTCTCAAAATACTCCTTATCCTGAATAATTCCGGCAATAGAGAGTGGTCTGCCACTCCTGCGAGCAACCTCTATTGCTAAATCCAATCCTTTATCTGGATGTATTCTTCCTAAAAATATCAGTTCCTCTCCTCCTTGCTCATAGAAGGTAAAATCTGAAAGGCGAATTCCATTATAGATAGTCGCTAAATAATTGAGCCCGGGAGCACGATCAGCATCGCTGATAGAGACATAGTAAGCATCCTTATACTTCCTATACACAGCGAGAATCTTAGTAGAAGAGAATCCGTGAATGGTAGTAAGCATAGGGGTAGATACTAACCGAGAATAGGTAAGAGGGTAGTAGTCATAGTGATTATGTATCAGGTCAAACTCCTCTGCTTTCTCAAATAGGTTAGAGATATGCAAAGCACGGCATACATCCGGATCAAGGGATCTATCCTCCTCATACCCTCGTTCAACCACTGCGTCCAACTTTGCTTTGGTGATAGAGTCCTTGGTAGCAAAAAGGGTGACATCCCATCCTCGCTCTACCAATCCTTCTGTAATATTGCTTGCCACTGTTTCCCAAGCGCCATAGGTGCGAGGAGGAGTCCGCCAGGCACAGGGAGAAAGAATGGCTATTTTCTTTTTCATTTACCCAACCTTTCTCTGGTTAGAGTTTGGTAGATAGGACCTTGAGGGGTCAACCTGCTCTGGATAAGTTCTA
>Ga0164311_10000819_pt1 | contig 14358 bp, 6 predicted proteins | sample GuaBasSedimGuay2_FD_121796 | JGI IMG/M metagenome (GOLD analysis project Ga0164311, IMG submission 121796) | Subseafloor sediment microbial communities from Guaymas Basin, Gulf of California, Mexico - Guay2, Core 4569-9, 9-12 cm | ecosystem: Environmental > Aquatic > Marine > Hydrothermal vents...
CACTAGATCCACCCTAACCCTTCCGGACCCGCCCTTAATGCACTTTACTTTATACTCGTACTGACTCTCCCCTGGAGGTACGTTAATATCGCTGAACGTTTTCGCCTCAATTATGCCGTCATCTGAGGAGAATTTAAGGCTAATTACCACGTTATACTGAAACTCGTTCTTGACAGCTACTTTAAACAGCGCCTCCTCGCCTTCCCTTATACCTCCCTCCACATTCACCGATATAATTTTCACCTTACCAAGCTCGCTTAGAGCCAGTTCCTCAGCTTTATCGGCCCACATCTTAATTACCTTCTGATTGCCCTCGTATTCTCCGTACCAGTAATAGTCGCTGTCTAAAGCTATCGATATAGCCCTCAACACCTCGTACAGCCTAGAGGAAGTATTAAATGCCTGCTGGTTAAAGTACTCATTCGGCATCAAGCTTAGATATGCATCTACGGTGCTCATTTTATCGGCTACGTAACTCCACAGCTGATCTTTTACCCCTCCAGTCCACTGTGACGCCGTAAGACCTATCCAGGATCCTGTTGGAATGTAAGTTAATACTCTTCTCGGCGGAACTATCTTCAATGCCTCGTTTAACGTCACAGTTCTGAATACCTCAGCTGATGCTATATACTCCCACATCTTCCTTAGGAATACTGGCGTCGTCGATGGGAATCTAGCCATGAGCATCCAGTTTTCTCCATCTAGAGCTATTACTACTAGTTTTCCGGGGTTATCCATGTATAGTTCAAAGAGAGCCAGCACGTAGTTTCTAGCGTTTTCCTCAGCCGATGAAACATCGGGCATATTATTATTGAAGCCTATCCAGTCGCTTAATCCCTGATCCCGGAAGAATACTATAATTGTTCTTCCCGAATCCTTATCCTCCACAACGTAGGGTTCGTATATAGTGCCCTTATCACCCCTCGACTGATAGAAATGTTGGCTACATAGAACCGTATATCTTACGCCAGACTCATTGTATAGCTTCACGAGCTTCATATCCCAGAACATCTCGGGAGTCCATGCTCCCTCAGGCTTCGCTCCAGTGACCTCCTCAGTAATTTTCTTCCCATATAAAAGCTCCCACTTAAGTATCCTGTATATTGTATCGCCGAATCCTTTGCTTGAGAAATAGTTAATTTCATACCCAGCTATGGGGTGAGCGAAGAAGCTGGTTAAAATCTCTATCCTACCCTCCATATAGAGTTGCTTATAGTTGTTGAGAGCCTCCTTAACTCTCTGGACACGTGGATCATCAGGCTTAACCTTGGAATAGGGAGATGTCTTATATCCCTCAGTTATCGCCTGGTGCCACTGATATAACAGCGACGGGGATAGGTGGTCGTTATCCTTTATCTCGGGAACCTGCTCGTGTATATAAGTATGCACTAAGTACGCTCCACCCTCATAGTATGGTGAAAACTCGTTTTCATATGTATGTACAAAAGCCCATAAACCGTGGTACACGCCGTTTGGATAAAAGTTAGGCGCCTGATGGTGATGCCATACAAACGCTATGTAAAGCGGCTTCCTCTTAGATGGATCAGCTACTCCAGCTCTTATGAATATGGACGACAGCTCAGTATCGTCCTCGAGAACCTTTACAATAAACGTAACTATGCCCTCGCCTGCGGGTAAATCAACGTACTTCGATATTCGATATGTTTGTCCCGAAGCTACCGTAACATCTTCAGCAATATACGTGCTGTATTTAAGGACTCCCTTGAGGTATACATCAACCTTTACATCCGCTCTCAGGTCTTCAGCTCCATTATTAGTTACGTTCACGGTAAGCTCAGCCTTCTCACCCAGCGTATATACCACTTTATCAGTTGTAGCTCTAACTATTATTGAAAACCTTCTAGCCATTTCCTGTAGCCCTATTTCCGAAAGATACCTGGCATCTATTGGTCCACCGTATACGTTAAAGACGTAGCTTATCTTCTTTCCAGCTCCCACAGTAGTGCTGGGGAACTCAACCCTAACCTCGGTGCCCCAGTTCGGATCAGCCTCCCTCCATACAGCCGCAGTCTTGTTATGTATGATTATTGCAGCTATACATCCCTCCTCAGCATCGTATACGGCTATCCACTTTAGGTTCGTTACGTCATCCCTTACGAAGTGCTCCTTCTTATCTGTAATCGTTATATCATTGTACTTCCATGCCTGTAAATCGTTTAGGCCGGAGTTTCCGAGAACACCAGCCCAGGCGAACGTATAGCCCAGCTTGCCATCGTAGAACGTGTCCCTAATAGTTATACTTTTAGAAGTAGGATTCTCTATTGTAACCACTATATCGAGGTAATATTTACCGTAGTAGACCACTATAGTCTTCTTCACAGTAAGGCCAGCTACATCGCCTTGAGTAATATTTGTTGAAAATTCAAGCACAGCCTTACTTGAGCTCTTCTCAACAAGTTTAAAAGTGTACGTGTTTAAGCACAGTTCCCCGGGCCAAGGCTGATTTGTAAGCCAATCCCAGAGCGGGTAGCTCCTACCCATATCCCCCCTACTTCCCGAATTCGCGGCAAGATCTAGGCCGGAGGATTTAATTAACCATGACCTAGCTCTAACGCCCTGTTTGAGAAACTCTATTCTAAGAACACCGTTGTCAACAACAACAAAACTTCTTTATCACTAACTACTATCTGATCTTGAGCAACCACATACAATGCAACCGGGGATAGGACTGTGATGAGAAGACCTATTATTAATAATAATGATATTTTCATACATATCACCTCTACGATGTAGGTTTTAGGTTTATACGACCCGATACGATATATATAAGTATTGAAGCAAACAGCTCTATACTGGCCATATCCACATGGATTTCTGTATTATCAGGTACATGGCGTAGATTGCAATTATTATACCCTCTCCCAGCTGTAGCCCTATGGCTACGCTTACTCTATATTTCTCCCATTTCTCCTTTCCAAGAGACCTCTCTATGAGCTTATTTACTATACCGCCTGCAAATATCGTTATTATATACGGTATCATTCCACTAAATCCTCCTATAAATGCGGCTACGGAGAAGGGTAGGTTAAATCTTACAGTTACTACCTGGAGCACTAGACCTACTATAAAAGCCGCACTAATATTTTGGATTGTAAGGTTCCTGAATAGTGCCTTCACTAGTGGAGGTAATGTAGTTCCCGCTAGCCTTCCGCTACCTATGGCTGGCCATATCAGGGACCAGTAGGCTATTAGCGGCCATCTTGCAGCCGTTGCTGGATATGCTCTGGAGGGTATTGGAGCTATCTTCCAGAAAGCCTCTACGAAAACGAACGATAGGATGTAGCCGAGAATCATTGCAAATACGAAAGCTTTAAGGTACTCCGACTTCGATGTCTCCGTCCAGTCACAAGCCATATATACCGAAGCCCATCCGGCAGCCGCTGCTCCTGTTGCTGCTGATGGATCGAAAAGGGGTATGAACCATGCAGCTACGCCTTTATATCCAGAGCCGAAGAGTATAGCTTCTCTCAGGAATGGTATTCCTATACCCATTCCTGTCTCAGCCGTTATTCTCGATGCTACCAGGTTGTATACGAGTACCCATGGGATAGCCAGCATAAGGAATAGTAGGAGCATCCAGAGCGGAACGTCGCTCGCCACTAGTATATATGATATTAACGCGATAAGAGAGCCAGCGGTAATAAATATAGTTACTGCAAACTTCAGTGTCTTCTCTTCTCCTATCATTCCTCTTCTTGTTAGCGTGGAGAAGGCTGTTATGAAATACCTCCTGTATTTAGCTAGTGAATAAGCCGCTAGAGCGAGGGAAAAGCCGATCGTCGTCGACATCCATAGCTCAACTTGTGAATACTGGTATACTAGGTCGAAGCTCATTCCAGGCTGCCAGGTAGTAAATAGGCCAGCTTTATAGGCTAAGTGAGGTCCTATGAGATTTGATATTAAAGCACCTATAAACATTGAAACAGTTACATTGAACGGTATTATAAAGCCCATAGAAAATGATATGACATCTAGTACGAAGGCTAGGGTTGAGCCGGGCATGAACGGCTCCATTAAATAGGTCATGTCTACCCATATCTCCCTATATATGAAGAATATTACTCCGCTTATACTCATGCTTAATAGCGCGGCCATTATTGAGCTAATGAATCGCTCCTTGTATCTCCGTCTCTCGGGTATTACTATGCTTGCTTCAGCCCATGCTCTGGCCGTCGGGAATGGTAGTTTCTCCAACCTACCCCAGAGGTAATAGCATATGTACCCTACCGACAAATCCAGCGCGTTAACTACGATTCCGAGCGATAATATTAGGACTATAAGCACGGGAATCCAGGAGGCATCAAATAGTGTATGAGGTATGCTTGGAGGCGGTGCATACCAGCTTGGAATCAAGTCTGCCAGCTTAAACCTATACGCCCACTCCGATGACCTTATGTACCACCTTAATATGAGCCCAGTAGCTACGGTCTGTGTAAGCACTGCTCCAGCGTTACCGTATAATATGAATGCCTCCTGTTTACTTACAGATTGTCCTGAAAGCGATGCGAAAAACACAACAAGCAATAGTACGGTGAATTCTATTGATGTTAATATAGAGAATGTATCTAGACCTATCGTCCACTGGAGCCATATGGATACGGGCAGGAAGACGAATCCAGTTATTATTAATCCAACGTATACACGCCAAGATACTTTAGGCTTTAAAACCTCCATTAGATTCACCAAAAAGAAAAGGTTATGCTGTTGGAGCTAGTATTGGATGCCTTACCCCTATTACGTTTAGCCATACCATGATCCAGGATACTGTGAAGAAGCCCGTACAGAACGGCCTTATGTAGTTTTCATAGACCTTGACTCCGCCGAACCTTATTGCTACGAACTTGATTACAAACGCTAGTAGGTTTGGTATGAACATGAAGCTTCCAGTTAATGCTGCGTCTCCAAGTATTATTCCGGCTACGCTGAATGGGAACCATATGAATATTCTTCTCGCATACTCTATGAATCCCGCTAGAACTATTCCGCTTATAAACTGAGGCATCCAGAGCCTCCAGTCGTTGGCTTGATGTATAACTTGTCCCTCATAGATCATTGCAGACACCCAGTCGCTCCACATTACCTTATCCGCTGCGCCAACCCATCCTATATCCCACACATAGGTGTATGCTCCCCATACCGTCAGGATGAAGCCAATAACTACCGATATAACCATTGATATAATTGATATCTTGAATATAACCTTCGGAGAGACCTTAGTTTCGCTGGCTATCTTATACGCTTCCATAACCGGTGGAAGTTGCATAGCCACTAGAGCCCTATCTGTTACTAGTGGAATGAAGGGCAGAACCGACCTGCAGGCCTGCGGTGTATTGTACGTTAAGGATGCCTGATAGGGTATATAGGGTAGCTGAACCATCTCGTGATACCATGGCCCATATGTGCCGTAGCACGTATCCCATCCAGCCTCAGCTCTAACTCTAGCGAATGTTATATATAGGAGAATTGCGAATACTGGAAGGAATACCGCTGCCCATGCATCGACGCCTGCGGCTAACAACAATAATATGTCGAGGACTAGTCCAACAATTATTAGAATAGAAGATGTTCTCTCGATTTTTCCTCCTTTAAATGCATCTTTAAATAATCTCCATGAGAAAGCTATCGTAACTATGGCTAATCCCACTATCATGCCTCTGGTTACAAAATGCACCATAAGTGCTCCATACCAGTGTCCAGTTCTATAATAGTTTTCATGCGCATACTGAGTCTCGAATATCGTTGTTACGCCTGCAAATACCTGTATCGGAGGTAAAACTATATACATTAACGCATACCATACAACCGCAGTAATCAATATCTCCATCGGCCATAGAAGTGCGAGGGATATGTATGCTGGAGATAGTGAAACTCTTAGTGCAACGTTATAGGTTATAACTGGAGATAAATCGATCCCCCATCCAGGCCATATATTGTCCCAGTATGCCTGTGGTGGACTTATAGCTCCAGCCGATAGGGATGCGAGGGCTCCCGGCAGATACAGTATGAACGCTAGAAGCGCGCCGAGCCATAGGGAGTTTATCCCGAATATCTTTCCGGGCCTCTCCTCAAAGCCAGCTATGTTTGATGCCCGCCATATATCGATGCCCGCCATAGCGTAAGGGAAGGGTAGCCGTTCAATCTCTATAAACTGTTTCCTCAGTATTGTTGCTATACCTATTTGAACTAGCCCTAGCGCTATGAAGAATACTATCCAGTATCCTAGTGGCCCAGCCCAGGCGCCCCATGGTACGTAGGGTCTACCGGGCTTAAACATTCCCACGAGTACATCTATGCTCTTTGGAACCCATAGATCCGGCATGAAAGGTGCATCCTCTCCTCCAAGTATCTTAAGTCTCCTTCCTTCATCGTAAACCATGTACGTGAACCAGCCTAACGTATATGATGGTACTAGGTAGAATACTGAGGATATGAGGATAGCTGCATATATTACGGTGAAGTCCGTCTTGCTTATCCTGAACTTATTCGATACTCGCGATAAGAGTCCTATGAATAGACCCAATATTAGCGTAACTATCCAGGGCCCTTTCATCCATCCCCATTCAGCGTACGTGTACGGGAATAGGAGAGCGTAGTTAAGCTGCAGGACTATCGGTAGAATTATTGAGATTAATATAGCCGTTAGGAATGCTTTTCTAGAAATACCCAAGAATTCAGAGGAGTCTGACATACGTAAAGAACCTCCTTAATATTAGTTATGGATAGATAATAATATCCTCTAAGAGTATATAAGTTTTTGTGAAAACTTCTTTAATATCCCATTGAATTTATAAATATATTTAAAACCTATAATATTCATCCTCCACTAAAACGTTTAAGCCCCTTCTCGAAGTACTCCTTCTTTTTCTCAGGTGGTTGGCTTCTCCAGAGCAGGAACTGCTTCCTAACAGTATCCACGAATACGTAGTTGGCCGATCTCCATGTCCTATAGTCTCCACTTATCCTCTTTAGTACGAGATTAAACGTCCAGTTATTCCTCTCCTTGAAATACATTGCCTTAATTGCTACATCCTGCTCTATGCCTGCTCTCCACGGAGCTATTCTTGCCCTAAATTTGAGCTCCATCTCATCTTCAGATATTGCTCCGGAGATATTTGTTGCTACAAATTTTCCGAACTCCTCACTTCTATGCATTGCAGCAAATTCAGCTAAATACCATAGAACCCCTATAGCCTCCTCTCTTGAGGATGCGAAAAATGGCAATGGTATATTCCAGATATCACCCGCGGGCTTTGTGGGCAGTTCCCACCTCCTCTTTAACGAAGGTAATGCTATCCTAGTTATCTTAAACATTGGATACAGCGTTGCAACGAGTACCGACAGTACCGATATTCCTATCGTCATCATTACGTAGGCTGATATATAGTTCGGATATATTCCAACCATGCCGGAAAACGCTCTGAGGAAAGCTACCGCTATAGTGTATCCGACTAATGATCCAAATATGGCATATACTGAAAACTCTGCTAGAAACATTAGTCCGACATGTACTGGGGCTAGGCCTAAGGCAGAGTAGACAAATATTTCACGCATTCTCTCGTAGACAGCTGCCAGAACCATTGTTACAATATTTAATACCGAAATTATGATGGGTATGATCATATACTCTAGTCCAGCCACCTGGAGCGCCGCTCTTTTACTCAAGTGGTATATCTTGTCGCCGTAGCCTATGAATATATCGAAGCCTGGATGAGTTAACGCTATCTCCTCGGCTATATCCATTAGCCTCTCCTTATCTGCCTCAACTCTAGCAGTTATCTGCGCTACCTGGAAGTCTACGCCTACTCCCTGCGTGAGCCATGGCTGATAGATCACAAGCTTAACCGGGACTATAATCGTGTATGATGGACGCGAATGTATCGGAAGGCCTCCCTGGCTACCTATTATTGGCGTTAATTCGCGGTTATCTATCTCCCTTAAGTTCGCCAGCAATGTATCGCTAAATATTCCTATAATCCTAAGCTTAAGCCCCTGTATCAGTATTTCGTCTCCGACGTTCAGTTCAAACAGCTCGTGTAGGCTTTCGGGTATAATACAGACAAATACATCTGTTTCGTCAAACCATTTGCCTTCTATGAGAGTTATGTTTTTAGCTACTAACTCGTATTCTTCAGGCATAAGCCCATATATTCCCCTTATGTCCATCTTCCTGAGTGTAGCCGGATCCACTGCATGAATTATGAACTGCTGGCCTGCCGCCCCCCTAGGCTGAAGTGACCATATTTTTATTGTGGCTAATCCTATGTTCTTAAGCTTGATTTTTAGGTATTCGTATAGCTCTATCGATAGAGGATTGTTAACGGTAGCTATTCTCTCCAAGAGTATGCCGTTGTATAGCGTCTTCTTAAGTTCAGGCTCGAAAACTTTAGGCGTGATTACGATCATCGTCTGTCCGGATGTAAAGGTGACTAGAGCGAACGCTATTACTGTTATCGATATTAGCGTTAATAGGGTTCTAATTTTCCTCCTCTTCATGTACTCCGTTCCCGTGGACATCGCTAGAACTCCGACCTCTATTCCTCTGGATTCCATGAAGTGGACGCCGAGCCTCTCCCTCCTATATGTTTGGAGAAAGACTGTAAACTCCAGGAATAGTATGAATAGTATTAGGCCTATGAATAGTAGCATTACGAAGCCTATTTCAACCATTATAATATTTGCTGCTAAAGTGAAGCCCGGATGAAGTATTGATAAGGTTACTAGAGTTACGGTAAATATCGATATGAGCGAAAACGCTCTTATTTTAGCACTCTTATCTCCAGTTAAAGTCTTTTCGAGCAGTATTGAGAAGACAAGTATTAGTATGAAGAGCAATACTGTTGAGAGTATCACGTCCATGTAAAGGCCTCTGGAGAAGGCATATGAATTGTATGCTAACCCCAGTAAATCGACCGACTCAACAAAGTATTCATCATAGCGTTTATCTTCAATTAAGGCTTGAAGTTTAGCCTCCTTTTCACTAGCCATGGATATGAATTTTTCAAGCATATAGTTTGTTACACCAAAGCTCTTCAGCCTATTTCTCCTCTCTAAGGCTAGCTTCATAACGCTTAAGGATATCCTCTCAAGGAATCTCGTATAGATAGCTTCTGTTCCAGCATCTCCTGAGTTAACTATTATGAAACCTATCGGGTATTCTCTTCCCTTAGTTCTCATTACCACGAGAGCCTTTGAGTTGGGTTGAAGAAATACTACTCCAATACCCTTCGGATCCATATACCAGGAGTAAGCGTCCGGGGGTACGCCCGTATCCTCTTCTAGAACTTCAATACTAAAGCTGTTCTCGTATGCTCCATCCGGATACAGGTTGTTTGACTGTGAGAGAGGTTCGGATACCACTAGAGGATCCAGTATTTTAGGCAGTACTATGCCGGATGCCTTAAATACTACAAAAAGTCTTGGATTATCCTTGCTTCCCACTATTGGAGCGTTTAGGAGAAAAGTGTTGGACCAGACTTCACCTCCATGCCTACCGAAGTCTGAAACATAGATAATGTTATAGTTTTCATCCATTATGTATGCTCTAACCTCATAGCTGGCTCCCCAGCCTATGAGCGACCCATTTAACGTGAAGACTCCGTCTTTATCAGTTAATAGGTAGAATCTTACGTTCCACTGGGATCCGGAGAAGGTAGCTCCGCCTAATCTAATTGAGACAATAGCTGGTTTTAGCCCAGCTTCCGACAATGGAACCCAGTTTGCCTTATCCGGATCCCATGTGACAATTTTGCCTACAAAATCCCCAAATGACTCACCATAGCTGCCCGATCTCTTAGGTCCAGTTGTAGCTAATCCTGAAACTAAATTTTCAAAAAAACCATATTTAACATCGTTTACTATAGTATTTACCACGCTTTCAATAAATACCGCTTGTTTCAGGACGTTTTCCCAGTTTATCCTCTCCGGTGTATCAAGCTCCGTTCCAAGATATTTTCTGAAGCTGTATGCGGTATGAAAGCATACGCTAGCTAATCCCACCCTGAAGAATGCTTCAGCATCGATGTGTATTGGGCGTGGAAATAACCTCTGCCAATCGTTTGTTCCCTGACTTATACTCAGCATTTCATATTCGTGACTTATGTACTCCTCATCTAAGCCTTCAGGCATGTTTGAGCTCAGATAGTCTAGTACTTTGTCTATACCTTTAGCTACTTCAACGTACCTCTGTCTAGCACTAACAGATATTCCTCCTGTTGATGCATCATAGAAGTACGAGACATATAGGAAGGATACCCTGGAATCATCGTCAAATACTTTTAGATCGATTACGAAGATCTTCTTATTTGAAGCTAGAAGATTGAGCCTATCGCTTTCATTTAAAATATGTCTCTCAATAAACATCCTCGTGCCATAAAGTCCCTGGTAATGTCCCGATACAGCTACGAATAGTATGCTTCTTTCAGGCCTATTTACAGAGAATACTCTTGCAAGCTCCATTAGTATCGATATACCTATTGCATCAGAAGCTCCCGTGGGAAGAGATGGAGCCCACGAGTAGGAATCGAAATGGGAAAGTAGCACCACCACTTCATCGGGTTTACTTGCTCCATTTATGTAGCCGTATATTACGTCACAACTCTTAACCTCCCACTTCATACCTATTTTAAGCTTGGCTTCCAGTTCCATATTCTCCCTAAGTAAGCGTATTATCCTTTCTCTATCATTAAGCGATAATAACGCTCTTGGAAACTTTACGGGTATATCTAGGTATTTACCCTCCATTTGAAGCCTATTCACATCATATTTAGGTATGAATACTACAGCCTTTACTCCGAAGTCTATCAGCCTAACCCAGCTAATATAGCAGTCTAATTCAACTACAGCTATGCTTCCATTAAGTTCCTTACCGTTCAGGCTAGTATAGCTTGCATCCCCTACGTAGACTAATTTTCCCTCATATTCTCCGTAGCATGTCTGTACATCATTGGGTAGAAATGGATATACCTTAAAGGAATACTCCTCACCGCCGACCTTAACAATCAATGTAGAGCCAGCATCATGCGGTATTAATATAGGGTAGGTCTCCCAGGTAACGTTGTCTAGATATTTTGAAAACTCATTAAAGATATATCTAGCCGCTTCCCTACAGCCCTCGTATCCCGTGAATCTAGGCTTAAAGCCATTTATCTTCTCAACATAATCGACGATGTCATCTATGCTGACTGAAGCTGATGGATCGGCTAAACCGAACCTCAAGGCAATTGTAAGTATAAGTAAGGCTATTATAAAAATAGACTTTTTCAATGCTTCACCCTATTAGGATGTACTCCTAGCCTTTCTGGCCTTAATCTTTAGGAATATGAAACCTACAGCAGCTAGTATTCCAACCACTATCCATACAATATTGCTCCATGTAAGCTGTAACGGTAAGGCTGTTGGTGGTATAATTTCCTTAGGCTTCTCCTCAACCTTCTTCTCCCCTGGAGGCTCCTCAGGTAGGTTTGAGGGCTTTATAGCTTCAAATACTCCATTGAATCCTGCTTCCTCTAGGTATTCCTTCCATATCGGACCACAGTACCATATAGTCTTGTAGATCTTAGCTTGGCCTGGCTCTAGGGTGAGCGGCTTCAGCTCAGTTCTAATGGACGTCCACCCAGCCGCTGCCTCAAGCCATATAAAACATCCCTCCGACGGATCCAGCAATTTTAACCCTATGAACAATCCATAGGTTGCATTATCTACCATATTGGCATCGGTCGAATTATCAAATAATCCTATCCACTCGGTGTCGGTGGGAGTTTTATCTAATGGGTATACTACCCAAGATTCTTTAGTTATTATTGGATCCTGACCGACGAACTTCCATATCTGAATATCATTAGTATCGTTGCGGCCTATTTTAGCGCCTATTTCAATCATGAAGCCAGCCTTCCTTCCCCATGCGGGTGGGTTCTGTATTTTGAGCGCCGCTGTGCCCTTATTATCGAGGATGTATGTTATGTTTATCCAGTAGTGTTCGCCTGCCTTTATGGTAACAATTTTCGTGAACTCCAATCCTGGGGCATCAGTGGCTAGGTTCACCTTAAACTCTACTACTGCCTCGTCTCCGGACTCCTTTACTATTTGATAGGTAAAGTTTGCGCTAAATATTTCTCCTGGCCATGTTCCGGTAGGTATCCATTCATATGGATACCTAGACTCAGTTATGGGTGTTACATTAGCTAATGTTTTTACAATCCACCTAACTATTTTAGCTCCTTCATCAGGCTTAAAGTATACTTTAATAACATCATTTTCAAGTACAACCTTACCCTTATCGACATACGCTAGAGCCTGAGGTTGCGGATATACTAATGTAGGTTTTAACATGGACAATGTGAATACTAGCAAAAGTATAGTCACGGTAATAGATTTATTCATAAAAATCACCTTGAGAAATATAGAGTTTTATATTAATTTAAACTTTACTCACCTTAAAATCCACGCAGGATACGTATGAGTTAGTAATAAAAAAGAAATTTATTTTTTGGGCTTAAATAGGAATTTTGCTACAATAACTCCAATAATGATACCTACTATTAAGCCTCCTACGAGGTACGCTGGCTGCATCGACCGTGCCTGAGCTAACTCACTCTTTGTCTTATCTAACTCGGACTTTGTTGTTTCAAGCTCGCTAGTTTTAGCTGAAAGCTCACTCTGTAGAGTGTTTACCTGATCCTGTAGGCTTGTTACCTGCTCCTCAAGTTGTGTAATCTGTGTCTGTAGGTTTGATATCTGGGACTGTAACTGTGTTATTGTCTCCGATGCTTGCTTTAATCCTTCATATGCTCCTGGGTTATATTTGTTGGCGAAGCCTATTAATCCAGCTTCCTCTGTGCCTAGTACATCATCTATCGTTGTCGCTATTAGTCTGAAGGCGAAGGTCACTGAACCTCCTGGAGCTATGTATGTGGATTTGAATCTTAGCATAGCTCTTATTGCAGGCGAGCCGTAGTAGTCTCTCTCAAAGTTTATATGCCATACTCCGTTTGGCTCTAAGGCTCTTGCAGCTACTATTATGTTAAGCTTCTCGTTTATTATTCCAGCCCATGGGAAGAATGCTCCCTCACCATGGCTCCATGGACCCATTCCTACCCAATGCCATTTTCCAGTTTCAATATATGTTCCTGTGGCGTTTACGACACAGAATATCTGTACGAAATCATCAGTGGATTCTCCCTCAACATAGGAGTTTATGTTTATTCCGAAGCCGAAGTCCAGCCAGTTCCAAGCCTTGCCAGCTAAGTATACTGTATCGTTTGTTGGGTTTGTCAGCTTGAATATTACGTCTATGTATGGCTTGTTCTTATAGAATATTACCGTCTCGTTTATGAGGAGACCTTCTAGATGTGTCGTTACGTTTTCGTCGTATATTGGCCAGAGCTCCACCACTACCACATCGTCAGAAACTGTAGTTATCTTTCCGGTCCAAGGCTTAAACTGCTGCGCATATGGATACATTTCGTTTGGATCCGAGTATAATGCTATCTCTAAGTTGAATGGAAGATAGGGAGAAACTACATCCTTATCTATAGCCTTTACTATCCAGCTTGAAAGCCTGCCACCGACTTCTAGGTTGAACGTTATCTTGTAATAGTCGTTCTCAGCTACAATCGTGTTGTCTGTAATAGTTACCCATTGAGGTTGCGAACGGACTAGAGCAGACAGAGATATCGATAAAAGCAGTAATGCTAGAATCCAAATACTCTTCCTCATAAAATCTTCACCCGAAAACTCTAATATGCAAAATTATTCTATTCTTTAGAGTATATAAGTTTTAACATAATGCTGCTAAGATTTTCCGCCATTTATCGACTTTAGCTAATGCATTTAGTTTTATCTTTACGTATTTAAAGGAATTACACTACATATAGATTCTGTGATTTCAACCGCCTTAAGCAAGAAACTTCGTTAAGCTTATTTTGCTATTATATTAACACATAGTTATGGGTAAAGCCTTTTCAACAATACTCTCTTTATTGTTGCTACTTAGCCTTATACGTATTTTCGCATTAGATGTCAGCACATATATCATTAATAGTACTAAACACAATATTGCTTTCCTATTTAACTCTAAAACTGGAACATATGAGGTTAGCTATAGGGGCTATACATTCTATGGACTAGGATACTTAAGCATCTTTGAGGAGAGAGTTAGGTATGTATCCTATAATCCTATAGAGAAAAAGCTGTCGGAAAGGTTTAGGATTGTAGATATTACAGAGAAAGAGGGAAGTGATGCTCTAGGCAGATACAAGTGTCTGAGAGTTTTTTGGCATCTTAAAACCGTTAGGAGATTAACTCTATCATTTTATACGATATTTAAGGTATATCAGGATG
>Ga0164311_10000820_pt1 | contig 14357 bp, 13 predicted proteins | sample GuaBasSedimGuay2_FD_121796 | JGI IMG/M metagenome (GOLD analysis project Ga0164311, IMG submission 121796) | Subseafloor sediment microbial communities from Guaymas Basin, Gulf of California, Mexico - Guay2, Core 4569-9, 9-12 cm | ecosystem: Environmental > Aquatic > Marine > Hydrothermal vents...
ATTTCCAGTCCATACTTCTCTACCTGCTCAGGATTATTCTTCAAATCTTCAAGCGCTGCATAATCATAAGGAGCGTGAGCTGGCACTGACATTACAACTCCCGTCCCTATCTTTAAATTAACAAATTTTGCTGGTAATACCAGGATCTCTTCCTTAGTGACTGGGTTAATAACGCGTTTACCAATCAACTCCTTTCCATTAACCGTTTTTATCGTTTCCACTTTATGATATTGATCCTTTAGCTCATTGATTAAATAAGGTGATATTACCCATTTTTCTCCATCAACAGCTGCCAAAACATATTGACCTTCCGGGTTTATCCATATATTAACAGCACCATAGACGGTTTCTGGTCTGTAAGTCATGCAGGGATAAACTATTCCATCAGCATCTTTAAACTTTATAATTATAACTTTTTCAGGTCCTATGCCGACATATTCGTCGGGTCTATCGTGATCGCCGACTACTTTTTGTTCTTTTGGACACCACACGACGGGATGTTTACCTTTAACTATTAGATTCTTTTCTTTTAGTTTACGATACTGCCATTCGATAAATTTGCTATAGGGCGGGTTCAAAAACGTTGTATAAAATTCGCGTCTCCAGTCGATAGATAATCCGTATCTCTTGAAATCGTCGCGCCAGGCTTTAGTGAAAAACTTGACCCAATACTCCGGTTTTTCAAATTTTGGTATTTCATCTTCAGGTATTCCCATCATTCTCAATGTATTAATGATTTTGGGGTCACGTTCCCTAACCCTAAGAGCAGAAGCGACGATGGGACTTCCTGTAGCATGCCATCCCTGTGGAAATAGAACATTATAACCTTTCATTCGTTTATATCGCGCAGTTATATCAACTCTTAGTACCGTATACGCGGAGCCTAAATGTGGATACGCGTTTACGTAAGGATATGGAAATGTTATGAAGAATTTAGGCTTATCAGAGGGATCCGCTTCGAAAATTTTAGCTTCGCTCCATTTTTTCTGCCATTTCTGCTCTATACTCTTTAAGAAATCTAATCGTTGTTTATTCACATATGGTTTAGCAAAAGCTTATCACCGTAACTCTTTCTACAATTGAAAAATTTAAACTTTTCCTAACTTTTTTACCTGCAGATTACGCAGTATTATACGGGTAAACTACTAGAGGCAAAAAATAGCGGTAACAGAAAAACGTTGAAATAGCTTTTTTGAATAGGGTAAACTATGAGAATTTTAGTTACAGGAGCTGCAGGATTCATAGGTTCACACATTACTTTGGAATTTTTTAAGAGAGGCTACGAAGTTATCGCTATTGACAATTTTTCCAGATCAAATTTTTACAACTTTAAATTCGTTAGAGAGCAGGGAATTGAAATTATAAAAGGTGATATAAGAGATGCAGTATTTTTGGAAAAGCTCCCTCGGGTTGACTGGATAATTCATGCGGCTGCATTGATAAATGTGGAAGAATCGGTAGAGAAGCCAAGTTTATATTACGACGTTAATGTAAGGGGAACAATAATACTTTTCAAAAAGTTCTACGAGAAAGGTACGAGAAACTTTCTCTATATTAGTTCAGCCGCAGTTTACGGCGAGCCAAAATATTTACCAGTTGATGAAAAACATCCAGTAGATCCCATATCGCCATATGGTGCTAGCAAAGCATCAGCGGAATTCTTTATAAAATCGTTCTATCATAGCCTAAGCGACTTCAATTACGTTATTGTGAGGCCTTTCAACGTTTACGGTCCAGGTCAGAGTGGAGAATACGCGGGTGTTATAGCAAGATTTATTGAAAGAATTTTACAGGGTAAATCCCCCATTATTTTTGGAGATGGTTTACAAACTAGAGATTTTATCCACGTAGATGATGTTGCTAGAGCTATAATAACGATAGTAGAGAAAAATAGATTAAACGAAGTCTTCAATATAGCAACAGGAGTGCCGCGAAGGATTAGAGACCTCGCATATGAAATAATTAAGCTTGCAAATGCGCAATTAGAGCCTACATATCTACCTCCTAAGCCAGGAGATATTGTACATAGTTACGCTATACCTGCTAAAATAATGAATTTAGGTTGGAAACCGGTTATAGATTTTAGTGAAGGCTTACATGACGTTTTAAAATGGGCCAGATCGGAAATTTCTACCTAATCATCGTCGCCCATATCTTCTATATAAAAACGCTAAAGCCACTATTATGAAAACGACTGTAATAAGGCTTAAATAGGCTATTTCTTCTCGTGGTTTAACATTAACTCTGAGCGAGCGAGCTATTGTAGCCGACGCGGATTCTATCTTAAATTCTACGAAATAATCTCCACTTGGTATCTCTGGTTCTACATTAACGACTAATGTAAACCGTCCCGTCTCACCAGGCATTAATAAAGGAATTTCTTTGGGCTCTACATTAACTTTTATTTTTTGCGGAGTATCCGTGATAATGATCCTAAGATTGCTTATGACTGTATGACCTGAATTTTTAACATCGACGTAAAACTTTTGTTTTGATCCAGCAGTTGTCTCTAAATAAAAATTCTCAGTGAGAACCTTTAACTCATATCTTCCGAGTATGTTAATTCCCAAATTTATCTTAGCCTCGCTAGTCTCACCTTTTGCCGTGAGGGTAAACTGAACAAAGCCAGGCTCAGTTCCCGTGGGAATAAGGATATTTATCTCTAACTCCTCTTCACTACCACTTTCGAGGAACAGCTGGTTTACTATATTTCCCTTTTTATCTCTTATCGTAAAAGTGTAAGTTTCCGGCAAATCCTTCACATCAAATGAAACTATTGTGCCTGAAAGTCCTTCATTTCTAACTTTTACTTTAATATTGGCCATGCTTCCAGCATATGCGCTTGTAAAAGGATGTGTTGAGAAGAGTTGAATATCGTCGTAACCTTCGACCACATGAATAGTGAAATCTATCGTCGAGCATACTCCTAATCCGCAAGCTCGCAAAGTAATGATTTCCTTGCCGTATTTTGCATCGGGAGGGATTCTAACTTTTATGAAAGCAGACACGCTTTCATCTGGTTCGAGAAAAACTGTTGTAAATGACCTATTTGAATTATCTCTTATGTCTGTTCTCCAATTCTGGGGAGCATCAACTGAAAGTTCTAAAACCGCTCTTTCACCTAGATTATTTACGATCTTAAAGTTGAAAATAACTTGACTATCTCTTAGGGCTGTCGCATCTATGAACTCAGCTTCTATCAATTTCCAGTCCTTTTTCTCTACTATAACTTCTATAGGAGCTTTATGAACGAAAAAACCCCTTATGATTAAAGTAATGTTATAGCTTCCCAGTGCATTTCTTGGAACTTGAACTTTTAAATTAAAGGTTTCTCTGGCTCCAGGAATTATCGAAAAACCTTCAATTCTTAGGCCGTTACTTGAAACAAACTGGGCACGCCAATCTGTTGGTGTTTTTATTTCAACAAGGCATGTTTCCTTTTCATATCCATCGTTCATGATTAATACTGGAATTTGTAAGAATTCCCCTTGTTCAGTTCTAAATATATTCCCACCGGGTATGATCTTTATCGAGTAATCGAGTATAATCTCGCCCATCCAGTAAGTTAAGGCAGTTTTCGAGGAAAGATCTAGCTTAATTTCCTTAACTTCGTAGCCATGCGCTTGAAATCTTACTAAAACAACTTCTCGTTCAACATAGAAACTAAATGTTCCTTCATTTCCGGTTTCTGTTTGGAAAATAAGGACATCATTGCGATATATTTTGACCTGAGCATCTGATATTGGATTTCCGTTTATATCGATAAGCTTTCCCCTGACATTAATTTTACCATTATATGAGTAAAATGTGGGTATAGTGAATAATATTATAAATATTTCAATTACTAATAGACTTGTATTTCTCCTCAAAAACATCACATTTTCACAAAGACTCTATATTAATAAGAATTTCTCTTGTAAAAGGCTAGGCTAATAATTGTACAATTTATACAATATAACAAAATTTAGTTATCTTCCAAGGGAAAATTTTAATATAAACTTTAATTAGACTACCCAGTATGAAGTATTTAAAAGACCCTAAAGGCAAAAAGATAAAGCTTTTTTGTTTTATGATCATTGCAATAACGATCCTGACTTTATCTTTAGCCGTAGTTGAAACATACAAGGAATCTTCAAGTTTAATAGCTAATGTGAACATAAAAACTTCACAGCTGGACTCTGTAATTCAAATAGAAGTTTTACTTGTAGCTACTCTAGCGGGATTTTTTGGTGCATTGATGGGGCTTGGCGGAGGAGTAATAATTGTTCCAGTTTTAACTTCTATATTTAATTTGAAAATACACGAGGCAATAGCCATCAGCATAATCGGCGTTGTAGCTACAAGTATTTCCGGAGGCTCGTCTTATATTGCACAGAGAATTACAAATATACGTTTAGCAATATTTCTTGAAACCTCTACAACATTAGGAGCATTTTTGGGCGCATTACTCACTTTAATTATGCCCGGAAAATTTCTCTATATTATATTCTCGGTTTTTGCCTTTTACGTAAGCCTTGCACAACTTCACTCAATTAAAGAAGAAGTTAAGAAAATAAGTGTTAGGGGCTTTAGTAATGTCCTGCCCGATGCGGTTTCAAAATATCTAAATCTATCAGGCGAGTATTTTGATGAACGGGAAAAGATAAAGGTAGAATATGTGGTTAGAGGATCTATAATTGGTTGGTTAATAGCGTTTATTGCAGGCGTGGGCTCCGGAATGCTTGGTATAGGTGGTGGCTTTTTGAAAGTTTCGGCTATGAACCTTTTTATGAACATACCGCTTAAAGTTGCTATAGCTACCAGCAAGTTTATGATATGTATCACTGCTGCAACGAGTGCTGTAATATACTATGTTTCAGGCGTCGTGAGGCTTGACCTTGTAGCTCCACTAGCTGTGGGAACCACAATAGGCGCAACATTGGGATCTAGAGTAATGAATAAGTTTAAAATTAAATGGCTTAAACTCATTTTTGCCTTTATAATGTTTTACCTTGGGTATGCAATGTTGCGTAAAGGACTGCTGCTCATTTTCGGGTTAAGTTTGCCCTAGGAGGCGATTACATTTGGATATTAATAAGATAGTGTATTGGGTTCTCATAACCGGAATGCTGGTAGGCAATGCTTTATTAGCTACCAGCGTAACGCTGAACATTCTTTTTCAAGATTCTAAGACTTTATCCATTATGATCGCGTTCCTAGGAACTGCTGTTCTAATAGCTACCCCATATGTTACAATCGCGTCTATTATTTTAGCTTCTGCAATAAATAAAGATTATAAACTACTTGTGATATCTCTGATTATTCTATTCGTGATGGTGAGCAGCTTATTGTTTGGCCTTATCTTCCGCAAAACTCCAAAAAGCTAGTACTAGAAAAGTTTAATTTGAAATATTTTATTTAACTCTGAACTTTACCTAGGAATAATTTAGCTTTATACATAAATCCTGTAAGCGGGCCCGCCGGGATTCGAACCCGGGACCTACGGCTATCTCCAATCTTCCGAAGGCATGCGGTCCATTGACTATGAAACGCCGCCCCTCCTAGCTGGGCCACGGGCCCTTATTTACTAAAAATAGTTAGAGTTTTTAAATTTATCATAACTACTTTTCTATTTCAAAAGTGGTTTCACTAAGTCCATTATTGCTGCATACCAATCTTTTGCCTTTACAACTCCTGAAGCTAACAACACTCCAACAGTTCCCAGCTTAATAGCCGCTTCAACATCATCTCCAGTTGTTATACCAGCGCCGCATAGGACCTTAACTTCCGGATTTACTTTTTCTACTAATTTTACAGAATTTAAAACCACCTCTGGCTTCGCTTTAGAAACTGGGATTCCAGTTCCTATAAGTTCAGGAGGTTCAATAGCAACCATATCTGGGGATAGAGCAGCCATAGCAGCTGTCACTTCTGGAGTATTTGTACAAACTACTGTTAAGAGTTTTAATTCTTTAGCTTTCTTTACTAGGAAATCTACCTGGTCTGCTCTTATTCTTCTTTCAGAATGGTTTAAAAGCGTCCCAATAGCCCCGGCATCTTTTATCGCTTCTAAGGTTACATGTCCTGTTGCAGATCCAGGGTTGACGGCATCGGCATGCTGGGAAAAAACGGGTATTTCTACGTTTTGAGCTATAATTGACAAATCTGTTAGTTGAGGCGCTACGCCTATCGTTATACCGGTCTCCTTCCATACTTTTTCCGCAACTTTTGCTAATTCTAATCCCTTTTTACCGCTTGATTGACTATAGGCTTTAAAGTTTATTAGGATTAAGGGATACTTTACCATGATTTTGCACCAGAATTTGGTTTGTTTTGCCTTATAATAAACTTTTTGACTTTATTTAAACTTACGAAACTATTGAAATGAAAAGATTTTTTTGATATTATATTATTTTATGACCTATGAAAGTATTAGGAGTGGTCTTTAAAGGCTATAATTCTGGGATAATCAAATTTGTAACTGAAATCATAGACTTTTTGCAAAATACAGGTTTCGAGGTTTATCTTGAAAAAAACCAAGCAGATAAAGTAGGTAAACAAGAATTAAGTATAAAATCTTTTGATTCCAAGGATTTAGATGCGTTAGTTGTTATAGGCGGCGACGGGACGATACTAAAAGTATTTCACGAGATTGCAAGAGATATTCCATTAATTCCGGTAAATAGCAATTCTCTTGGATTTTTTTATGATCTGAACAGAGACAATTATCAGAAAGCTTTTAAGTTAATAATGGAAGGAAATTACTATATTAAAACTTTTAAAACAGGAAGCTTGACTGTGGACAGTATAAAAATTTCTGATTTTCTAAACGAAATTGCTATCTATAACGTTAAGAAGGGGAAAATGTTCATCTTTAAACTTTTTAGGAATGGAGAATTGATAACTGGGGGACGATGCGACGGCGCGATAATAGCTACTATGCTAGGTTCAACAGCTTATTCTCTTGCTCAAGGAGGCCCTATAATCGACTCGGAACTTGATGCCCTCGTGTATACACCTATTTCACCTTTCACACAATTTCTAAAACCTATAGTTTTTAGCTCTGAATCTTCACTTGAGGTCCAAAATTTTGTTGATTCTCTGATACTTGTAGATGGAATACTACAATATGAGGTAAAAAAAGATAGCAAAATGATGATCACATTATCTGGAAAGAACATTAGTTTCGTTAAAATCAAAGCTTTTGAAAGAAACTTTTTTGCTAAAATCAAAAGACGTTTGTTTGATGAGCCTTTTACATCAAAGTTTTTCTAACACTGCTATGAAAAAGCCAGGTGTATCATGCCTATTCGGCAGAAACCTTTGCACATAATCTCCAATTTTGTGAATAAAACCTGTTAATCCGAGAAAATATTTTTGATATTTCAGTTTTAACTTGTACCTCTTCATTATCTTTAGTATATTTAACTCGTTCTCATAAAGCGTCATGGTACACGTGCTATAGAGTATTCTTCCGCCTTTTTTAACAAGTTCTGCAGCTACCTTTAAAAACTGGATCTGATAATTAGCTAGAGCGTGTATGTCTTTAATTGAAACATTGCTACCGAGTTTTGGTCTTACGCCTAAGCTTGAACATGGTGGATCTACGATTACGGCATCGAAATCTCTCTCGTTAATTCTTAAATCTAGATAGCGAGAATCCATTTCGAGTATTTTAATACTTTTAATACCGAGTCTATGAACGTTTTCTCTCAATTTCTGGATTTTAGGCTTTGAACGATCTACAGCTAATATCTTCCCGTTATCCCCTATAAGCTGAGCCGCATGAGTGACCTTTCCACCAGGCGCTGCACATAAATCTATGATTTTATCACCTGGTTTCAAATCTAAATTTTTTACAGCTATCATGGCCGGTAAGCTTTGGTCGTAAACATAGCCTTTTTTATGCACATCGAGTTCTCTAATGCTAGGAACCTTAAATACCGAATTTATAACTTTTACCGCGAGTCCTCTTTTTTTATTTAGAATTTCATCAACATCTTGCATAATGATGCCTTCACCGACAGGGAATCCGTTAGGATCGACTATAGTAACATGGTCCCCTGGCATGATTTTTCCAACAACTCCCAATATTCCTGCAGCGTATAAATCTGCTCCGAGATAAACACTCTCGGCTGCTTTTTTATCCGCGATTATCTTTTTGGGTGTTAAATTCACAGTGTATGGTCCATAAACAGGAAGAAATATAGCTTCTTCAATCACCGGATGTGGAAAAACTTCAAAACCATTCGTTTTCAAATCCGATAATAGTTCCTCTCTCGATATTTTTAATGTATTTACCCTTAGAAAGTATCTGGTTCCAGGAGTTTTAAGCGCCTTCAGAATATATCTTGTTTCTTCAATTCCATAAAGATTTATTAAATGTAGTATACTGTCTGCGTGGAAACGATTTTCTCTAGCTAATCTCTCAGCTTCTCTTACCAAATTCATGGTTACACATTATGGGCGGGTGTCATTCTAATGCCTTCAATTCACGAATTCATTGTAACTCTGAAAAATCATCCAACCCGCCCTTGATTTAGTTAATTTAACGAGTTTATTTATGTATTACCTAGTCGCTTGTAGGTATGCTTATAAGTGGCTGTGCTTCACCGCTTATTACTATTACTGCACCTTGTTTAGCCATCTCGGCGAGGTAGAAATATTTATAGTATTCTAAGGCATAAACCGGATCACCAAAAGCCTTTGTTATTAGCTCAATCTGTACCTTAGTAGCATTAGCGATTATAAGTTTAGCTTTAGCTTCTGCTTCCGCCCTAAGAATTTGTGACTCAGCCTCTCCTTTAGCATGCAGTATTTGCTCCATAGCAGTAGCGTTGGCTAGAGTTATAATGCGCTCTCTTTCATATTCTGCTTGTATCTTCTGCTGTTCGGCCGTAAGCTTTGACTCTAAAGCCTTTTTGAATTGTTCCGGGAGATCTATATTTCTCAGATTTATGCTATCTATTACAATACCTGATACACCCAATTCTTTAAGTTTTTCCAAAAATTCTTCGGAGATTTTTTGAGATATTTCATCTCTTTTTGGAATAGTATCCGTGCCCTTGTAATCAGCTATTATATCTCTTACAATCTGTCTAAGAACGGGTGCTAAAGTCCTATCTTCCCAGTCCTTTCTAGGATACTTCATGTATATTTCAACAGCATATTTAGGGTCTATATGATATTGAATTGTTATGTCAACGCTCGCTTGTAAACCATCACTTGTAAACGCGTTAATAGCAGGGTATTCACCTTGCCTACCCATACTCGTCCACATATCGAGAGTTTCCTGCCCAATATAAATCTGGTCGAAAATTTGCCATGGAAGCTTAAAGACATATTTTGGACCAATGCCAACATTCCATATATTTCCCGTGATCGGATCAAGCATTATACCTACGTATCCGAATTCCACTACTGCTATCATATTGAAAGCAAAAATTGCAATAAAGACAAGTATAATAAAGACCGCTATTACTTTCAGAGCCGTCTTGCTGGCAGTTTGAACGTTTACAGGAATCTCATATCCCATAGCATTCCCCTTCTACATAAAGAATCTCTAGTTTATTAAGCTTCTTCGCCAGAAAAAGATTTAAAAATGCATCCTCTGCAATATTTTAGATGATGAATGAACTCCCCGTGTGAACCGTGATCGCGTTTCTGGTCGCTGACTAGATTACTGTTAACGAGGCAACGTTACACCTCTTTGCTCCTGATAACGCCCCCTATAGGGTACAGGTTCACCTTTTATCTCCATGAAAACAATATGAGCAAAACGTACTCCCTTTTTTAATACTACGGGAAATGCTCCTCCATGAACTTCTAATGTTATTTGACCCTTAAAGCCAGCATCTATAACTGTTGGAGGAATCGATAAGCCAAGCCTTGCAAACGTGCTTCGTAGCTCCACAAGACCACCCACGTTTATGGGCATTTTTATATATTCCAATGTTGTAACTAAAATCTTCATATAAGGTTGAAGAACAAAGCTATCCTCGATCTTGATCACTTTAAAATATTCTTCGAGATTTACTTCGCCCAATTTTTCTGGATCTAATGGATTAGGATTATTAATCAAAACTGCTACTTCATTTCCTATCCGTAGGTCAATTCCGTTTTCTCTTATTATACTGGCGTCTAAGGGATTTACTGCAAGCTCGCCCTTTTTAATAAGCTTAAGAATTTCCCTTCCTGAAAGCATAATACCGTAATAGTTGCTATTTAAGTTTTAAATTTTATCTTGGTAGAAATTAAATTTAATTAAATAAAGATCAGAGGCTTTTAATTAAATCTTCAAGCTTTCGCTTTACGTCTTTTAATTTGTTTTCTAGTTGTTCTCTAAGCTCCTTCTCAGCTTTCAGCTGCTCTTCGAGGTGCTTGCATTTATCACTTAAGAACTCCGGCAATTCTATTTTCACACCTTCCTTTATGAACTTGTTATAAGTTCCCAACACTAGCTTCCCCGCTTCTGATTTTCCCGAGAGATGCCTTCTAATGGTTGCCTCTGTTCTTCCAATATCATCTGCTATAGCTGCAACCGTCATACCAGCTTTCGACCTGGCAAGCGCAGCTGCTGCCACTGCTAGAGAATCAATCCAGGTAATCCTCTCTGAACTTTCCCTAATTTTATTTATTACATCCTTTCGTAGCAATGTCGATATCATCAATGCTGTTTCTAGCTTGTGGATATCACTTCGAGATAAAGGCTTTAATGGAATTTCTTCCAATCACATCACCCCTAATCTCAAATTCTCTCTTCTCTATAAAGACCGCGAGATATTTTAAGCACACGGTCCGAGTATATTATCAATCCTTTATTGGTTATGTCGAAGGGGTGCCGCTTCATACTATGATTTGTCCCCCTCATCTTCCAAACGATCAAGCTTCTTTTAAGCTCACCGTCTACCTCATCAAGATCTAATCTGATTATACCGTCGGCCGCGTGTTCAACTCCAGGTCCTCCAAAACCGCGTTCTCCAACGCTAATTTGGGAGACCAATATTGATGTACATCCTAATCCAGCTAGCACACGCTTAAGGTTCATTACGACTGCACGAGCGATAGCAGGCTTCGTCATATATAAGGTTGTCACGGAATCTATAACAACTCTCTCAGCTCCAATGTCTCTTATTGCCTCTCTCACTACATCGATGAAGCTGGGAACGTCATCTATTGATCTTACAACGTATTTTTCTCTTTTTGCCGCTTCGCCAACGCCTCCAGTAAAAGCATCTACAATAGCGAATTTCCCTCGTTCTTCAAAGGGTCTTACATCCCATCCAAACTGTGACATGTTGATTCTAATCTGAACTGGATGCTCTTCTAAAGCAACTAAAATCCCTGGCTCGCCCTTACTTAAGCCATGGTATAAATATTGCTGTCCAAATATTGACTTACCTGTCCCCGGTCCGCCTGAGAGAAGAACAACATTTCTATAGGGAATTCCGCCATGCAATATATCGTCGAGACCTGGAATGCCTGATTCTATTCTCCTCACGGGCGTATTATCACCTCCTAGAAACTCAACTCCGCTAAAAATAATTTAGCATATCTAGATAAAAAATTTACAAAGATTTATTTAATTTTTTCTTTAATTCTAAGCTCTAGTGCTATATGAAATGAAATTTAATAAACGTTGATAAATGATGCTAAATAGCAATTCTCTCTTTCCGGAGTCAGTTTATTTTGAAAGCTAAAAAATATATATCTCGTAATATTAAAAGAAAAGCGACGAGAGCATGCAAAAATTATACTAGCTTGGTGGGTTTTAATGACTATGAAATGTACTCCTCTTTGTCCTTTCCGTGCTTTTATTTGTACCAAAAGGGCGTTAAGCATACGTAGATATGGTACAAAGATAGTTTCATACTGCTCATGGACTGGTGATAACTGCATAGGTTATAGGTGTCAGTTCGCTTTATGCTCCCGCCACGCTCTATTGCCTGACGGAACATGCGGTTTAACTGTTAGGAGAAAAAGACCCAGCGGACCGTCAATTGAAGAAGAAGCTTTTAAAATGGAAAAAGAATATAAAACGTTAAAAAACAAGTTAAAGAAGCTTGGAACCGAAATTGAATGGTTAGAATAATACATTAAGTTTGGTTATGATAATAATGCTTTGGCTACTTTTAAACTTAGTATCGGATGTTTCAACAATTTTAAAGCCACCCTTTTTATGTTATTCCCATTAGCTAGATCGAGTATATCCTGAGGCTCTAAAACTTCTGCTAGCATGTTTAGGTCATCATCGCTTAAGCCTTCAATTACTTTTAATGCTTTAAAACTGTCTCGTATTCTTTTACCCCAATATTCTCCATATTTATTTGGATAAGCGCTTAGGAAATCAACGGAAAAGTCTTCAGCATCGAACGATTTAATTACAACATCACCCGCTATCTTACCCCCTGCTATAGATGTATGTATACCGCCTCCAGTTAAGGGAATGACCTGCCCTGCAGCCTCTCCTATCAAAATAACATTGTCATCTACTATCTTCTTAAGCTGCCCGCCAATCGTAACAGCTGCTCCTCTAAACTCGATAGCATAAGATTTGGAGAACATTTCTGGATGATCTTTTATAAACTTATCTAGGTAGGCTTTTGCCGGTTTACCTTGTACGCCTATTCCAACATTTGCGATGTTCTCGCTCTTAGGGAATACCCACGCATAGCCTAATGGAGCAACTTCAGAGCCTAGGTAGAATTCGGTAGCATCAGCATAATGAAGCTTTACGTTTACCATAACGTATTGTAGAGATGGTATTATTTTTCTTTCGCCTTTCTTTTCCAAACCTGTTTGTTTAGCGACTACCGATAGGTATCCATCAGCGCCCACCAATAGTTTAGTTTTGTAAGATTCTTTATCTGTGTAAACTACATACTCATTTTCATTCTTTTTTACATATTTAACACTTTCCGGAATTTTTATCTTCGCTCCTGCGTCTACGGCATAATTCGCCATTACTTGAAGAAAAGCTTTCTTATCGATTATATAGCCTAGAGTTTTACCCTCTCCAGGGATTTCTCTCGCCATCCCATTAGGAGCGTAAATTAGAGCCTTAGTTATTTTACGATGTACAAAATAAGACAGTGTGTAGCTTGGGATATTTGCAGTTTCCAAAACTCTTGAGCTTATACCCTCTCCACAAGGCTTCATCGCCAACATCCTTTCTTTTTCAAACACAGTAACATCTATCCCCTTTTCAGCTACAACTCTGGCAAACATTAAACCTGCTGGACCCGCGCCCACCACGATAACATCAACATTCTTCATAGTCTTACACCGTTACCTCTTTAAGTTTATAGGATAGCTATTAAAATTACGCTACATGTTTGAACCGAGTTTAATAGAAATACTCTTTTACTATTTTAGCGACATTTGTCGTAATTATAGGTCCCTCATTCGTAACTATCACAGTATCTTCAAACTGAGACACGTACCCTCTCTTTTTCTCTACCAGAACAGGATAAACCATTATCGCTTTTTTACTTAAAAGCCATCGCAACACATCCTTTATCTTTTCCTTGCTCACGAAGCTAGTAAGCCAACGCTCAGAAAAAGGTAGACTTTTAAAACGCTTCCACATCTCTCTAAGCACAGAATCCATGTATTTATCTCCTGTTTTCTTAACCGAGATAACTCGGTAAATATATCCTTCGTTTGATTCCACCACGTAACCAGTACCATTCGTGGCAAAAGGCTCGATAGCATATACCTCCCCTTCAAAAACCTTGTCTCCAAATATCGTTTTCGTATTTGGTATCGTTTTACCTGCATGAAGGTTATATCTCAGGATTTTGTGTCCGGTAAGATTTTTAATAGGCTTAAATCCATAACCTGTAATTGTCTTTTCTATTTTTGACCCGATAGCTCCGGTATTAACATTTGGCATTATGAACGCTTCTGCATTAATTAAAGCCTCAAAGGATGCTTTAGCCAAGTCTTCCAAGTTTGGGTTAAAAGAGATCGTTATTGCTGTATCTGCGATAAACCCATTCTTTTGTACTCCTACATCAATTTTAACTAGAGACCCCTTTGGAATTGTCGATTCATCAGATAGCTTAGGAGAATAATGGGCTGCGACATGATTTATTGAAATATTAACAGGAAAGGCGGGAGCTGCATATCCTCTTATGTAATTTTCGAGCTTTTCAGCTAGCTCCAGCAGGGGCATTCCTTCATGTATTATTTCAGCGGCCTTAGCTAATGTCTTGTTGGCTATTTTACCAACCCAGAGCCATTGTTTTTCCTCTTTATTATTCATGCTCTCAACCTTGGATTTTACACATATTACGGGCAAATCTCTATCATTTTATTCTATTTTACCTTAAATTGGGCTGAGCTATATTTTATAACTTCTCTTAACGATTAATAAC
>Ga0164311_10000821_pt1 | contig 14355 bp, 14 predicted proteins | sample GuaBasSedimGuay2_FD_121796 | JGI IMG/M metagenome (GOLD analysis project Ga0164311, IMG submission 121796) | Subseafloor sediment microbial communities from Guaymas Basin, Gulf of California, Mexico - Guay2, Core 4569-9, 9-12 cm | ecosystem: Environmental > Aquatic > Marine > Hydrothermal vents...
ATAAGGTGGGGATTAAGGCCAGATATAGGGAGAAACGCCACCTCAAACATTCACGCCAAAGCCATTTTACGTGCAATAACAGGCAATCTTGACGTTTTCGGCGGAGACATGCTCTATGGGCCCTGCGAAAAGGCGAACTATGGACCACTATTTGAATACACGGACATGCTTCCAATGGAGCAACGGATGAAACAATTGGGAGCAGACAGGCATAAACTTTGGACATGGCCCGGCTACCAACTTATCTACGAGGCCACCAAACGTTACTGGTATGGGAAAGGCTGCATTTTTTCCTATGCTCCAGCCTGTCATGGCCCTGACATTTGGAGGGCCATACTGACAGGCAAACCCTACCCAGTTAAGGCTGTAATATGCGGAGGCGCCAACCCGATTATAGACTACCCAAACAGTAAGCTTGTATATAAGGCTTTGAAAAGTCCAAACCTAGAACTCTTCGTGGTTTTGGAGCAGTGGATGACGCCGACAGCCATGCTTGCCGACTACGTTTTTCCCGTAGCCAACTGGCTTGAGATGCCTGTTGTCCATATGTCAACTCTAGATGGCCTTACAAACTTTGCAGCTGCCGGAGAGAAAATTGTTGACCCTCTTTATGAGCGAAAGCCCGACTACTACTTCTGGCAGGGGTTAGGGCTTAGGCTTGGCCAGGAAAAATACTGGCGGAAGACTCTTGAGGAAGAATGGGAATATCTTCTAAAACCGTTAATGGAAGAGTTGAACGTGAAAACCTACGAGGAGTTCGCTAGGAAAATTCGGTGGTGGTTCCCTCAAGCGGAAGAGAAAAAATATGAAAAAATAGATCCGAAAACTGGGAAACCAAGAGGCTTCGCAACTCCAACAGGGAAAGTTGAATTATACTCTACTATACTTGAGAAGCTGGGTTACGACCCGCTTCCAAACTATGTGGAACCACCGGAAACCCCTCTAAGTAACCCGGAACTTGCAAAAGAGTATCCGCTGATCCTTATAACAGGTCCGAGGTTTAGACCTTTCCACCACTCGGAGCACCGGCAGCTACGCAAGCTGAGAAGACTTCATCCAGACCCGCTAGTTGAAATACATCCCGATACCGCCGCCAAATATGGAATAAAGGACGGCGAATGGGTAATCATCGAAACTCCAAGAGGGAAGATCAAGCAGAAAGCCAAGCTTACCGATAGGGTTCACCCAAAAATGGTTAGCGCTGAGCATGGCTGGTGGTTCCCAGAGGAAATCCCGGAAGACCCTGTACTCTTTAGGGCCTTCGAGTCAAACCCAAACGTTTTAACTAGCGATGAAGACGAATATTGTGACCCCCCAACAGGCGCAGCAACCTTCCAACCCCTCCTTTGCAAAATTTATCCAGCCGAAAAATATACTCACTAAAAAATTACTTTGGAGTATTTGAACCAAATCCGGATGGCAAAATCTCCGTCAAAGAGAGTAATCTTGTTCTTGGCTCCGAGCAGTTCACAGGAAAACCTAACAGACTAGCTCTTACAACCTATCCTCCCCTAACCCAGAATATGCATAGTTATGAGTTGTTGAAAGCTGAAGCTGTGAAGCATGAAACCAGCATTCCAAAGCTGATTTATGGGTGGCTTCAAAAATCTAGCCCATGCCAAATTACTGGTAAAACCCCAACACGGAAAAGGGGAGTCTTAGAGGGGATTTCCCCTCTAAAGTGGCGGGCCCGGCGGGATTTGAACCCGCGACCTACAGCTCCGGAGGCTGCCGCGCTATCCGGGCTGCGCTACGGGCCCTGCGAAGGTTTTTGTGGGGTTCCCATTGAAGGGTATGAGTTAGCTTGCTCAAAATACTTTCCGTTCAAGGCTATTCTGAGGAATATACAATTGACGAGTAAAACTTAATTAAAATTGTCTCTCTAGATGGCTTCAGCAAGCCTAGAGAGGTGTTTTGTTTTGGCGAAAATAACTGTGAGCCTCATCAAGGCGGATATTGGAAGCTTGGCTGGCCATCATAGGGTTCACCCCAAACAGATGGAGATGGCTGAAAAACTGCTCGCCGAAGCCAAAAACAATGGTTTAATCTTGGACTTCAGGGTTTTCAACTGTGGAGACGACCTTCAGCTCTTAATGACCCACCGGAAAGGAGAAAACAACCCTGAAATTCACGGTTTAGCCTGGAACATTTTCAAGGAGGTAACGGAAAAGGTTTCTAAGCCTTTGAAGCTTTACGCTGCTGGACAGGACCTGCTCGCCGAAGCCTTCTCGGGTAATATAAGGGGTATGGGTCCAGGAGTCGCTGAGCTGGAATTTGAGGAGCGAGGCTCCGACCCAATAATAGTTTTCGCGGCGGACAAAACCGAGCCTGGAGCTTGGAACTACCCGCTCTACAAGATTTTCGCCGACCCCTTCAACACGGCAGGCCTTGTAATCGACCCATCGCTTCATGAAGGCTTCAAGTTCGTGGTTTTAGATGTTTTCGAGGGCATGGAGGTTGAAATGGCTACTCCTGAAGAGTCCTACGACCTTCTCGCCCTGATAGGAACCCCCGGACGCTACGTGATAAGCAAGATTTACAGGAAGGATGGGCTTCCAGCGGCGGCAGCCAGCACCAGCCGGCTGTCCCTCATAGCCGGACGCTACGTCGGCAAAGATGACCCAGTATGCATCGTTAGAGCTCAGCACGGGCTCCCCGCCGTGGGAGAGGTTTTAGAGCCCTTCGCCTTCCCGCACATCGTGGCGGGATGGATGAGGGGAAGCCACCACGGCCCCCTAATGCCCGTCTCTCTTAAACATGCCCAGTGCACCAGGTTTGACGGGCCTCCAAGAGTGGTAGCTTTAGGCTTCCAAATCCACGACGGGATCCTAGAGGGGCCAGCCGACCTCTTCGACGACCCAGCCTTCGACAGGGCCAGACAGATGGCCAACGAGCTAGCTGACTACCTACGCAGGCATGGACCCTTCATGCCTCACAGGCTAGGCCCCGACGAAATGGAGTACACCACCCTTCCAAAGGTGTTGGAGAAGCTTAAAGACCGCTTCAGGAAGGCTCAGTAAACCTTGACCCTCCCCCTCCCCATAATCATCGTAAACTTCAAATGTTATCTTGAGGCAACAGGCAGCCGGGCTGTCCAGCTAGCCAAAAAAGCTGAGAAAGTCTCTGAGGAGTATGGAGTAGCCATCGCTGTGGCACCCCAATTCCCCGACCTTTCCCCCATAGCCAGAGAAGTAAACATTCCCGTTCTCGCCCAGCATGTAGACCCCGTCAAGCCTGGAAGCCACACCGGACATATCCTAGCCGAAGCTGTTCGGGAAGCTGGAGCCACCGGAACCCTCCTCAACCACTCGGAAAGAAGACTGAAACTTGAAGTTTTAAAGGAGAGCTTGACGAGAGCCAAAGAAGCCGGGTTAACCATCGTAGCCTGCGGAGACACCCCTGAAGCCTGCCGTCAAATAGCAGGGTTAAACCCGGATCTAATAGCCATCGAGCCTCCAGAACTCATAGGCACAGGGATACCCGTATCCAAGGCTAAACCTGAAATTGTAACAGACACGTTAAGGGAGGTTAGAGAGGTTAACCCAGCCATACCAGTGCTTTGCGGAGCAGGCATAACCGACGGCTCCGATGTGGAGGCAGCCTTAAAACTTGGAACCTGTGGAGTGCTGCTGGCCAGCGGTGTGGTTAAAGCTAAAAAACCGGAGAAAGTCCTAGAGGAAATGGCTAAAGCCCTAGTTAAGGCTTCGAAAAAAGGTTAGCCCCCTAAACACTATTTTTGGTTTGCTGAAAAACGGGAATTTAAGGGAAATCAAAGCTATCCTTTGCCTGCGGAGCTCAGGCTTTTCCACTTATCGGTCACGTTGTAGGCTGCTTCTCCACCCTTATCCTTCTTCTCTATTAAGCCTTCCATTTCAAGCTGGGAGAGGTAAAGCTTAATTATGAGGTCGTCGAGGGGCTCGGGCACCAGCTCGTTCACAGCTTTAACCAGCTCGCTTAAAGTTTTCTCGCCGCTTTCTAAGGTTTCCATAATTTTCTGGGTTACAGTGTTTCTTACCACCTGCTCATAGATTTTGGCTTCCTCTGAGGCCACATTTACCCCCTCCAAACTGCGTCCATAAAGTTTAAGGAAAAATATTTTGTTAAGTAGAAAAGCCTTTCTCCACTTTTTGAAGAGGAGTTTAAAGTTAGTATTACTATTTTGTAAAATGGTAATACTTATATAACCTATACCCCAACATAAAGTAGGGGTTAAAATGCATATTCCCGACGGCTTCCTAGACCCCACCACAGCCGTCATCACCTACCTAGCCCTAATAGTCTACGGCGGCCTAGCCGTCAAAATGGCTAAGAAAACCTTCTAGCTTCTAGCCTCAGCCGTTGGAGAGCCCTTGTTGAGCAGCCATGGGCATGCTTGAAGGCTGGAGAAGTTCAGGTTGAAGGCTTTCCTTAATAGAGCTCCCTACCAGCTTAGCATTGGAGAGAAGCGTAGGGTTACCTTGGCAGCCATCCTAGCCTACGAACCTGACCTTCTACTGCTTGACGAACCTACCGCTAACCTCAGCTATAAGTCCACCATGGAGGTGGAGGAAGCCATAGTTGAAGCTAGAGATCAGGGGAAGGCTGTGGTGGTGGCATCCCACGACGTAGAGTTCATAGCGCAGACGGCAGACAGAATCTACGTTCTAAATCGCGGGGAAACTTTTGGAGGTGGGAATACCAGAGCCATGCTAACTGACGAGGAAATGCTTAGGCTTGCCGACATGAGACTGCCTCTAGTTTTCGAAACCGTGAGAAGGCTGGGCTTAAAATTTAGGGAGCCCCCTTAACCTTGGAAGATTTGGAAAAGAAAAAGAGGGAGTAGAAGCCGGGGGGAGAATTTTCAGCCGGATCCTAAAACGGCATCGGTTTTCTCTAGCACCGCTGCCTTCGCAAACATTACAACGTTTTTGGCTCCAGCCTGCTTAGCTGCCTCCCTCACCCTTTCAAGCTCAGCCTTCTTAAACCTGATGGTTACCATAGCTGGCTTAGCAGCCTTTGCCTTTTTACCCTTACCTTTCTTAGCCTTCTTAGCCATCGCTCACACCCTTCCATTAATGCTTTAAACATATAGAAACTTAAAAATGCTAAGTAAAATTTCGAGGGGGAAAGGGGAGAATGGCCGGTTCTCCGGTGGAAAACTTCTCGTATCTTGAAGTTGGAAAACTTAGGGTACGTTACCTGGTTAGGGGTGAAGGTAAACCTGTAATTCTCGTTCATGGTCTTGGAGGCTCAATAGAGAGTTGGGGCGCGAACATTGACGCCTTGGCTTCACACTTTAAAGTTTACGTTTTCGACCTGCCTGGCTTCGGTTTTTCCGATAAACCTCGCATCCAGTACCGTATCGGGTTTTTCACAAGCTTTCTACATGACTTCATGGAAACCCTCAAAATCGAAAGGGCTTCGCTGGTTGGAAACTCTTTGGGAGGCTTAATATCTTTATGTTTCACTTGCGACTACCCATCAAAGGTTGAAAAACTCGTGGTTGAATGTTCGGCAGGCTTGGAGACCGGCGCTAGGGAAACCATTATGAGGTTTATGGGAGAATGGTGGACCATGGAAAGCCTCAAAAGCTTCTACGAATTCGTCTACGGGGAGCCTTCAAAAGTGAAGGAAGAAATTCTCCGCTTAAGACTTAGGATTCTCAGCCATCCTGACGCTAAATACGCGTATAAATCCATTTTGAATATGCCCTACGAATGGGCGGATCTCCCGGAAAAGTTGAGGAAGCTTAAAAATCCCACCTTAATTGTTTGGGGGGAGAAGGATAGACTTATCCCGGTGGAGTACGCCTATAAGCTTCACAGCCTCCTCGCGAACTCGAAGCTTTTAATTTTCAAGGATGCAGGCCACGTTCCCCACGCTGAAAAAGCTGAGGAGTACAATAGGGAGGTTGCCAAATTTCTTCTGGAAGACCCTTAAAGAGAAAACTTCTATATTTTTGTTTCAAGCAGAGAAAAATTTAGACATCTCCCATTCGACTGGAGGCTGAAGATTTGAAGACACCATTAAAGCTTGCCATTCCGCTTATAATTACCGTTTTAATTCTGGCTGGAACCGTGGGGTTCGTTGAAGCCGGCTCCATCGTCAAGGTCACCCTCCAACCCGAAGTTTCTGAGGTAAAGCCTGGAGACCAGTTTAAGGTTAGCATTCACATTGACCCTGGAGGGGGAGGGGTTAGCGCCGGAGAATTTGTGGTATCTTATCCGGCCGACGTGTTCAAGTCCGTTGACGTTAAGCTTGGAGAGTTTTTTGGAGAAAACCCTCTAGTGGCGGTTAAAGAGGTTAAGCTTGAAGGGGGAAGTGAGAAGGTTAGGGTGGCTGTTGCAAGGGTTGGAGAAACCTTAAAGCCCACCCCTCCCGGGATAGCCTTAACCATCACTTTAAAAGTCTTGGAAGAAGCATCTGAGGGAGACTACGATATTAGCCTGGTAAAAGCAGATCTGGTAAATGAAGAATTCCAGCGGATATCAACCATTGAAGTCGAGGAGTGCACAATCAAAGTTAAACTGCCCATAACGGTTACCCCCACCGAAACCACTACCACCACAACAACTACCACTACTTCTCCGCCTCCACCCACCACGACAACCACAACACCCGCCACAACAACTATGCCGCCGCCACCGCCAGCAAAAATCCTGATTACGGTGTTAGACGAGGTTGAGGGGAAACCTTTAGAAAATGTTAGGGTCGAGGTTGACGGGAAGCAGGGCTTCACCGACATAGATGGTAAGGCTGTCTTCATCGTTGAGGAGGGAACCTACACGGTGAAGGCTTCTCTTGAAGGCTACCAGGATAAAACTGTTAAGGTTACTGTTGCCCCTGGAGAGGAAACCTTTGTGGAGCTTAGGCTTAAGCCTCTCCAAAAGGCTGGTGGAGGATGCCTTATAGCTACAGCAGCCTTCGGAGGGGAGCTCACCCCCCAGGTTCAAATCCTCAGAAACTTCAGAGACAATTATGTTATGGCCACCCGTGGAGGCTTAGCCTTCATGAACGTTTTCAACCTCTGGTACTACTCGTGGAGTCCAACCGTAGCCGAGCTGGAAAGGCAGATACCTCCTCTAAAGGAAGCTGTTAAAGGCCTAATTTACCCGCTTCTCTTCGAGCTTGAGGCAGCCAGAAAAGTTTACCAGCTGTTATCCTTTACGCCTGAAGCCGCCATCCTAGCGGCTGGAATCCTAGTGAGCATGTTGATTGCCGTCAGCTATCTGGCTCTTCCAGCCCTTCTTACCTCTCTCAAGTTTAAAGCCGGAACAGGCAGCCTAACGAAAATCTTTTCAGGGCTTCTACTAACGCTGGTAGCCATCCATCTGGTGGGCCTTAAAGCTGCGGGGTGGCTTCTAACTTTAACTTCTCCAGCAATAGTTCTCACAACTATGGCTTTAACTTTCATCCTAATGGTTGAGGGGTTTGGCAGGCTGAAAAGGGGTATGAAGCCTAGTCAGGCTTAAAATATTTTATTTCTTTCTGGTAGACCGGAGGGGTGTAGTCAGGTTCAGCTTTAATGGCTTGCTGGAAGCAGTTTTCCACGCAGATGTGACAGTAAATGCATTTGAAGGGGTCGTAGGCTATGGTTTTCTTTTCTGGGTCTACTTTTATGGCTGCGGGAGGACAGAGACGTTCGCAGTCCTGGCAGAGGTCGCAACGTTCCATGTCGAAAACTATTCTTCCACGGTGTTCAGGGTAAGGCTTCCTTGGAACAAAGGGATGTTTAACTGTGGCAGGTTTAGAGAAAAGGTTTCTAAAAATGTTTGGAAACATTCTAACCATGATTATTTCCCTCCATCCTTCTTCAGGTAGGTAATCCTTTCAGTGCAGGCTATGCATGGGTCAATGGACAGCACTATCACAGGGATGTCCGCCACCTCGTAGCCTGGAAGCATGGCTAAGAGGGATGGGATGTTGGCTAGGGTTGGAGTTCTAACCTTCAACCTTTCCAGCCTATTGCTGCCGTTGGCTTTCGCATAGTAGAATAGTTCGCCTCTTGGCTGTTCAGCCCTAGCCGTTGCCTCCCCTTCAGGCCAACGGTCAGGTTTAACCCTAATCTTCCCTTCAGGCATCTCTTTCAACGCCTTCAAAATCAGGTCTATGGCCTGGTAAACCTCGTAGAAGCGGACTAGAAGTCTGGCGTAGCAGTCTCCATCCTTCTCCACGACAGGCTCGAAGCCCAACGCCCCATAGGCAGCGTAGCCTGTGCTTCTAATGTCTTTGGCTACCCCGCTTCCACGAGCAGTTGGACCCACAGCCCCCAGCCTAACAGCGTCTTCATAGGTTAGGATGCCTTTGCCCACCGTCCTCTTCTTTATGCCAGGATCCTTAAGAATTACGGGGGCTAAGGCGTCCATGTGCCTTTTAAGCTTAAGCATACCCTGCTCAACCAGGTTGGCCAGGTCCCGCCCAATGTCTCTCCTCACACCGCCAATCACGCAGGTGGAAATTATAACTCGGTTTCCTCCGGTGCGCTCTTGAAGGTCCATGACGAGCTCACGGTCCCTCCAGAACTGCATGAAGAGGCTTTCGAAACCCATGGCGTCGGCGAAGAGGCCTAACCATAGGAGGTGGCTCTCCAGCCTGTTAAGCTCCGACCAAATAACCCTCAGATAGTTCGCCCTTTCCGGAACCTCTAACCCGAGAAGCTTCTCAACAACCATGCAGTAGCAGAGGGCATGGATGAAGTTGCATATTCCGCAGATGCGCTCGCAGATGTAAACGTTTCTACGGTAATCGTTAAGCTCGCAGGCTCGCTCAATTCCCCTATGCACATATCCAATGTTTACTCCCACATCCACTATGCGTTCCTCATCGACGGTGAAGCGTAGCTGAATGGGTTCGGGGAGAACGGGATGCTGAGGGCCAAACGGGAAAATTGTGTATTTCCGTTTGGTTTGCCCTTTACTCATACCAGTCACACCTCCAGCAGCGTTTAGCCTCTCTAACCGCCTCATCCTTCGAGTAGCCCAACTCAACCTCCTCGAAAGTTTTAATCCTCCTGTCGTGGGGAAGCTTAGCCACGGAAACCTTATGCATAGCCAAAACTTCTTCCACGTCGGCTCTTGGAACAAACTCCTCCATGAAGGCTGGCTCGGGAAGCCCTTTGCCTCCCAGGTAGCGGTCGATGGCGCTGGCAGCCTTCTTCCCGGCGGCTATAGCCTCCACCACGGAGGCTGGACCTGTAACCGCATCTCCCCCTGCAAAAACCCCTTTCATGCTGGTTTCCAAGGTTTCAGGGTTAACTTGGATTTGCCCGCGCCTGTCAAGTTTAAGGTTGAAACCCTCAGGAACAGTTACCACCTGGCCTATAGCCTTAATGAAGGTGTCGGCCTCCACGGTGAACTCGCTTCTAGGGATGGGTTCAGGCCTCGGCCTTCCCGAGGCGTCTGGAGCGCCCAGCTTCATCTTTATAAACTCCATTTTCACAGGTTTTTCTCCGCCTAGGACCTTGGTTGGCACCACTAGAAATTCGAGTTTAACACCTTCCTCCTCAGCGTCAGCAACTTCGGAGGGGGTGGCAGGCATTTCGTTTCTTGTCCGCCTGTAGTAGATGGCTACCTCTTTGGCTCCAAGCCTCAGGGAAACCCTGGCCGCGTCAACCGCACTGTTTCCACCCCCGATAACCACAACCTTCTCGCCTACGTCAGGCTTCCTGCCGTGAAGGTTTACCTCCCGCAGGAAGTCGATGCAGTCCCAAAGCCTCGGATGGTCTTCACCTTCTATTCTGAGGCTGGCACCTTTATGGGCTCCTGTAGCCACAAAGATGGCGTCGAAACCCTGCTTGAAAAGCTCATCTAAACTTTCAATTTTCGTGTTGAGTTTAAGGTCGGCTTCAGCCTCCTCCAGCCTAGCCCTAATCTCAGCCTCCATCACATCTTTGGGAAGCCTATACTGCGGTATGCCCACCAGCATCATTCCGCCAGGTTTGGGAAGCTCATCGAAAACCGTTACATCATGGCCTAGGAGGCCGAGATAGTAGGCGGCGGTTACACCTGCTGGACCTGCACCCACCACAGCAACCTTCTTCCCTGTAGGTTTAGCCCGTTTAACGTCTCTACGTTTAATTCCAACAACATCAGCCACGTAGCGTTTAAGCAGCCTAATCGAGATGGGTTCACCCTTTTTAGCCTGCCTGCATCCGTCTTCGCAGGGTGCGAAGCATACGCGGCCGCAGATGGCCGCTAGAGGGTTCTGCTCGAGAATGGTTTCGAGGGCTTCCTCAAACCTGCCTTCAGCTATAAGCCTAACATATTTGGGCACGTCGATTTGGGCTGGACAGTTTTGGGCGCAGCGTCCTGGGGTGCGAAACATGGGTGGGCTAACGCCTACGGTAGGCTTCAGAAGGGTGGTCTGCACATCTTCAGCTGTGCGGAGCAGCCTGCTGTTGAAGTCGGGATTTAACCCTGTAAATTTAAGGCCGAACATGTCTCTTACTTCGTTTTCCGCCAGGAAGGCGCAGGGGTAAATGGTGGTGATAGTTGGAAGATTTCCCTCCTTTCCAACCCTAACCTTAACATTCACCAGTCCACTATCCTTCTCAAAATGGTAGATTACTTCAAACTCTTTTCCAAGGTCAAGGCAGGTAATGGTTACAAACCTGGCCTTAGCCGCTGCAAGCTCGTGAATTTTAGGGATAAGCTCGGAAACCGTTAAACTGATATTTTGCTCGGACATTTTCACCTTCCCCCAACAGCCTTCACAGGCTCAACCTTCTTCTCCGCCAGCTTTTTAAGAGCCAAAACCACCCCGTCGATTATGGCTTCAGGCCTTGCAGCGCAGCCCGGCACGTAAACGTCAACCGGGATAACCTTGTCGACTCCTCCAAGCACGTTGGGGCAGTTGTGGAACATTCCACCTGTGCAGGCACAGGTTCCAACGGCTACCACAACCTTAGGATCGGGGGTCTGCTCGTAAAGGTTTCTCAGAACCCTGGCGTTTCTCCGGTTGGCTGGACCTGTAACAAGCAGGATGTCAGCGTGTTTAGGGTTCCCCATGTGAAGCATACCGAATCTTTCCACGTCGAACCTGGGTGTGAGGCAAGCTAGGATTTCGATGTCGCAGCCATTACAGCTTCCACAGTTAAAGTGTAGGATCCATGGAGACTTGAACCTGGATTTAGCCATTAAGCCCATCCTTTATATCACCCCTAAAATGGCTAGGGCTATCAGGTTTCCTAGAATCAGGATTAGGCCCACCGTCCAGACGAATTTAAGCATGAAGGGCCAGGTCAGCCTTGGAAACACGTTGTCCACGATTATCGTGATGAAGTAGAAGATGAAGGCGAGGATTACGCCGAGCCAGAGGTGGGGGGTCCAGAAGAGGGTTAGAAGCGTCAGGAAGAGCACCAGCTTAAACCAATGTCCAAACTCTATGAGGGCTAGGGTGAAGCCTGAAAACTCTGTGAAAACTCCCCTAACCAGCTCCTGGTGGGCGTGATGACTGGCTGAAATGTCGAAGGGGGACTTCCTAGCCTCCACGGGGAAAACCACTAGGAGGGCGGCGAAAGCCCCGGGCAGCAGGAAGATTAGGGGGAAGCCGAGCTTCAGGATGGATTCAACTAGGAAGCTTCCGGTAACCATGAAGATGCTTACGGCTGTCAGGATGAAGATGGGCTCGTAGGAGAGCATTTGAAGCAGTTCCCTGCGCCCTCCAAGATAGCTGTAGGGAGACTTCGCGTTGAAGCTTCCCAGGATGAGGCATACGTCAGCCATGGAAACCATGAAAACTATCACTAGGAGGTCTTGAAGCAGAACTAGCAGGATGAAGGCTACCACGGCGAAGGCCATATAGCCGAAGGCTAAAATCGCCTGGAAGCTGCTGGTTATGAAGCTTTGCTTCCCCCAGAGCTTGATGAGGTCGTAGAAAGGCTGGATTATTGGGGGGCCAATCCTGTTCTGCATGCGGGCGGTAAGCTTCCGGTCTACACCGCTAAGAAGCCCTCCAATAAACGGGGCTAAAACCGTTAAAACCGCAGCCAAAGCCACATTAAACATCCACCCATCCATCCTACATCACCGTCACCGCAAAAACAATTAAAACGAGAAGTATTCCCACAGCGGTTATGTAACGGTTGGTCCGCGGCTCCCCTAAAGCCCTGTCAAAGAACATTCCTGAAGCCTCGAAGGGGAATTCAAGGTCGGCGGTAGACCTGAAGGCTGGCTCCAGAGCTTCAGGAACATTCTCACCGCAAAGGTAGGGAGGCTTAACTATTCCACCCTTCGCTTTGGAAACCATCCAGGCTAGGAGAAGCGCTATGGCTAGGGCTATGAAGAGAGGCCAAACCGGAAAAGCTCCGATGGCTGTGGAAAGGTTAAGCATGGGCAGGGTGAGCTGAACGGAATACCAAGGCTTGAGGGTTGGAACCACAAGCATGCTTACTAGGATGGCGGCGATGACGCTGAGGGCTATGATGAGGCCGGTTATGGTTAGGGTTGAAGCCAGGTAGGGTGCTGGAAGCTTCTCAGCTTTAACGCCTTTAGGAGTTGGGGGGTGGAAGAGGAGGTGGGCCATCCATTTAGCCCAGAAGAAGGTGGTGGCGGTGCTGCCTATGGCTAGGATGGTTATGAGGGTTAAAGCCCATTCGGCTGGGGAGGCTGCCACCGCCTCCATAGTAGCCCACTTACCCACCAGCATGCCGAAGGGCGGCAGAAACATGGTAGCCATTCCCACAAGCATTATCGCTGAAACCAGCGGGAACCTGGCAATCAGCCCCTCCCAATCCTCAATATTTCTGCTGTAAACTCTGTTCTCCACGATTCCAGCTCCGAGGAAGAGCAGGGCCTTAGACATGGCGTGGAAAACTAGGAGGAGAAGGGCTGCCACCATGGCGAGGGGTGTGTTAACCCCCGCACATAGAATAATCAACCCAAGGTTTCCAATAGTTGAATAGGCAAGTATACGCTTGGATTCCCGCTGGGTTATGGCTAGGACAGCCGTAACCAGGAAGCTTAAGCCTCCCACAAGCCCTATAGCCAGGCTTAAAGGTGTAGCTTGAAGGGCTGGAGCAATCCTCAACACCAGGTATACTCCAGCCTTAACCATGGTGCTGGAGTGTAGCAGGGCGGAAACAGGGGTAGGCGCAATCATAGCTCCCAGAAGCCAGCTGTGGAAGGGAACCTGAGCCGACTTGGTGAAGGCCGCTAAAGCCAGACAGGCGAAGGCTAGGAGCATGAAGAAGGCGGGCTGAAGGGAGAGCATTTCTTGGAGGGCTAGGGTGCCCAGCTGGTAGTAGCCCAGGAAGATGGAGGCTACGAAGGCTACTCCTCCGATTAGGCCCATCCAAAGGGCGAGCGCGGCATTCCTTTCGGCTTGAGGAGTCTCATCATGCCTGATAAGCTGGTAGCAGCATAAGGTGGTTACCTCCCAGAAGAAGTATAGCCAGTAGAGGTTGTTGGAGAAGACAAGGCCGTTCATGGCTCCCAGGAAGAGGATCATGTAGAGGAAGAAGCGGGGCTGCCTGGTGCGCTCTAAATGTAAATGTTCTTCATGCTCATCCATGTAGCTTAGCCCGTAAACGCATATGAGGGAGCCGATGATGCAGATGATGAGACACATAATGATGGCGAGATAGTCGACTATGAGGGTTGGCTCAACATGCACCATTCCAGCTTGAAATTCAAAGTAGGCTAGGGGCACAAGCTGGAGGAGTGTAAGCAAAACCACAAGCGGATGCCTAATCTTGAAGCCTATATAGAGAAAGTAGAAGAGAAGGATAAAGTCGAGGATTATAACGGTTTCATCCCAGATTTTCTCAGGCGTATAGGTGAACTGGCCTCTCCAGAGGAATAAAAGGGAGGCCGCTATCAAGATTAGGGTGGTCAAGCTTACTAGAATTCTCCTGGCCGCTCGGCCTTTAATGGCAAGAGAAGCTAAACCTGCAATCGCAGGGAAGCCAACCGTTAAGCCCACTAGAAGGCTTTCCATCAAACAGGATCACCTTTCACCCTAAAGCCTTATGGGCCAAAATTTTTCCGCCTCTTACGCTTTAGGCCGTAAATTGTTTTTATATTTCTATAGGCTTTATTAATTTTTCCCGGAAAAGCGGCAGATGGCGCCGGGGGTGGGATTTGAACCCACGAGGCCCCATGGGCCACAGGCTCTCCAGGCCTGCCCCTTACCTGGCTAGGGTACCCCGGCTTAGGGAGCCTTACATTAAGTTTTTGGAATCTCTTTAGCGGTTTACCCCTTCTTTATTAGTTAGTGTTGGGGGTTTGATTTAAGTTTAAATGTTTTCTGCTTTTTCGATGGTGATTTTGGGCGTAATTTTTACTAGTTTGATGTGGGGTAGGCTTGTTGCTGCTTGTTTTAGTTTGCGTGTGAATTCTTCGGCTACTATGATGCCTCTTATTTCTCTGTTTTCCTTGC
>Ga0164311_10000822_pt1 | contig 14354 bp, 13 predicted proteins | sample GuaBasSedimGuay2_FD_121796 | JGI IMG/M metagenome (GOLD analysis project Ga0164311, IMG submission 121796) | Subseafloor sediment microbial communities from Guaymas Basin, Gulf of California, Mexico - Guay2, Core 4569-9, 9-12 cm | ecosystem: Environmental > Aquatic > Marine > Hydrothermal vents...
ACCTTGCCATAGAACTCAGCCATATCAGTTATATATATCTCACTGAATTCATTCGCAAGGTCTCTGTGGGACCAGATATCATTCTGATAGTCAAACCAGAAGAACCTGCCAACACCACCAAAATAAACCCTATTACCTACTTGCGACACGCTGTAGAGGTCATTGAGTATCGCACCATCCTCGGAGAAGTGGAGTTGCCAGGTATTGAAAATGGTGTTGTATCTCATTGCACCTTCCTCTGTCGCAAACCATATATCATCCCTTGCTAAACAAATATCATTGACATCCATAAAGCGATAGCCGCCGGGAGCATATATGTAGTTTATATCCACATCTGTATTCATATAGCCCACCCCTTCAATGGTTCCATACCACAGTTTATCTGTCATATTATACAGGCACTGAACACAGTTTCTGCCCAGCCCATCTGCAGAGGTTAGGGTTTTTATATACTTTAGGTCCTTGTTGAGGATTACAATGCCCCCTCCGAATGTTGAGATATATACCCTGTCATTATAGACAACAATATCAGTGGGGGATGATGGTGATGTAATATTGACCACCTCAGAGCCGACATTACCGATTAATAGTAGTATAAGCAAAAAGTATTTGATTGCATTTATCATTCTTTCCAGTCGCTTTTCTTAGAAACAATATAGGCAAGCGGGTCTGAAGAGTGGAGGTGAACTACGCCGGGGAATGGCATATAGTCAATATATTCCACAAACCAGGAGGGTTTCCTCTGTTTCTCTACACTCAGGTCTATCTCAAAGTGGAGGTGAGGTGGTGTCTTTTCTGCGTTGCCTGTGTTTCCCACCGTTGCTATCACCTCGCCCTTCTTAACCTGCTCTCCTGCTATAACGAGATTCTTGTCCATATGCAGGTAATAGGTATATACGCCATTGCCATGGTAGATGGCAATCTTGTTGCCAGGTCCACGATATGGTGTAAAGACCGACATTGTCACTCGCCCATCTGCGGGGGCGACAATTTCTGTTCCTGTCTCTGCGAACAGGTCACAGCCAAAGTGATTGGGACGAAGTTCACAGCGGAAATCGCTCTTCCCGCTGTCAAGGGCATATTCAGGCGTGCTCTCTTTGCCTTCCTGAATGGGAAAAACAAATTCAATACCTCGGTATGGTTTATCATCAATTGGTAGAAAGTATATGGGACCATCCTCCTGACTTACCAACAGTTTGTCAGGTGATGTCTCTGAATATGGTAATGAGATAGATATTAGAAGGTTGATTAATATTAGAAGTAAGAGCATTACAGATTGGTCGCAATCTTCCAGCCCTCTGGTTCCTTTATCATTGTGAATTCTCTGTCCTCGCCTGCTACCTTGAATTTTACTTTTGCAATCATCTTCACATCTACCACTGTTACATCGCCTTTCTTGAAGGGCTCCTGTGATGCCTTCAAACTGGATATGAACAGCGACTTCAGCTCTTCGGTAGTTAACTTACCGCCTGCCGGGTTAATATCTACCAGGGCGTCTTGAGAATAGCACTTTATTGCTCTGTCAAAGTCGCCCTCCTTCATCGCCAAGGCATATTCCTTTATGGTTGTCTCAGGTGTAGCATATGGATTCTCCTCCTCCGTTTTCTTACAGGATAAGGATAAAAGAAGAGCCATAGCACAGAATAAAATTAAAAATCTCCTCATCACCTACCTCCAAAATGACTATTTATGTATTTTACCACATCTTCAATAAGTTCGTCTCTATAACTCCTGCCTTCCCTGGAGGGCGCGCCTGATGGTGGTAGCATCTGCATATTCTATATCCGAACCCACGGGAAGACCGTATGCCAGGCGGGTTACCATCACATCACGCTTCTTTATCAGGTCGGCGAGATACATTGATGTAGCATCGCCTTCAACTGATGGGTCCAGGGCGATGATAACCTCCTCAATATTGTCGTCTATTCGTTTCATAAGTTCCCCTATCCTCAGGTCTTCAGGTTTTATACCGTCAAGCGGGGATATCAAACCATCAAGAGAGTGATATAGACCTCTATATTCACCGCTCCTCTCAATAGATAGTATCGCTAAAGGTTCCCTGACTACACATATTTTGGTCCTATCCCTCTTCTCATCTCTACATATTTGGCATATCTCGCCTTCAGAGATGTCACCACATAATTTACATCTTGAGAGAGCTGATTTAGCTTTGTTCAGCAAAGCAGAGAACTCATTTATCCTGCTTGGACCAGAAAGGATTATTGAATACGCAATTCTCTCTGCGCTTCTTAAGCCCACTCCTGGGAACTTACTTATCTCTTTGACCAACTGACCAAGAATGCCTCTTGGATATATTACATCCATCCTTAAACCTTATCTCACGGAGGTTTATCCCTGCTCTTTATACCAAGGTATCAGAATTTATTTCTTAACCCCTATACTTATATTTCTAAATCTTGATGGAGATGTGCCGTGACCTACATACATTGTCTGCATTGGTTCGCCTTTACCACAGTTGGGGGTTCCCCACAGTTTCCAGTGATTTCTATTGCATATAGCATCACAGGAGTTCCAGAAGTTGGTGGTTATACCATAATATACGGGATTCTTGTATATCTCGGTCAGTTTGCCATTCTCAATCTTCCAGGCAATCTCGCACCCAAACTGGAAGTTCACTCGCTTGTCGTCAATGGACCACGACTTGTTGGTAGATACGAATATACCGTCGTCTGTATCTGCTATCAGGTCATCTAATTCCCAGTCCCCTGGCAGAAGATTGATATTGGTCATTCTGATGATGGGCAAACTGTGCCATCCATCAGCCCTCATAGCTCCGTTTGACCTCCTGCCAATCTTAGGTGCGGTCTCTCTGCTCATCAGGTAGCCGACGAATAATCCATCCTTAACAACATCTGTTCTCTGGGCGGGAACGCCCTCATCGTCATAGCCAAAGGTGCCGAGCCCTCCTTTAACAGTGGCGTCTGCAACAATATTGACTATTGGTGAGCCATACTTGAGTTTGTCAAGTTTGTCAGTGGTCAAAAACGAGGTGCCTGCAAATGACGCTTCCGTTCCGAACACCCTGTCCAGTTCAATGGGGTGACCGCACGATTCGTGAACCTGAAGGGCTAACTGGTTGCCATCAATGATGATTGTCCCCTTCATCTCCGGGCACTCCTTCGCCTTGAGAAGAGCACATACCTCCGAGGCAATCTTGGGTGCATTTTTGTCTAATTCAAGCCCCTTAAAATACTCGTAACCAGCGGTGGCAAAATTGCCCCTGAACGAGTTCGGATAGGAGCGCACCTGCATATCGTCTTTACCTATGGCGGTAGCGCTTATTCCACCACCGCAGTGGCATATCTCCTGCTCAATATAGGCACCATCAAGCGTGGCAAATGTCTTCTTGGTCAGAAAGCCGGTGTAGAAACCCTGGGCAATCTTGACATCCTTCTCCTTCTTCATCTCCCTTGTGGCAGAAAGGATGTAGTCAACCTTCTCCTGTATTGGAACGCTGAATGGGTCAATCTCCATAGGTGTTTTATATTTACCCTTCTGGGGTTTTGTGTCATCAAGCAATACATTTTCTACTTTAGTGAGGGATGATGCGCGGGCGATATCACACGCCTGCTTCGCTACCCTCTCCACCTCTTTCTTCTCCAGGCGGTTGGAAGCCGAGAATCCCCAACAGCCATCTACTATGACCCTTATTCCATAACCAATGCTTGATGAGTGCGTAATTCCCTCAACCATCTCGTCCTTTACGGTGATGTTCTCCCTTTTGTAGTCCTCAATCCTTATGTCTGCATATGTTGCACCCTCTCTCTTTGCTACCTCAAGTGCCCATTCTATAATACTTTCCATATCTTTTACTCCTTGTAAAGTTCCTATTATGTTCTTTCTATCCTTTTGAAGCCGGAGGTTGGTATAATCTTGATTTTTCCCTTCTTCTGAATCTTGTCTATGAGAAGGTTCATCCCCAGTGAATCTGAAGCCATATGCCCTGCAACTATAACATTGATGTGGTTCTCCTTCGCCTTCTTTAGGTTCTCCTCCCTTATGTGCATTCCAATGATTGTGCCAATATCTGTCGTCTGTGTTAACTTCTCAAATGCCTCCTTAGAGCCACCCGTTCCCCCGGTCATATCAATGAACACCTTACCTGCTGATATCTTGTGGTAATTAGTTTCAGCGGGCTTTGACTTGGATAATACAAGCATTCCCGTTCCCAGTTTTTTTGTATCCTGATACTCTGGTATTGATTCAAGCAGGTCCAGACAGTCACCGACAGTATCGGGCTTCTTCTCATCAAACAGGTTTTGCAGAAAATGTGTAACATGGTTGTCTGCAACGGTGTGAGTAGAGAGGAAGGCAAAGCCCATCAGTCCTGCCGCATCAACTGCCCTGGAACTGTTAAATGGTAGAAGCGCTCGCCTCACCTCTAAGATTCTTGGCTCTAATATGCCCTCTGCAACATTTATGGGAACACCGTATTTGTGGAGCATCTCTGCCTGCATCTTCATCACATCGTAGAGGTAGTTTCTGGCAATACCCTGAGGATGGTGAGACCAGATGAGGTTAATCTCCTCACCCCTCTCGTTTAAACGGTCAGCAAGCGTCACCTCGCCCACATCCATATCTATGCCTACAAGAGCACTCTTCACATCCATCTCAGGGTCTCCACTCAATATCCTGGTATCGGGGAACGGATTGGTCAATCTCTCTGTGTCGTAGGTCTTCTTCTCCTTCTCGCTCATCTGATGGTATCTCTTATTCTCTAACTCAAGTTCCTTCTTTACATACTCCTCCCCCCTTGGGTCAACTTTTATGCCCTCCTCAACCGCTATCTTGTATATCTCAGATAGTTTCATCATTTACCTCCATGTGTAGTTAATATATACTAACGAAAGTAATTTTACCAGTCAAGGTTAATAGTGAAAGGGATTGGCAATAAGGATTTTTACAGGTATGTCATAATTACAGTCCTTGCTATCAGTTTTTATATCGCGCTCTTCTCTCTTCTCCCTGATAGCAGGGTGGTTTGTTCACTAAGCGATGATGCATATTACTACCTCCAGATATCCAGGAACATTGCTCTTGGTAATGGTTCCACCTTTGATGGTATAAATTCAACTAATGGCTATCACCCCCTCTATCTGTTAATTCTTATTCCTATTCATCTTCTTGTCAACTTCAACAGGTTGCTCGCAGTAAGGGCAATATTTATCCTTCAGGGTGCTCTCTATTTCTTCACTCTTTATATGGTGGTAAAGAAGTTGAAGAGTGAGGTGGGAGTTTTTGGTCTGCTCACTATGGTTATTCTTACTCTCTACCCGAGGTTCTTTCATATATTGACCGTGGGCATGGAATCTCTTCTCTCGCTCTTGCTATTATCTATGATATGGTTCTATTCGGATGGATTTTTCAAGGGGGAGGGAGACCTGAAAGGTGGTTTCGTTCTCGGTATCTTATGCGGGTTGTTGACTCTCTCCCGACTTGAGGTGGGGACGGTAGTGACTGCACTTCTCGTTCTGGTTATTCTCATTGTTAGATTCAGAAAGTGGGGTATGAGAGCAATCTCAAGTGCTTTAATAATCCCCCTTCTCTATGTGATTATGGTGATGCCGTTTCTAATCTGGAACTATATGGTATTCAACCATATATTGACCATCTCCGCTTCGTTGAAGTCCTCATATCCTAATATTGTGTTTAACTGGCGATATATCCTTACCTATCCTGAGTATTACCTCGGTGTGCTTGTATTTGCTATCTACCTTCTATACTCAGGATGGAGAAGGAGAGGGGGGGAGGTATTAAGGTCTCTCATTTCGGATGCACTAATAGGAGCCACATGCATTGTATTGTTGTTGTCATTTCTTCTATTCGCCAGGTGGGCACACTTCAGCCACTACTACGCGCCCTGCCTTCTCCCGATTTTCATACTTGTTGCGGTCGCTGGCGATTATACAGCGGGGGCTTTTAAGAGAATATTTAGACCGGTGGCGGGTAGAACTATCTTTATTTCACTGTTGGCTATATTCGCTATCTCCTCGCAGTATATTGTCCACAGGGATGCATTGAAGACATTCAAGATTGCCAGTTATGAGGGCGCAATGTGGGCTAAGGAAAATACTGATAAGAAGGCAATATTCGCTATGAAGGATTCAGGAACCTTTGGTTACCTTTCGGGTAGAAGGACTGTTAACCTTGATGGTGTGGTAAATAACTTTGAGTATCAGGAGCATCTGAAACAGGGCAGGTTAGATGATTACCTGAGTAATATTGGTGTGGACTATATAGTTCAGCATGCCCTCTGGGGCTGTAAGAGATATGTAGATGTTTATGGCAATGAGACCTATGAGTTATATCTACCCTCCAGATTATGTGCTGGCTACGGCGATAGCTTGATTCTCAGAGAAGAGGATATAGTTTACAAATCATCTGATTATATGGACCGCAGTGGCAATATTACCAATCTTGCAATCTGGAGATATAGATAGGTTTTTATACTCCAATCCCTTTGAATATGAAAAGGACCTCCATTGTGTTATAATCTGCCGTTGTTATGGGCTTTGAGTTCTTCATAGCACTTCGCTATCTTATTGCCAGGAGGAAACAGGCGTTTCTAACCCTGATAACTGTCATCTCCGTTCTCGGTGTAATTGTTGGAGTGGCGGTTCTCATTGTGGTAATGAGCGTGATGAACGGCTTTGAGGTAGATATAAGGGATAAGATACTGGGAAACCGGGCGCATATAATCATCAATCATATTGAGAAGAAGGGAATTAAAGACCACGAGGACATCATAGAGAAGGTGGAGAAGATTGATGGTGTTCTTGGTGCCTCGCCCTATGTCTTAACAGAGGCAATCGCCTCCTCACGCTATGATACCATCGGCGTTGTGGTTCGTGGTGTGAAGCCAGATGAGGAGAAGAAGGTTTCAAAGATTGCTCACAATATTAAGAAAGGGGTGTTTGACTTTGATGTCCCCAAAGAATCTGACGATGAGGAGCTGGCGGGGGGTATTGTGGTGGGGGTATTACTGGCGGACCGTCTTGGGGTCTCACTCAACGACACCATAACACTGACCCTTCCCCGTCAGGTGTGGTCGCCCTTTCACCCTGTTCCGGCGGTTGAGAGAAATTTCAGGGTTGTTGGCATATTCTACACCGGTCTTTTTGAATATGACTCCAATCTGGTCTATGTGGACAGGGAACAATTGCAGGATGCCATAGCCCAGAGGGGAGTGGTTAATGGTATAGAGGTGAAGGTTGAGGACATATTTGCTGTTGACGGTATTGCACAGAGGATGAAGGAGCGTTTGGGATTCCCCTATCTGATTCAGACCTGGAAGGAGACCAACCGCTCGCTCTTCTATGCTCTGCGATTGGAGAAGGTAACTATGTTTATTATACTTCTGCTGATAATATTTGTCGCAGCGCTAAACATCATTTCGTCACTAATAATGTCGGTGATTGAGAAAACCCGTGACATAGGTATATTGAGGTCTCTTGGTGCTACCAGGGGTGCCATCAGGCGGATATTCATCTATGAAGGTAGCATTGTGGGTGTGGTGGGCACGGTCTTAGGTGTGGGTCTGGGGCTTCTGGTGGCAATATTATTGCGGGACTATGTGCAGATAGGGCTCCCGAAGGATGTTTATTATATTGACCACCTTCCGGTAGTAATATCTATCAGGGATATAATTCTGGTTGGTGTGTCGGCGGTTGCTATCAGTATTCTATCAACCATCTACCCGGCTTTCAGGGCATCAAGGTTAGACCCGGTGGAGGCGATAAGGTATGAGTGAGAACAACACAGTTCTTAAAGCAATGGGTATCCATCGCATATTTCCATCTGGGATGACTGAGCTTCATGTCCTAAAGGGTGTAGATTTTGAACTAAAGAGAGGTGAGGTGGTCTCACTCCTCGGTTCATCGGGTTCGGGCAAGTCAACGCTATTGCATATCCTTGCAGGTCTTGACACTCCAACCGATGGGACGGTAATGTGGGGTGATACAAACATATTCGCTCTGAAAGACAGGGTTCGCTCTTATCTGAGGAATGCTAACCTGGGGTTTATCTTCCAGTTTCACCACCTGTTCCCGGAGTTGACAGCACTGGAGAATGTGATGTTGCCATTGTTGATAGGCGGGTCAGACAAAAGTGAGGCAAGAAAGAAGGCAGAAGGTCTTTTAGAGAGGTTCGGGCTATCTGATAGAGCGGAGCATTTTCCATCGCAGTTGTCAGGTGGGGAGGCGCAGAGGGTGGCGGTTGCCAGAGCGATTGTAAGCGAGCCACAGATATTGCTGGCAGATGAGCCATCAGGCAACCTGGACAGCGAGAACAAGAAGATACTGCATGGTATGCTCCTGGATATAAGTGCTCAGTTCGGGACTGCAATCTTGATTGCAACCCACAACATTGAACTTGCAATGATTACTCAGCGTATATTGTATTTGACCGATGGAAGATTGAGCGATAGGTCACCAAGTGGTGGTATTGTGGTTTGATTTTAATTAATTATCTTCTGTTCCCATACAAACTTTTTCCCCTGGCATCTATGCCAACAAACACAGGCATCCTGTCAAGCTCCAGTTTGTATATCGCCTCGGGTCCGAGGTCGGCAAGCGCCACCACCTCCATTGATACGATGCTCTTGGATAATAGAGCCGCTGTGCCTCCCGTCGCAGAGAAATAGACGGCGCCATATTTCACCATTGCGTCAATGACATATTGCGAGCGCTCGCCCTTGCCTATCGTGCCAGAGAGACCGTGCTTGAGCAAAGCAGGTGTGAAGGCATCCATCCTTGAGGAGGTGGTGGGTCCGGCGGAGTTACACACATAGCCCGGCTTTGGCGGGCAGGGACCCATATAGTATATGACCTGCCCCTTGAGGGGGATAGGTGGTTTGTCACCCTTTGCGATGAGTTCGTTTAGCACCTTGTGAGCGGTGTCTCGGGCGGTATAGACGATGCCAGAGAGGAGAACAAAATCGCCTGCAGAAAGCGAATCTATGGTTTTCCTAGTGAGGGGTGTCTTAATTGACTTCGCTTCGTCCATCGCCTTCAATTATAACTCCAAGATATAACGATTTATAAGGATTATAACAATATATTCTAAGAACATTATTTAATCATGTTTAATATTATCCTTTATGGGTTATATAAGGGAATCTACCTTACGAGAATAATAGTTCTGGTTGAGGTGGAGGTATTGGACTCCAGGCGGCAGAAATAGACGCCGTTTGAAACCATAGCACCGCTGTCGGATATGCCGTTCCAGGTGACATTGTGGTCACCCACTCCGACAACTGCATCCTCCAGCAGGCGCACCAGTTTACCGCTCACATCATAGATGGCTATCCTCACATTCTGGCTCTCGCCCTCAACCGAATACTCTATGGTGACCATCTCTGAGAATGGGTTAGGGTATGAGTTCACAAGGGTTGCTTTTGCCTCCTCAGTCTCTGTGCTCTTGGGGTAAATGGTGGTCTGGTCTGATACTACGACTGTATCAGATATCAAGCCCTCAATTCTGTATGTAATGCTCTCGGTCTCATCTATTATGGGGTCCTTATATGAGTTCTTGCCAGAAGGAATTTCTGTTAAGATTGTGAATTCGTCCTCATCGTAGAGTTTACGCTTGAGCGTCCATTTTTCTATTGATTGTATATTCCTCCATTTGAGTGTCACAAATCTGCCACTCTGAGACGCCTTCAGAGAGGGGTCCTGATAGGTGAAGGGGCTGGAGATGCCATTGTGGAGTGGACCACCGCTCTCCATAGCCCACGGGCTTGCCACATAGACCACATCAAGGTCGTAGAGATAAAGCCCACCCTGCTCGTTTACAATGATGAATTCAGCGTAGCCGTCGCTGTCTATGTCGCCATAGGCAGGTGTGGATGAGTAAGTGCCCTCAGGTGCATTTCTGGGGAATCCCTCAACCATACTACCATCGTAGTTAAGAGCGACCTCTTCACCCTGATATGAGATGCCAAAGACCTCCAGTTCGCTGTCCATATCTATATTTACAAGGACTGGCGAGCTCAAGAATCCGCCCTTTCTGGAGGTGTATGAACCGACCTCTAATCCATCCACACTATATAGTTTTATTGAGCCGGTCTCTGCCTGTGGGATGCCCGTGGTCACTGCTATCTCATAGACACCATCGCTGTTCATATCACCAACTGCTGGCGTGGTTATGGCACCATGGGTGATTATCCCGTCGCTTATGTCAACGGGGAAGTGGGGAAGTGAGGTGCCGTCATCGTCTATGCCATATAGGGTGCCGTCCACGGAGCAGATGAATACCTCAAGTTTTAAGTCCCTGTCAACATCGGCGAGGGAGAAACCACCCATAAACTCGGTGGTTGTTCTGTATGACCACTCAGATAGGGAGGGGTCTTCCACACCTACAGCATATATCGTGCCATCGGTTGAGGCGAAAATAATCTCGGGGATACCGTCTGCGTCTATGTCCGATACCGCCACATCCGAGGTTATAGACCGGTTAGATACAATGGTCTTTGTAATATGGTTTCTAATATCTATCAGCAGGAGACCGCTCTCCGGCTGTGGTTGAACGATGAAGGTGTAATTGTCATCAATATATGCGGATGGAGAGGAGGTGGGCTGTCTGCCCGTCAGTTCATACCTCTCTCCACCAGCGGGAGACATATTATAGGGAAATAAGTAAAGCACGCCTTCATCGGTTGTCCATACTACATCTTTCTGGTTGTCGTCGTTTGTATCTAACAGAAGAGGGGTTAGCGTCTCACCGGAGGTCTCTATATCTAACGACTTGTATTTAACCCTGTTGAAGCCGGCTCTGTCCTGCAATAGGATATGTAATCCATTATCCCAGGAGCATATAACTATATCAGTAAATCCGTTATCGTCTATGTCTGTTACAATTGGTGATGAGAGTAGCACACTTCCGACCTCCACGGGAAAGCCGGGATGCACGCTCATACCCATAGATAAGACCGCTGATGGCAATGCTAAGAATATTAACCACCTCATAGCGAAACTATTATAACAGAATAGGAGTTCTCAGTATATAAAAAATCAGAAACTGCCTTTAAGTAAACTCCCAATTATCATCTGACGGTTTTCCTTTATTGATGTATCAGGGTTATCGTAACTGGGGTCCCACATTGAATATCCGTAATACGATATAAGTTCAATATTATCACTTATTGTCAGGTTGAACGAAGGCGTGAAGGTATGGTGGAAGTTCACATCTTCATTAATATACGTCGTAACATCGTCAACTGCGGAGGTGTGCGGATAGATGAGTTCCCATAGAAATGAAATTGAACTACTCTTATTCAGCAAGTATTCAGCACCCGCAAATAGCGAGATATCCATCGTTGAATCTTTATTTATACCGAAAGTGTCGCTCTTGTTAAACTTGAAGTAATTCAACTTCATCCCGCCAATAATATTCACAAATAGAGGAATAGTAACCTCAGGATATATTGTTATCCACTTTCCACCGGTTATCAAGCCCTCGCTTCTTTCCTCATCCTTATAATTATGGAAGGCGAACAGGTTGTAGATGGTAATCCCGTTTGACAGAGGCAGGAACAGTTCTGTTCCGATGTGTATGGTGGATAGGAAGCCCTTTGAGTAGTATGGACCATCATTGGGCAGTTCACCGTCTCTTCTCATAACCGCATGCCAGTATTTGGGCATATTACTTGCGAAGCGGTTCATAAATAATGTGTATAGGTCACTGGTTGAATTGTCTGTAAAGAAGGTCATTGTAAGCATATTAGAGAAGTTCACTGTTGTGCCAACTATTGTCTTGTCATTGTCTTCTATGCCAAATGCGGAACTTATCCCCACAGAGCCAATCGCAAAGTCGGTTACGGTTCCATAGGGGTGGTAGTAGGCAATGTTTGATGGTGAATACAATCTTGAATGGTAGGCATTATACCATCCGGAATGCCCCATCCTCCACTCCATCAGACCAATGCTGGTAATCTTTGACACAGGAAGGTCTGTTAGGGCTACATAGGCGCTGGCAAGTCCGGCCCCAAGGTTGCCGACCCCAGCAATATTGTGCTCCTGTGAGTAGATGCCTCTCCACCTGTTAGGAAAGTCACTCTTAGCAGTGTTGCTCATAAGCACTCTGTCAAATCTTATTGTTGAGATAAGACCAACATCTTCTGTGGTTGACAGTGTGAACTGGATATCAAGGGCACCGTCCCAATAAAACTTTTGGTCACCGTCACCACTAACGGAGCCACTCTCCAGACCACCGCCTTTAGTATTATCAAACTGAACAAGACCATACAATGCTCCATTGACATCAAGTTCGGCGGTGAATATTTGGAGCGGGATTAAAAGAAGGACAGAGATTATCAGGATATTATTACATCTCATAATGCACCTCTGTAATTTTTTATACTTATCCATAGGTAAGGTGGAGTTATTTTAATATAATACAATAGTCAATGCAACTAACTACAATTATGATATGGAGAAGAAATATATAGAGAAGATTGTTGAGACATTGATAGATGAGTATGGTGCTCTTGAGAGGGAAAATCTTGCCGACCCTTTGGATGAGTTAATAAGAACCATAACAAGCCAGAATACCACAGACCGGTTGTCTGACAAGGTATTTAAGTCCCTGAAGGAGAGATTCCCCCGCTGGGATATGCTTCTCGCCAGTGATGGAATTAAGGATGAGGTTGAGGAGGTAATCAGACCAGCGGGTCTTGCTCCTACAAAGGCAGAGAGGATAATTGGTATTATCAGAACAATTAGGGAGCGGGAGGGTAGTATTACACTTGACCGGCTGAGAGAGATGCCCGATGATGAGGTGGTATCATATCTTATTAGCATGAAAGGTGTGGGTTTAAAGACCGCCTACTGTGTTCTCGCATTCTCGCTGAGCAGGGATGTCTCACCAGTGGATACTCACATACACAGGGTCTCAACAAGAATTGGCATTATCCCAGATGATACCACAAGGGAGAAGGCACATTATATTCTCAATGATATGTTGCCCGAAGGCAGGAGATACCTCGCCCACCTTGCTATGATAAAGCACGGCAGGATTGTCTGCAAAGCAAGAAAGCCACAGTGTTCAGATTGTTGTGTAAAAATCCATTGTGATTACTATAATTCAGGCAGGTTTGATAGTTAGCAATAAGTAGTTTTGATTATCTCAACCAGGTAGATATTCCGAACATTCAGGGTTTCATAGTGTTCGTCTAATAACAAAAGTATTGTTGAGTATTAGTTATTTATTAGTATATTCAATAGAATTTATTGTATAATTAATGCTGTTCATTAAGTTATAATTATAATAGTTTGTATGCCTCCGTAGCTCAGGTGGTTAGAGCGGCTGATTTGTAATCAGCAGGTCGTGGGTTCGAATCCTACCGGGGGCTTTTTATAATATCTTTCATTGCTGTTATGGGACATAACACTGAAGAGATACTCACAGTTAAGAACCTCACCAAGAGTTTCGGTGGTCTGGATGCCTTGAAAGACCTTGAGCTTTCAGTTGAGAGGGGGCAGATAGTAAGTTTGATAGGTCCAAATGGTGCAGGTAAGACCACCCTGTTCAATGTGATTACCGGCATATATGAGCCCACGGAAGGCGAGATATACTTCAGAGGCAAGCCCATATCCAGAAAGAGAAGAAGACCTTTATGGTTCATTCCCCTCATCGTTGCTACTATGGTCCTCATTCCTGTGGTTGCCTACATGTTCGCCAGGGCGGGCTTTGGGTGGCTAGCCACAACTGGGATCACCTTGTTCTTCGTGGGGGCAGTAAGTGTTCTTGGCTGGGTGATGATGCCAAAGGGGTCGCTCTCGCCCGACAGGGTTTCATATCTTGGCATATCACGCACTTTTCAGAATATACGGCTTTTCAACCAGATGAGTGTTCTGGAGAATGTGCTTATGGGTATGTATACGAAGACCCGCTCGGGATTTTGGGATGCGCTTTTCAACACAAGAGGAAAGGTTAAAGAAGATAGACAAGCGATTAAGGAGGCGATAAAGATACTCAAATTTGTGGGCATCAAAGGGGATTACAATAGTGAGGCGAGCAGTTTACCATACGGCGAGCAGAGGCGACTGGAGATTGCAAGGGCACTGGCGTCAAAGCCCGACTTAATTCTGCTTGACGAGCCCGCTGCTGGCATGAACCCGGTGGAGACCAAGGACCTGATGGAACTGATAGGAAGAATACGGGACAGTGGTATCACGGTGTTTCTGATTGAGCACGATATGAAAGTGGTGATGGGTATAAGCGACAAGGTATCTGTGCTTGATTATGGCAGGAAGATAGCAGAGGGCACGCCGGAGGAGGTGCAGAACGACCCAAGGGTGATAGAGGCATATCTGGGGAGGGGAGGGGAGTGATGG
>Ga0164311_10000823_pt1 | contig 14354 bp, 10 predicted proteins | sample GuaBasSedimGuay2_FD_121796 | JGI IMG/M metagenome (GOLD analysis project Ga0164311, IMG submission 121796) | Subseafloor sediment microbial communities from Guaymas Basin, Gulf of California, Mexico - Guay2, Core 4569-9, 9-12 cm | ecosystem: Environmental > Aquatic > Marine > Hydrothermal vents...
CAGGAGGTTGTCAGCTTTGCTGCTGAGCTGATGGAGAGGCTTGGTAAGAGACCCGTGGTTCTGAAGGAGTTCGTACGCGCCTTCATCGTGAACCGGATTCAGAACTCCATTGGTCTTGCTGTGCTTGAGATTTTGGAGAAGGGCTGGGCGACGCCTGAGGACATAGACATCGCTGTGAAGACCAGCCTGGGCATTAGGCTCCCGATAGTGGGAGTGGTTCAAACCTACGACTTCACGGGCCTCGACGTGGTGCGTGATGTGCTTAAGAGCTATGGGATAAGCCACCCACTAATAGAGGAGAAGGTGAGGCAGGGACACTTGGGAGCGAAGACCTCGAAGGGTATTTATGACTACGGGGGGCGGAGCGAGGAGGAGATCCTCAAAAAGAGAGACGGGCTTTATCTCAGAATGCTCGACCACCTGGAGAAAATAGGGGCCTTCGAACCAGTGTAAGGGCCAGCTGGGTTAACCAAGAAGAACAAACACACGCTTCTTTCTTTTTATTTTTTCCGGGGAGGAGTGTAATGAAAGGGGGTGAGGGTTTCCACCCTTTCTGGTGGGGGATTTCTAGTCTCTGGAATGTTTCGGGGCGCTGCTGGTTTTCCTAGGTGGATTCCTTTTTCAGGAAGAGGTAGGGTTCATCCACTCGCAGCTCCTCGTCTGTGACCACGGTTAGTGGGGGTAGCTGGTCCGCGGCTCTGCCTGGCACGTATTCGAAGAGTGGGCTGAGTTCCTTGTTGAGCATGTGGAACAGTTTCGAGATGGGTATCTCCATGGGGCATGCGTCTTGGCACTGGCCGCAGTTGACGCAGGAGTCTCCGACGTGGGCGAGTCTGGTTAGGTGGAAGAGTTTGTCTGGTGGCAGCTCGCCGCCGGGTATGAAGTTTCGGTCTACTTCGAGGCGGCATTCAACGCAGTAGCAGATTGGGCAGGCGTCTCTGCAGCTGAAGCATTTTATGCATCTGTCGAAGTGGTTGAACCAGTAGTTTAGCCTCTCCTCGTAGTTCAAGCCCTTTAACTCGTTGAAGTTCTTTTCCTGCCACTTTTTGGAGCGGTCTAGGGCTTCCTTCTCTTTTCTGCTTCTCTCGTCTAGAGCTTCTCTGGTTGGTGTTTCGACTTGGAGGTAACCGGCTTTGATCGCTTCGTCTAGGAGTTGTGATCCTTTTTCGGTGCAGACCTCTATGAATGTGGCTTTTTTGCCCATGGTTCCCCACTTTCCACACGCCAGGTCGGCCATTCGGGGGATGCTGATTTCGCATCTTCTGCAGTTCTCCCTTCTGCCGTAGCCCGCCTCCTCTAGGCTGTCTAGGTCTTTTTCCTTTCTGGTTCCGTCTCTGAGTTCTATTATGAGTTTTCCCTCGTCTATGTCCTCTCGCACCACATCGTCGGGGTTTACTTCGTATATTTCCTCAAACATTCTTCTCGCGACTCTGGGTAGGAGGGTTCCCGTGCAGTTCAGTCCTATTAGCACTAGGTTCTCAATGTTGATCTGCTCTCTCTTCACCAGTTCTATGATTGCGCGTGCATCGCAGGGTTTACACGTGACCGCTATCCGCATATCCTTTGAGCCGTCTAGATATTCTTTCAGGGCTCTGGCAATGTTGAGGGGGGCGCAGTGGAGCGCACCGGCGCACTCGATCACTTCTTCGGGGTTGGTGATGAGGGTTAGGACACCGTCGTACCTGTTTCCGTCCATTTTTTTCACGGTTAGGACGGCGTCCACAATCTTGTTTTCCAGTGCGAACTTGAGCAGGGTGGTGACCACCCCTCCGTATTCTCCCTTTTTGAGCGTCTCCTCGTCCGAGGACCAAGCCAGGTACATGTCACCTATCATTTTTCACACCACCTTTTCCACTTTGATCGCGGTGTACTTGAATTCGGGCATCCTGGAGGGGGGACCCGCCGTGGGACCCGTCAGGAAGTTCGCGGCGCACTCCGAAAAGTGGAAGGGCATGAACACAACGCCCTGTTGAATGTTCTTGGTCACCTTGGCGAACGCTTTCACTTCTCCACGCCTCGACCTCAGCACCACCCTGTCTCCGCTTCTTATTCCAAGCTTCTCGGCGTCCTCCGCGTTTATTTCAACAAAACCATCCGGCTGCTCGTTATGAAGCCTGCTCGTCCTTCTCGTCATTGTGCCGGTGTGGAAGTGGAACAGAGTTCTCCCGTTCATGAACACGTACGGGTAGTCCTCGTCTGGAACCTCTAGGGGGGGCTTGTACTCCACAACCTGAAAGTGGCCGAAACCGTCCTCCGTCGCGAACTTCTCCACGAACATCGTCTCCGTTCCCGGGTGGTCTTCGGAGGGGCAGGGCCACTGAATTCCCCCCGCCTTCTTCAACCGCTCATAGGTTATTCCATGGTATTGAGGTACACACTTCCTTATCTCCTCGAATATCTCTTCGGTGGAGTTAAAGTTGAAGTATTCCCCATAGCCCATAACTTTTGCAAGGTCGCAGAGTATTTGCCAGTCGGGCTTCGCCTCTCCGGGCGGTTCAACCGCCTTGTTTATTCTCTGCACTTTCCTATCGATACCAGTCATTGTTCCGCCCTTTTCAACCCATGTTGCGGCTGGTAGAACCACATCCGCAAGCTCAGCGGTTTCCGTGAGGAAAATGTCCTGCACTACCAGAAACTCCTTACTTTCAAGAATTTTCCTCACTCGGTTGGTGTCGGGAGCAGAAACCATAGGATTACCTCCCACAATATACAGAACACTGCATTTTTCAAGAATGTCCATGTAGGGCATGCCAGGCTTTGAGGGAAGCCCCTTTACACCCCAAAGTTCCTCGAAAAGTTTTGCAGTTTCCTCGTTCACGGGCTTAAACCCGGGGTAAAAAACCGGAAGGGGCCCCATGTCCCCGAATCCCTCACCGTTTCCGTGCCCTCTAAAGGGACTCACTCCCGCACCCGGTTTTCCGTAATTGCCAGTTAGCAGAGCGAGGTCGGCGAGGGCTTTTATGTTTTCCACACCTGTTGAGTGCTGGGTGATTCCGGCGTTAAAGCATATGAAACTCGTTTCAGCGTTTGCGTATGTTCGGGCAGCCTCCCTGATCATGTCCGCGGGTATACCCGTTATCCGTTCTACTTCGTTCATCTGTAGGGATGACAGATAATTTTTTAGCTCTCGGAATCCCCGGGTTCTCTTCTCTATGAATTCCTTGTCCTCCAAGCCTTCCTCAATGATCGTCTTCATCATACCGTTTATCAGAGCCACGTCCGAGCCGGGATTGATTTGCAAGAAAATATCCGCGATGTTCCTTGCTGTCACGGTTCTCCGAGGATCTATAACAATGACTTTCGCTCCCCTCTGCTTTGCTCTTATGAACTTGTGGAATATGAGCGGATGAGTCTCCTGCGTGTTGGACCCCGCTGCCATTATGCAGTCTGCTCTCTCTATGCTTAACAAAGAAGTGGGCATGACACCCGAACCAACGGTGGAAACCAGGGCTGGAACGGTGGTGGAGTGGCAGAATCGTGAACAGTTATCCATCATGTTCGTTTTCATAACCACTCTTACAAACTTCTGAAACACGTACAGGTCCTCGTTGAATATTTTACCAGAATTGATGAAGCCAGCTGAATCGCCGTCCGCAGCTTTTAGCCGCTCAGCAACAAGTTCTAACGCCTTTTCCCAAGAAGCCTCTTTGAAGTCTCCATTCTTCTTTATGAGTGGTGTTTTGAGTCTGCCCTCGTTGTACAGGAAGGCGTAAGCGTTTCTTCCCTTCGGGCAGTTCTTACCCTCGTTCACGGGGTGATCCTTCCAAGGCTCTGTGCCGACTATCCTGCCATCCTTAACAACGAGGTACATTCCACACCCGCAGCCACAATACGGGCAAACAGTGGGAACATACTCGAAGGACTCAACCATCGGAACTCCTCCATCAAGCTAGTCGGTTTGTGACTCTATCCTGTTTGGACCAAGCTCCTTGATTTTTTCAACAAAGTCTGTGACCACTTCAACGAACCTGCCGCCCTCCGATGCGGACACCCACTCCAAGCGGAGCCGCTCTGGATTTATGCCGATGGTTTCGAGCAGCTTCCTTAACATAGTGAATCTTCTCCTTGTGTAGAGGTTCCCCCGAATATAGTGGCAGTCTCCGATGTGGCAACCGCTGATGAGAACACCGTCCGCTCCCTTCATCAGTGCCTCTAATACAAAAAGCGGGTCTATTCTGCCAGAACACATCAACCTAATCAGCCTGACGTTGGGTGGATACTGCATTCTGCTCACTCCGGCCATGTCGGCTCCTGCATAGGCGCACCAGTTACAAGTTAGAGCGATTATTTTCGGTTCAAAACCAGATTCGTCCACTTTGGATTGTCCTCCAAAATTTTTGCGGTTAATTTGGGGTCAGTGGCATGAGAGATACCTCTAATTTTTCATCGGGGAATGTTTGATTGTATAAACAATTTCTTTTAGGAAATTCTAAATCATATTTCGAATATTCCTAAATTGAGGTTGAGGAACAGCTAAATTAATATAGAAGTTACACGATTCGTTTTGGTATATAAATATTGTGCAGATGCAAAATACCTGCGTATCCGCGAGTAGCAGAGAACCCTCAACAGGTAGGTTCCCTGTAAATACCAAAAAAAATCGAAGGAGGCCTTAACGGAGATGAAGTCTCGCTCCGCAAAGTACGTTGTTAGAAAACCACTTTTGGAAGGTTTAAAAACGAGATTCCAGGCAGAGGAACGGAGTGAAGGTAACATTCTCTACGTAAGGGTTAAGAGTGAGAACTATCTGGAAACAGCCAAGTATCTCAAGGAGCAGGGGTTCAGGAGGCTGATAACGATCTCCGCCGTGGACTGGATAGACAAGGGAGTGTACGAGGTGTACTTCCTAGTCTACAATTCTGAGGATAACCTATACGCGAAGGTAGCGACAGAGACCCCGAGGGACGCCGCCACGCTCCCCAGCCTGTCGACGCTCTGGGAGAACGCTGAGCTGCACGAGAGAGAAGCGTGGGAGATGTTTGGAATCACCTTCGACGGGAACAATATGCTGAAGCCGCTATTTCTTGAGGATCCGCCGCGTATTCCTCCGTTCAGAAAAGAGTTTGACTGGAGGGAAGAAGTTAAGAAAGAGTACGGGTTGACGTGGCCCGAATACTAGGAGGTGACTGAATGCTGGAAAGAGTTAAGGGTGTTTTGAACCCGCTCAGGGCGGGAGCCAAGCTGCTCAGAAGCAAGGCTATAACCTACGATTTCCCCCCGAACCCACCTCTCACGGAGAGTTTCAGGGGGAGGCAGCTCTATAATCCAGAAACTTGTAAGAGTTGTAGCCTGTGTGCTAAGGTTTGTCCGAACAGGGCGATAGAGATGGTTGAGAGGGAGAAAGACGGTGAGAAGGTTCTTCAGCCGCAGATAGACTTTCGAAAGTGCTGCTTCTGTGGTCTGTGCGCCGAGATATGCCCAACCGGGGCTCTCCAGCTCACCAACTTCCCGTTCCTGTTGACTATGAATAATGAGACTCTGGTATATCCTCCGGAGAAGCTGGCTCAGGTTCCGGAGCTTGAACACCCAGAGCCGCCGAAGATTAAGGGCATCGTGAGCTGGGCCCGGTCTAGGAGCCTTTGGATCACTTTCTACTTCACAGGGTGCTGTTTTATTGAGGCTGTTCCGTGGCTTAGCAGCGGGTTTGACATGGAACGTTTCGGGCTGCTGATGGCGCACACGCCGAGACATGCAGATGTGCTCATTGTAGGCGGCTATGTTACAGTAAAGACCGTGAAGAGAATTATGCAGATATATTCGCAGATGCCGCAGCCAAAGTGGGTCATTGCGCTCGGGAACTGTCCAATGACTGGTGGAACCTACTGGGACAGTTACAACACAATTAAGCGAATAGACGAGTACATTCCGGTGGACATTTGGATCGCTGGCTGCCCACCCAGGCCCGAGCCGATTGGTGTCGCTGTTGTGCACGCGATACACGCTATTCAGAACGGGTACACTGGAAAAGAGGAGAGGGTTGGAGCCAAGAAACGTTTGGAGATTCCAGAGATTAAGGAGGAAAAGGTTACTGGCGCGGAGGAAGGATGCTTTATCCCGTTCGGGCCGCAGCACCCGTCTTCAGCCAACTTCCACATGGGACTGAATACGGTTGGTGAAACGGTGAAGGAGGCGGTGGTTTACCCGGGGTACCTGCACAGGGGTTTCGAGAAGCTGATGGAGTACAGGACGTGGGTTCAGAACATAATGATAGTTCAGCGGATAAACGTGCTTGACGGTGCGCCCTACGAGATTGGGTACTGTGAGGCCGTTGAGGAAATAGCTGGTATTGAACCGCCGAGGAGGGCGAAGTACCTGCGTGTGATACAGGCTGAGCTGTCGAGGATACAAAGCCACCTGTTTAACATAGGTCTAATCGCCGGGGCGGCCGGCCTCGAGGCGATACCCAGGATACTCTGGGGAGACAGGGAGAAGATACTGCTTCTTCTCGAGCACATGACCGGGGGTAGGGTATACCAAATTTACAACACTCCGGGCGGCGTGCGGCGCGACATTAAGCCGAACTTTAAGGACCTGGCGGATGAGACGATTGCGTACATGAAGAAGAGGCTGGAGCTCTACGATAAGCTCTGTTTCGACAACGGAATATTCAGGAAAAGAACGATGGGTATAGGTAGGTTTACGGCGGAGACTGCGGAGAAGCACGGGATCGTCGGACCCAACCTGAGAGGGTGCGGAGTGAACTTTGACATTAGGAAGAAGGTCCCGTACGAGGCGTACGGGGACTTGGACTTCGAAGTGCCGACTGCCACTGAGGGGGACGCTTACCACAGGACGCTCTGCAGGAGATTGGAGATGGAGGAAAGCTTCAGAATCATAGAACAGGCTCTGGACAGGCTGCCGGGAGGAAGCGTAGCGGAGCCGAAGATGAAAAACGGAAAGAAGCTGAAGGCGTTCTCAGCGATACCCGAGGGCGAAGCGATCCGGTGTGTGGAGAGCGCGCGCGGAGAATTGTGCTTCCACGCGGTGAGCGACGGAGGTAAAAACCCGTACAGAGTAAAGGTAAGGGGGCCGACCTTCGAGTCCATACTCATCTTCCTTCCAAAACTTCTGAAAAACGTGAACATAGCGGACGTGCCGGTAATATACTGGAGCATGGACAACGCCCCCGCGGACCACGACAGGTAGCCAAACCCAACGAGTCTGCTAAAATCCGGCAATTAAACACAAACGGGAACAGGGTATAGTGTGCGGAGGTTTAAAGTCTCAGCGTCGAAAGGAAAAATACCCCCCACCGTTCCTTCTTTCAACCTTCCTTCCTCCTTTTCTTATTTTAGTTCCTCATGAAACTAACCTTTCCGATGAGCAAACCAAAAAGGTTTTTCTTTCAGCATAGATTCGCGTTCTCCCAGTTCATAAACATTAAAACTTTCGAATGATATATATTATCTAGAGTAGTACTATCAGGTGTGGTGAGAACGTGGCTGTTAAGTTTACTGATTCTGAGGTTGACCGGGTGACTGTTTTTCGGGATGGAGCGAGAGTCACCCGTGTGGCTGAGACTGTTCTTGAACCTGGGACTCACGTCCTTAGGTTTGAGGTTCTAACCCCGTACATTGACACAGAGTCGGTTAGGGTTAAGGGTAAAGGACGAGGTGCCTTGTCGAACGTTAGTGTGTATCCCCTCTGGAGGGAACTTCTACCTGAGGGGGACCTGGCTGCTCTTCTCGGGAGGAAGGAGGAACTTGAAAGGCAGCAGGCTGAGATTCAGGAGGAGATTGAGTTCTATGAGAAGAGGGTTGAACAGTTCTCGAAGCTTGTTGACAGGTTCATGGCGGTCTTTCCCAAGTTCTACTCGGCCGGGGAGAGCGGCATAAACACTCTAACGGAGATGGAAACGCTCACGTCGGAGAAAATACTCGAATTCAAAAAGACGGTTAGGGAGAGGAAGAGTAGGCTTAAGGAAGTGGAAGACGAGCTTGAGATAGTGACGAACAATATTCAGAAGTACAGTGAGAAGAAAACCGAGCAGATATACGTTGTGGAGGTCACACTGAGCGCGTCTGAGAGGTCGGAGTTCGAGCTGGAGGTGACCTATCAGACAAGAGGCGCGTCGTGGAATCCGGTCTACGACGTTAACATCGAGGACGGAAACGCGACGGTTAGAACCAACGCGGCGATAAGAAACGGAACACGTGAAGACTGGAACAACGTTCAACTAACCGTTTCAACAGCCACATCCAGGCCAGCCGTCGTCGTCGAGCCGGAACCATGGTACATAGACGTCTTCAAACCCTACCCTGTACGGGCGAAGAAAGCCGCAAGAAGGCCGGAAGGGGCGGAATACGACGACATAACAATGGCTGAGGAACCTGAGGAGTATGCGAAGGAGGAGGCTGAGGAGGAAGCTGAGCTGGCTGAAGCCTTTGCCACTCTCGAGGTTTCTCTCTCAGGGATACAGATATACAGCATTCCGGGACGGGTTTCGATACCAGCCGACAACGCGGATCACCCCATAGTTTTGACGGAGGACGCGTTCCCCTCAGAGAGGCTCTACTACTGGTACAGCGAGGCGGGCGCAGAGGTCATAGCGCAGGACGAGATAACGAACGGTGAGGGTGTGCTGCTGCCGGGAAGGGTGAAGGTTTTCGCTTCGGGTGACTACATTGGAGAGAGCTCCATGGGGCTGATATCCCCGGGTGAGAAGTTCAGGCTCGGAGCGAGGTACACCTACGATGTTAAGGTTGAAAAGAGGCTCGTCGCGAGGGAGGCCGAGAAGGCGGGAATAACCAAGGGAAAGCTCAGAAACGAGTACAAGTACCAGATAACCGTGAACAACTACACCGGCGAAAAGATTAGAATGGAGCTGGTTGACAGAACCCCCCACAGCCTATCTCCCGAAGTGAACGTCAGAATAGTCTCAATTGAACCCGAGCCAGAGAAACAGGAGCTGGGAGTACTCAGGTGGAACCTCGAACTCAACCCAGAGGAGGAAACGAAGATAAGCTACGAATACCACGTGGAATGGAACAAAAACTACACAGTAACCGGACTCCCATAGGAACCGAAACAACCTCGCTCCGGCAATTCTTTTCTCAGGTGCTGTCTGCGGGGTGTAAGGACACCCGAAAAAAGAAGGGATAAGTGTTTTTAGAAGATTTCTTTTCTGTTTACCCATTCGGGGTAGTACTGTTAGTATTCTAGCGGGTTTGCTTTTTTGAGGCTCTGATAGGTGGCGTTTGCCAGTTTTATTGTGCCTCTTCGGTCTCTGCTGAGGACGACAAGCTTTTTCTCCTCTAGCTCCATGAGAACCTCGTCGAGCTCCTCCTCCGTTCCTGTTAGGTATCTCATAAGGTCTTGGCGGGACATGTAGAGTCCGGGGTTTACGCGGTAGTCTTCGGCGAGGACTTAACACATTATCCTGAGTGATTTTTGAGCTTTTCTGATTCGGGTACTTCGTCGAAGCGGTCGATGGGAACTCCGAGTTCTGGGTGGATGACTCTTCTCGGGGTTCTAGTTTGTGCGCTATGAGTCTTGTGCCCAGCCTGTAGAGAATCATTTGCATAACCTCGCTTGTACCCGCAGCTATCTCGGTTACTTTGGCCGCCCGGTACACCGCCTCAACCGAGAATTTCGTCCACCCGTCACCGCTCATCACCTGTATAGCGTTGGATGTGAGAGAAACATAGGACTCGGAGGTTAGGAGCTTCGCCACCGTTGCTTCTATCACGGGGCCGTACGGGCCGCCGCCTCCGACGTCTAGGAGGTGCGCGGCGTAGTAGACGAGTAGTCTGCAGGTTTTGAGCTGCATGATCATGTCGGTTATCTTAAACTGGTTCGCCTGGGCGAGCATCGTGGGCTGCCCGAACCGAACCCTTCTCTGTGAGTAGAAGTGAGCAAACCTTATCGCCTCGCGCATCTGGCCGAGGATCTGGGACGAGGCTATGGTTCTCTCCACGTTTAGACCCGGACATCATTATTGTCCATCCGTCCCCCTCGCCAGCTAGGCGGTTGCTCACGGGAACCCGCACCTCGTCCAGGTTCAGGTACCCGTTGAGGAGACCGTCCCCGCCGTAGAGCTCGTTCACCTTTTCGACGGTGAATCCCTTCATGCCCTTCTCTATTATGAAGGCGGTTAGGTGCCTGTTCGCCTGTCTGTCTTTGGGGTCTTCGCTCGTTCTGGCGTAGAACATGTATATGTCTGCGATTCCCAGACCCGTTGTGAATCTTTTCTTACCGGTGATGATGTACTCGTCTCCTTCGAGCCGGGCTTCCGTCGCCACGGCGGCGTCCGAACCCACAGGTGGCTCGGTGATGCAGATCGCTCCTATTTTTTCGCCTGACGCCATGGCTGGCAGCCATCTTCCCCGCTTCTCTTCCGTCCCGAAGGTTTCGATCTGGTGTGCGCCGCCGAACATTGACCCGCCGTAGATGGTGCCCACTACGCCCAGGCGTGAGATTTCCTCATTTACTATGCACGCGCCGGTTATCGCCAACTCCTCACGCAGTCCGCCGTACTTCTTCGGGATGAGCGCACCGAACCATCCCTTCTCCTCGACCGCGTTCAGCACCTTCCACGGAGTCTGCCTCTTCCAAGCGGCCTCCTCCGCATCCGGATAGTACTGGTCAGCGAAGGCTTCCACCTCATCAGCGAGCTTCCTCTGCGTTTCGTTCCACCAAGGAAACTTATCCAAGAACACAACCTCCAACGAGTTTTATTCCAAGTACTGGTTCTTTCATATTAGTCTTTTCATGGCACACCCCTCCAGTAACGGCAACAGGAGGGTCTCATGGCACTGGCCCTCCAAAAACCAAGCCGCCGCTGAGAAGTGAGAGTGTGAAACGTTCTTCCAGCGCCCGGCACAATTCTTTATATAGGTAAAGGTTTAAACGTTCTTTGAAGCTCGCCTGAGGCTCCGACATGGGGTTGCTACATTCGGGCTGGGTTGCTGGTGCTTTTGAGAGGTGCTACACATGGCAAAGAGGTTTTATACCCTTGATGATTTTGATTTTGAGGGGAAAACTGTTCTGGTCCGTGTGGATTTTAACAGCCCCGTGGATCCGAGCACCGGAGAGGTCTCGGACGACTCGCGGATAAGGGTGCATATCCCCACCCTTAGGGAGTTGTCCGGAAAGGGGGCGAGGGTTGTTGTTCTCGCCCATCAGGGCAGAAGGGGTGACCCCGAATTTGTTTCTCTGAAGCAGCACGCCAGAATACTCGCCGAGCTGCTGGGTAGGCCTGTAGGCTTTGTCGATGACGTCTATGGTGAGAGGGTGAGGAGGGCGATTAGAAACCTGAAAAACGGTGACATTCTTGTTTTGGAGAATGTTAGGTTCGTCCCCGAGGAGAAAGCGAAGCTGCCACCCGAGAAGCTGGCGGAAACCGGTTTTGTTCGCTCTCTCGCTGAGCTCGCGGATTACTACGTAAACGATGCATTTAGTGCGGCTCACCGGGCAGACGCCTCGCTTGTGGCCTTCGCCCATGTGCTGCCCGCCGCGGCTGGCCGAATCATGGAACGTGAGGTGAGAACTCTCGACAAGGTTTCCAAGAATCCCGAGAAACCCTGCGTATACTCTCTCGGCGGCCTAAAAATTGAGGACACCTTCGCGATTATCCGCCATGTGCTCCGTGAGGGGGTGGCCAACAGGGTTCTAATCTCGGGGCTCGTCGCAAACGCTTATCTTCTCGTGAAGGGGTATAACTTAGGCAGCGTAAACCGCTCACTGATAGAGAAAAAGGAGTGTCTCTCCTATTTCTCCGCCACTAGGGAAGTGTTAAACGAGTTCGGGGAAAAAATAGAGCTGCCGGTGGACCTAGCCTATGATAACGGGGGGAAGAGAGAGGAGATTACTCTGGGTGAGTTACCCGTGGAGAAACCAATAAAGGACATCGGAACCAAAACAATTGAGAGGTATTCCCATATACTTAGGGGCGCTAAGACCATAGTTCTCAACGGTCCACCGGGAGTGTTTGAAGAGGAGAGCTTCGCTGTGGGAACAAGGAAACTCTTTGAAGCGGTAGCCGAATCGGAGGCGTTTTCACTGGTCGGTGGAGCACACACCATAGCGGCTCTTCGCAGGTTTGGATTGGAGAAGAGGGTTTCATACTCAACGGTCGCTGGGGGTGCCTTTATAACCTATCTGTCCGGCGAGAAGCTGCCCGCGATAGAAGCACTCGAAAAATCCTACGAAAAAGGCTCAAAACATGTTTCATAGGGGTGGTTGGACAAAATGAAAGTGTTGTTGATTGTCTCCGACGGTTTGGGAGACAGACCCATCAGAGAGCTGGGAGGCAGAACCCCGCTCCAGGCGGCTAACACCCCAAACCTGGACCATGTGGCAAAGATTGGATGCTGCGGAATCATGGACACCATCTCCCCGGGAATTCCACCCGGAAGCGACACCGCCCACCTGGCCATTTTCGGATACGACCCATACGAGTGTTACACGGGAAGAGGTGCTTTTGAAGCCCTCGGCATGGGAATTAACATAAAGCCGGGGGATGTTGCCTTCCGCGCGAATTTCGCAACCCTCGAGGCGAGGGAGAGCGGGCTCCTTGTAAGGGATCGCAGGGCGGGAAGAAGACTACCCGAGGGAGATAGGCTCGCAGAAAAACTGAACCAGTACAGGCTGAAGACGGCCAAGGACGTTGAGTTCAGGTTTGAGCACAGCGTGGAGCACCGCGGGGTTCTCGTTCTAAGCGGGCCCGGCCTATCCTACAGGGTTTCAGACACCGACCCTCACGAAACAGGGGAAATGCTGCGTGAAAGCAAACCCCTAGACAGCTCTGAGGAAGCACGGAAAACCGCAAAGATAGTAAACGAGCTCAGCGCAGCCTTTCACCAGATACTGGACGGAGACCCGCTGAACCGAGAGAGGATTAGTCGAGGAGACCCACCTGCGAACGGAGTTCTCCTGAGGGGAGCGGGAATACTGCCGGAGGTAACCCCACTAACCGAGAGGTATGGGATATCCTGCTCCTGCGTCGCCGCCGCGGCGCTCTACAGGGGAGTCGCCGCCGCCGTGGGTATGAAACTCTACAGGGCACCGGGTGATACGGGAAGCTACGACACGGATGAGGAGTCGATAGCAGAGACCGCCCTGAGAATCCTTCCCGAAAACGACCTCGTGTTCATCCACTTCAAACCAACAGACAACGCTGGCCACGACGGAGACCCCGAAACGAAAGTCAAAATGATTGAGAAACTCGATAACATCATGGGGAAACTATTGAACGGAATCGACCTGGAAAACGAGCACTACGTCATACTAACCGCGGATCACACAACCCCCTGCGCAGTGAGGGAGCACACCGGTGAACCCGTCCCCTTGGAAATGGCGGGACCCGGAGTGAGGCCGGACAAAATCGCAGCCTTCAGCGAGATAGACTGCCAGAACGGAGGACTGGGAAGACTGAGAGGAAAGGACATCATGCCAATCATGATGGACTACCTTGGAAAAGCCAAAATATTCGGGTCGTGAAAACACAAATCGTAAATCGGCAACGCAACCCAGCGAGCCAACCAACAGACTCGAAAAACTTCTCATCCGAAACAGTTACTACTGCGCAACCGAAATTACACGGAGCCGGATTTGGGGGGATTAGTGTCAACAAACACTTCTAAAAGCTCAAGTACACGGGCTGTGTGAAATCGTAACACAATCGTCCCTTTTTGGAGGCGTAATGTAATCCTTTTTATATACTTGGATGTATATACTGGGGTGTGCAAAACTACACTCTAAGGTGTGGAGGTTGCTGGATGGTTTCTGTTAAGGGTAACAGGGCTATTGTGGATGCGCTTGTGAACAATAATGTTGAATTTGTATTCGGGATTTGTGGCACATCTGTTGCGGGGTTTCTCTCCGCGCTCGGCGCCGAGGAGAGTATAAGCTACGTGGTTGCACGCCACGAGCGCGGCGCAGGCAGTATGGCCGACGGCTACGCCAGGGCGAGTGGAAGGGTTGGGGTTTGCCAGATGCACTCCGGCCCCGGAACGATGAACGGAGTACTCAGCATCGTTGACGCCTACAGAGACTCATCTCCCGTTGTTCTGCTGGCGGGTCAGGTTGCGAGGAGACTCATAGGCCGAGAGATATTCGGGGAGGCAAACCAGTTCGCCGTGCTCGGACCCTACACCAAGTCGTGTGAACGCATCGGGCGTGTGGAGGACATCCCACGGATCATTAACAACGCCTTCCACCTCGCGAGGTCGGGCAGACCCGGACCGGTTCTAGTCGAGATGCCCGAGGACATATACGACGAAGAGGGAGACGTGGAACCCGACTTCTCGATAAGGGTTGATACTCAACCCCTTTCTCCGTCATTCATCTCGGAGGCCGCGGAGAGACTGCTCAGGGCGGAGAGGCCAGTCATACTGGCGGGTGGTGGAGTACTG
>Ga0164311_10000824_pt1 | contig 14348 bp, 13 predicted proteins | sample GuaBasSedimGuay2_FD_121796 | JGI IMG/M metagenome (GOLD analysis project Ga0164311, IMG submission 121796) | Subseafloor sediment microbial communities from Guaymas Basin, Gulf of California, Mexico - Guay2, Core 4569-9, 9-12 cm | ecosystem: Environmental > Aquatic > Marine > Hydrothermal vents...
CTATTGTAACGGGAGACAAGAGAATGCTTGAGCTCGGAAAATTTCAAGACGTTTCCATTGTAAGCTTAAGAGAGTACTTGGATTTATAAGAGTAGATGGAATTGATCTTGTGCCTGATACACAACCCAGACCTGCTGATACCATATAAGGAATTTGCAGAACACAAGCAGATTATCCTGCTTATCTGCCATCCCTCACATGCCAAGATGCTAGGTGGTTATTAGATACCTTTGCATTAGGATGTTTTGCCCTGCCCGTTAAAAACGCTCCTTAAATTTCAATATTATTATCAAGCTGTTAGCCACTTTTTACCCATTTCCGCTCAAGCCACAAATGGGTAATTAGGCCCTCTGTTCCCTCACAGAGTATCGGCTCCATTTGCCATGAAACTCTGAAAATTTTTTAGACTGTAATGGTCCGATCTGAAAGTGCTACTAGTTGTAATGGGAAGCGTGTGAAAAAATGCTCCTCCTTTATTAATTTAACCTTTTCTGGTAAAAAGAAATCAACGACGGTATGGAAAATGTGAGGCAATAAGGTCTGGGACATTAAATTGCTTTGTATGAGGGGAAAATATGAAAGACATTGGACAAGCCCCCATTTCACAGAAAGAGCGTGAAGGGATTAGTAGAGCTGTACGGGCATTGAAGCGGCACTTCCCTATTGAAAAAGTGATTCTTTTTGGCTCAAAGGCCCGTGGCAATTATGATATAGACTCTGATATCGACGTCTTGCTTATAACTTCTCGCCTACTACATTGGAAAGAAGAAAAGGCTGTTGTTGAAATGCTTTTTGATATCGGCATGGAATATGATCTAATTTTCAGTCCCTTATTTGCTACGAGGGACGAATGGGAGGGAGGAATTTTTACTAAATTTCCAATATACAGGGAAATCATTAAGGAGGGAGCCTTTATCGCGTGACCGAGGAGGAATTTGTAAAGTATTGGATTGAGAAAGCAGAACAGGACCTTGGCTTAGCTATAGATAATTTGAAAGCCGGCAGACTTCAGAATGCTGTGCGAGATGCCTACTTTGCCTGCTTTCATGCCTTTTCAGCGATTTTGCTGAAAGAAGGGAGAAGTTTTAGAAAACATAAGGAGGTTAGATCAGCCCTCCACAGGGACTATATAAAAACCAAAAGGATTGCTATCGAATGGGGTAAACATTACGATTGGCTTTTTGATAACAGGCAAAAGGCAGATTATCGCCCCCTTGTCCAATTTGAGGTCGAGCAGGTTGAATATATCATCAACAAGAGTCAAAATTTCGTAGGAGAGATGAAAAAGCTAATTGAATAACAGTCGATTTCCTCAAACGCATCGTCCGTAAAAATGAGGGACGCTCTTAAATCGGTTTTTTGGTGACGTTTGGTTACCGAATGAGAACGATGTACAATTCTGCACGAGATTTATGGGAGATCATGGGAGTTTTAGAGGGAAAGAAGAATTTGTGATCATGGATGATCCTCTTGTTGACCTAGATCCTGATAGACGATCCAGAGCTGCAGACGCCATCAAAGAATTTGCAAAACACAAGCAGATTATCCTACTCACCTGCCATCCAATACATGCCAGGATACTTGGTGGTCATCAAATATATTTGGACCAGGAGATCAGCCCCATGGTTACATGAAGGGATCAATTACCTGAAAGCCCTTAAAATCAACGTGGAAATATCAAGAATAAATGGGAATGTGATAATATGCTCTTCCCAAAGGGAGGTAAATGAAAGATGGCTTTATGGATGGTGCGTGGCGACAGACATGGCCAGTATCAGAAATTAGCGTTGGAAAAGGGGTTTGCCTACCATTTTTCTCAACTGCCCGATGTTAGTAGAGCAACTTCACGCAAGGCGATTGAGGAAATGATAAGAGAAGCTAAACCTGAAGCAAAAGAGGCACAAATTCGGAGTTGGGCAGCACAGCTTTTCGCCCTTGCACATAGAATTAAGGAAGGCGATTTGATAGCCATGCCTTTGCGAAATACTCCTCAAATTGCTTTAGGGGAAGTCATCGGGCCTTATCAATACCGGATGGATCTTGGAGATGTCCATCATATTATTCCTGTGAAATGGATAAGAGAAGATCTTCCGCGAACCTCCTTTGGGCAAGATTTACTTTACTCCTTGGGATCTGCCAGGACAGTGTGCCAAGTAAAAAGGAATAATGCTGAGACACGTATTCGAGAGATTTTGCAAGGAAAACAAGATCCCGGCCTAAATCATCCTCGAAAGATAGAACCCGGCGAAGAGGATGAGGGAGGCTTTACTGACGTAGAGCAGTTAGCCCGGGATCAGATTATGAGTCACCTTGAAACCAATTTCAAAGGACACGAGATGGCGAGGCTTGTCGATGCGATCCTACGTGCTGAAGGATATGTCACTGAAATGGCATCACCCGGCCCAGATGGTGGTGTGGATATTCTTGCTGGGCGAGGAACGTTGGGCTTAGAAGGGCCTAAGCTTTGCGTTCAGGTGAAATCGAGTAAGACCCCGGCTGATGTAAATGTGTTCCGGGCGTTACAGGGGAGCATGCACACATTCAATGCCAATCAGGGGCTTCTGGTCTCTTGGGGAGGTTTTACAAAGGCAACGGAGAATGAGGCAAGACTGAGTTTTTTCTCGGTTCGCTTATGGGATGCCAACGATTTCTTGGAGGCTATTTTCAAGAACTATGACCGGCTCCCAGAAGAACTTCAAAACGAACTACCTTTGAAAAGAATTTGGGCTCTGGTCACAGAGGACTGACCAAAAACCGCACGAGTCACCAAGAGTAGGTAGACGTCAGATGAAATAAGCTGTTAGGGAAGTTACCAAAGGACTTCAGCGCAAGAAGGACAGATCCGACGACCTCCTCCCTGCTTGCCAGCAGGCAAGCGTGCTCTTCGCTATGAACGGGCTTTGGTTTACCAAGATCTAGACTAGCACAAACGTGCCCGCTCAGAATCTGAAAAACCCTGCCCGACGCAGGCGGGTCTATGCCTGGGCCCCGGATTGTGAAGATGTAACAACTAGGAAAAGGCTAAAAAACCTCATCGGCAAGGCATACATCTGTAGGTTCTATGGCAACAGGATTTCGGTCGATAACTACTTGAATCCAGTCAAATCTGGCGATCAATTCAGAGAAAGCAGGTGGTTCAGGAATGTAAAAGAATGGTGTCGTAATTATCGCCTTCATATGCCGGGGAGAATTATCACGAGCATTTTAATAGAGGGGGGCAAGCCTCAAAACAAGCTCCGGTTGTGCCTGCCAAAATGCCTGTCTGACGCCAGGTAGAGTAGCCAATAGTTTCTTTGTCTTAATCCTGCACGTTATGGGAGGGGTTTAGGGCCTCTGTTAAGACATACGCTGCCTGTAAGTACTCTGTTGGACAAAGCGGAAAGCATTCCTTGCAGTTCCAACATTCCTTGGCTGCTATCTCAGGAATGAAAGCTATTTCTCGCCTTATTCCTCTGTCCACAAATCCAATGGCATTCTTCTTTTTTACTTCAGCACAGTATCTTACGCATAGACCACAAAGGATACAAAAAGAGGCCTCTTTCTCATAGCGATCTCTGTCCGCTCCATACTCCTTAGCCAAGTCCTCTAAAATAAAGGAATCCGGAGCATGGGCCAGTAACAGTTCCAAGATTACCCTTCGAATTCTATCAATCTTTTCAGACCTGGTTCTTACTACCAAACCTTGCTCTACTGGATAAAGGCAAGAGGCAACGAGCCTTGTCCTGCCTCGTGTCTCCACTTCTACTGTGCAGATTCGGCAAGCCCCATAGGGTTCTAATTTTTCGTGGTGACAGAGTGTGGGAATATAAATGCCCGCGCTCTGGGCTGCTTCCAGTATAGTCATCCCCTCACTCGCTTTAACCTCTTTGCCGTCGATCTGCAACGTGATTTCACCCATTCTTCTTACTCCTTTTCCTCACTATAGTTCTCGCCTCTTCGGGGATGGGCTCTGGAACAGGCTCACCAGAAATCTTCTTTACTGCCTTAAAGCGAGGGGGGCATACCTCATAACAGGTCCCGCACTTTGTGCATTTTTCTTGATCAATCACATGAATTTGATTTTTACCACCTACAATTGCACCTGCAGGACATTTCCTAGAACAAATCATGCAGGCCTGGCATTTCTCTGGATCAATGTAGTATGCTATTAATTCCTTGCAGGACAGTGCCGGGCATCTCTTTTCCTTGATATGGGCCTCGTACTCATCCCTAAAATACCGCAATGTAGTCAGGAACGGATTAGGTGCACTCCTTCCTAGTGCGCAAAGCGAGGCCTCTGAAAGAACCTCAGCGAGTTCCTCCAGCCTCTCTATGTCCCCTTCTTTTCCTTTACCTTTGGTAATGTCGGTCAGAATTTTTAACATCTGTCGCATGCCTTCCCTGCATGGAACGCATTTGCCGCATGATTCATCTGTGAGAAACTCGATAAAATACCTGGCTACGTCTACCATGCATGTATCTTCGTCCATTACAATCATTCCGCCAGAGCCCATCATGGAGCCGGCCTTGGTCAATTCGTCAAAATCAACTCCCAGATCTAACAGTTCATCGGGCAGACATCCTCCGGATGGCCCCCCAGTCTGGACTGCCTTAAACTTCTTGCCTCCACGGATTCCGCCGCCTATCTTGAAGATGATATCCTTAAGTGGCATACCCATGGGCACTTCCACGAGACCTGTATTGTTTATCTTACCAACCAGAGAAAAGCTCTTTGTGCCCTTGCTTCCTTCAGTGCCATATTGGGCGAACCATTCCGCTCCGTTGTTGATGATAAGGGGTACATTTGCCCATGTTTCAACATTGTTTAAAACGCTCGGCTTACCCCAAAGCCCTTTTACTGCGGTATGGATATACTTGGGCCTAGGCTCGCCTACCCTGCCCTCGATTGCGGTCATTAAGGCGCTGGACTCACCTGACACAAAGGCTCCAGCCCCTTGGTGTACCTTAACAGTAAAATCAAAGCCCGAGCCAAGAATATCCTTGCCAAGAAACCCATATTCTTCGGCCATCCTGATGGCCAGATTCACATTCTCCACTGCCAGGGGATATTCTTGTCGAACATAGATAAAGCCCTCATGGGCGCCAACAGCATACCCCCCGATAATCAACCCTTCCAGAACCGAGTGGGGATTCCCTTCCAGAAGGCTTCTGTCCATATATGCCCCAGGGTCACCCTCGTCCGCATTCACTATTACATATTTTATGGGATCAGGGCTTTTGCGGGATTCCTCCCACTTTCTTCCTGTTGGAAACCCCCCTCCTCCTCTGCCTCTCAGATTGGACTTCTTGACCTCCTCTAATACCTGCTCTGGCGTCATCTGCACAAGGGCCTTGGGTAATGCGGAATAACCGCCGATTGCTAGATAATCATCAATACTCTTGGGGTCGATTTTCGCATTAGAACCCAGGAGTAGCCGCACCTGGTTTTTATAAAAAGGGATCTCAGATTCATAGAATATCTTTTCACCGGTTATGGGATCCGTGTAAACTAGTCGCTCTATGATCTCCTTATCTTTGATAGTCTTGGATACAATCTCGGGCACATCTTTGGGCTCCACCTGGAAGTAGCAGATACCCTCAGGGTGGATTACTACAATAGGGCCCCTCTCACAAAAACCATGACAGCCAGTCCTTCTGATCTCTACATGACCACTCAGGCCCTGTTTTTCCAACTCCTCCTCCAGAGTCGCGGCCACTTCATTACTGCCCGAGGCATTACAACCAGTTCCAGAACATATTGCTATCGTTGGTTTATCCGAAGCTGTTTTCGATAACAGTTCTTTCCTATATTCCTCCAATTCAGCCGGAGAATTTATCCGCGGCATAGTTTCCTCCTAATCAAAATCCTCTAGGACCTCTGCAACCTTAGATGGTGTCATCCTGCCATAACTTTTACCATCAATTTCCATGACCGGTCCCAGTGCGCAACACCCAAGGCAATTGACTGTCTCTAGGCTGAACTTCAAATCCAGGTCTGTCTCGCCAGGGCTTATTCCTGTGTAATTCTCTACGGCCTCAAGGATACGAGGGGCACCACGAACGTGGCAGGCAGTGCCCATGCAGATATGAATCTCATGCCGGCCCTTGGGGACCAGACTAAAGGCCTTATAAAAAGTGGCTACGTGCTGAATTCGATTCAGAGGTATCTGCAGTCTTTCGCTAATGGTTTCCAGCGCCTCCTTAGGAAGCCAACGATTTTCGCTTTGGATTTCAAGCAGTATCTGGATCAATGCACTGGGGTCACCATCATGCTTATCAATGATTTCCTCGACTCTCTTCCTATCCATAGTCACTTCCCTAGTATCAGCTATTTTTCTTACTTCTTTCTCTGCATCTTAGGCGATGGCAAAGCGTTTATTATCTATGTCATACCTTACAAATCCTTGTCTTGATAAGGTCCCTAAGTGCCTTGTTACCTCGGATGGGCTCTGTCCCAAATCCTCGGCAATCTCTGCAGTTGAAAGAGGTCTTTCGGCCAAAAGTGACATGATCTCACTTAACACCAGCTTGTCGAATATTAGCTCCTTAATCAGCTTGTTTACGTCATCACTGGCGAAAAACTTTCTATACTCCTCTTCTGTCCTAACCGGCACCCTCAGCCTTTCCCGTTCTACCAATCTTATATAAGGCACCAGTTTTGCCAGTGCTTGAAGTCTGAACCTTAATACATCCTGATCCAGGCCTTCGGCGCTACCAAGTGGGCCCAGGTCCCTAATTTTCTTTGAAAAATCATTTACAACCTGGGCAAACAAAATTCCGTCGGCAGAAGACATAAATTGGACGCGCAGTCTTTCAGGATTCAAACCTATATATTCAAACAATTTCTTACACAATGTCACCACGCTCAAAGCATGGTAGTTGCCGTGAGTAGTATAATTACATTCGTTCAAACGGCAGCCTACCACAAACACACCATCCATTTTGTTCAGGAAGGCCCGCAGTACAAACTGTATATCGACCCTGCCTGAACACATGACACGAATAAGCCTTATCTCTGGGGGATACTGTAGCCTGGAAACTCCAGCTAAATCAGCAGCACCGTACCCTCACCAATGGCATACAAAACCTAATATCCTCGGTTTGAACTTAAGAGGCGAACCCATTCCTATTTCTCTCCTTCATAATTGATCCAGGGCTTATTCAACATGCCCGAGGTCTTTGGCCTTAGGGGGCCCAATTCCTGCTCGGGCTTGTCCTCCTACACATTTCCTACAGCCGCATCAAGTTGTTCCGCAATCTCTTCCTGAGGGGCAGCGGCATCAATCTGGCTCAAAAGCTCTTCATCCGTAAAGTGCTTTAATCTAATAGCACCTGTTGGACAGACAGAGTTACACAGGCCATCTCCTTTACAGATAACCGGATTAACCACTGCCTTTTTGCCCTGGGGCGTGTCCCTGAATTCAATGGCCCCATATGTACATACTGATATACATGCCCCGCAGGCCACGCATCTGTTCTCGTCCACCTCGCAAATAGAACCCGAAGCAGTGACTGTATCCTTAGAAAGCAGCGTCATGACCCTGCTGGCAGCACCATATGCCTGATTAATCACTTCCTGTATATGTTTGGGGTAATGGGCGGTTCCGCACAGGAAAACTCCTTCAGTGGGAAACTCAACAGGGCGTAACTTAACATGTGCTTCTTTGAAAAATCCGTCTGGATCAAGCGAAACCTTGAATAACTGGGATATTTCCTCATTTCCCTTGCCAGGAATAACAGCTGCGGCCAAGGCCAAATAGTCTGCGTCAATGGCAATCTTCTGGCCCAGGATAGGGTCGGTCACGCTAACTCGCAAAAGCGACCTGCCTCCTTCCTCAACTGCCTCCACCTCAGGCTTATCATCGGGCTCATATCTTATGAACCTGATCTCTCTATCCGATGCCTCCCGGTAATAGTCCTCCCTGAACCCGTAGGTCCTCATATCCCGATAGAGGATGTAGATGTCCATTTGGGGATTCAGCTCCTTCAATTTCAGGGCATTTTTTATGGCCTGGCTACAGCATACTCGGCTGCAGTAATTCCTCTCATCATTTCTGCATCCCACGCACTGGATCATGACCAGACTCTGGGCGTTGAGCACGCTTTCTTCTTCCTTGACGATCCGTTCCTCTAGCTCCAACTGGGTCAATACTTTTTCATTTTCGCCGTAGAGATACTCGGTAGGCTTATATTCTTCAGCCCCTACAGCAATAACCGCAGCACCATGTCTTATTTCTGCAATTCCTCTGTCAGACTTCACCTTGGTCACGAAATTTCCCACATATCCAGTGGCCTCTGTGATAGTAGCATCGGTATATACATGTATTAGTGGATGCTGATAGATCTTACGTATAAGATCATTCAAATAGGTCTGAACATCCTGTCCTTCAAGGGTATAATAAAGCCTTCGGCCCATTCCTCCCAGGTCCTTATCCTTCTCAACCAAGTGAACTTCATGGCCCTGCTCAGCAATGGAAAGGGCGCAGGTCATTCCTGCTATTCCCCCGCCAATAACCAAGGCAGCCTTGTTCACAGGTAGCTCAATCTCCTGCAACGGCTCCAAAATGGTATTTCTGGCTACCGACATCCGCACTAGGTCTTTTGCCTTCTCCGTGGCATCTTCCTTCTCTTTGGCATGGACCCAAGAGCAATGTTCCCTGATATTTGCCATCTCAAGGAGATATTGATTAATTCCTGCCTCCCGGAGCGTCTCCCGGAACAATGGTTCAAGGGTCCTAGGACTACAAGCAGCTATAACCACGCGATTGAGCCCCTTTTCCTTTATTGTGTCTGTTATTTCTTTGGCAGAATTGGTGGTGCATGAAAATAGCTGTTCTTGGGCATGAACAACATTGGGTAGAGTCAAGGCATATTCAACAACCGATGGAACATTCACTATTCTTCCGATATTAGCACCGCAATGGCACACAAACACACCCACCCTGGGCTCTTCACCCAAGACATCCTTTTCCTCTGGGTATTCCTTTTCCTGGATCAGCTTTCCTCGCCTGTAATCGAGCAACTCCCCGCATTGAGAGCTTGCCCCGCTTGCTGTAAAAACCGACTCTGGGATGTCTATAGGCCCTTGGAAGGCTCCACTTACGAAAACTCCTCGACGGGTAGTCTCAATGGGATTGAGGGGATTCGTTTTGCAGAACCCGTGAGGCTCCAGTTCAAGACCCAATTTCTGTGCAATCTTCACCGCATCGGCAGGAGGGTTTAGTCCAACGGATAGAACTACAAGTTCGAATTCTTCCTCTTTTACTCCCTCATCAGGTGTGGAATACCTGATTGTTACATTCTTGGACTCTGGTACCTCTCTTCCTATTGACACATAGCTCCTGACAAATCGAACTCCTGGCAGTTCCTCTGCCCTTGCATAATAGCGCTCAAAGTCCTTACCATAGGAGCGGATATCATTATGGAATATGGTGGCATCAATATCGGCATTATGCTCTTTGGCCAGTATCACCTGCTTCTGGGTATATGTACAGCATACGGCAGAACAATAGCTGTTACCGCCCGGAATAACCTGTCTGGAGCCGACGCACTGAATCCACGCTATCTTCTTGGGGTGCTTGCCGTCTGAAGGCCGCCTTATCTCGCCCTCATATGGTCCTGTAGAAGACAGCAGCCGCTCAAAGTCAAGACTGGTTATGACGTTCTCAAACCTTCCGTAGCCATAGTCGCCTCTTAGCCTGGGGTCAAATATCTCAAAGCCCGGAGACAGAATTATTGCCCCTACTTTTACTTCTATCTTTTCGGGCTGTTGGGTAAAATCTATTGCCCCGTTATCACAGACTGCCTCACAAATACGGCATTTCTTTTCTTTAAGATAAAGGCACTCTTCATCTATATAGGTAATAAGAGGGACTGCTAGAGAGAAGTATATGTGGATAGCCTTATTTGTGGATAGCTCTTGATTATATGGATCAGGGACCAAAGCCGGACAGTATTCCACACAGGTGGTACAGCCCGTGCATTTGTCCTCTATGATGTATCTGGGCTTTTTTGTCAGGGTTACCTTAAAATCTCCTGGCCCTCCTTCTACGTTTTCAATTTCAGTATAGGTCAAAATTTCTATATTGGAATGACGGTCGGCCTCGACCATTTTGGGTGCAAGTATTCAGGTGGAGCAATCATTGGTAGGGAAGGTCTTGTCAAGCTGTGCCATCTTCCCCCCAAGGGAAGGTGATTTCTCGACCAGATAGACTTTGAATCCAGTATTGGCGAGATCAAGGGCGGCCTGAATTCCGCTGATCCCACCGCCTACGACCATAACATCTCCAAAATTGCCTTCGGCCAAGGCTTCAAGAAGTTTTCCTTCTACTGCTTCTTTTTCCACTGCTCTACACCCTCATGAAATTTGTTTTACTTCCTTAAATTACTTCCGCAATTATTTCTGTGATGTCTTTTATCTCTAATATTTCTCCATCTCCCTGGTCTTCCAAGGTTATCCTGCTGTCCTCAAAATTGGTGATACAATATGGACAGGAAGTAACCAGCACCTCAGCGCCTGTCGCCATAGCCTGTTCCAATCTGAGGTCAGAAAATCTTTCGCCCTTTGGGGTCTCCATCCAGATTCTGCCTCCTCCACCTCCACAGCAAAGGCTGTCTTCCCGCGAGTCAGGCATCTCAACAAGCTCCAACCCGGGTATCTTCTTTAATGTCTCCCGCGGCTCGTCATATATAGCATTATGCCGACCCAGATAACATGGATCATGATAGGTAACTTTCTTCTCATAGTCCTTTGTTAACTCAAGTTTACCTTGGTCAATAAGTTCAAATAGAAACTGAGAGATGTGAATCACCTCAAAGTTAACCATAAATTCGGGATACTCATTTTTGAAGGTATGGTAGCAATGAGGGGAAGAGACCAGAATTTTCTTCACCCCATTATCAATAAAAGTCTTTATGTTTTCCCTGGCCAAACGTCTAAATAACTCCTCTTCACCGGTCTTACGGATGCTCTCCCCACAGCAATTCTCCTTGGGGCCTAGAATTCCAAAATCCACCCCTGCCTTCTTGAGGATACTGGCTGTGGCCCTGGCCACCTTTTTCATTCTCGGATCATAGCAAAGGTAGCAGCCCGGAAAATACAAGATCTCCATTCCCTCGGTGAACGTTTTTACAGACAGGCCCTCTGCCCATTGTGCCCGTTTCGCACGTTCCTCGCTCAAGGGGTTACCTTCCCCGACCAGGCTTGCGCTTGCAGTGCGGACAGGCTTGACAGCAGAGGGAAACACACCATACTCTGTGGCGATCCTACGAAGTGCCACCCCGGCTTCTATTATCTTCACACCTCTAGGGCAACGTTGGGCGCACCTTCCGCACGTAGTGCAACGCCATATCTCCTCGTTTTCTATCTCGGTCATTCCAAAGGTGGCCTGCCGGACTATCTTGCGCATACTAAAGGCCCTAACCCTGTTCCACGGACAAAGAGTGTCGCACATGCCACACTGATAGCAGTACTTAAAGCCATCTCCGCCACTTTCTCTTATGACGTCTACGATCTCTTTGTAGTCAGCTAGATTCTCCACGGTCCTTCCCAGCCCTCTTTTTTCATGTTAATCTTTTAGTCCTTCTTTGCCGCTGACAATCGGGCGATAGTATCAAGTATCTCTTGCCATCCATACTTGTCTGCCAGGGACTCCAGCCCCATTTCAAGCTCATCCACCTGCACCTCTTCCTCTTCTTCTACTTCCTCTTCCCTTTCTTCGTAAGTCAGGGCGTCTACCAGACACACCTGGACACACATGGGCTCCTCCAAAGGAGGATCATCTTCACACATATCACACTTTAGCGGAAGGCCCGAATCCGGTTCCTTAAAAAGGTCCCTGGATGGGCATGAGGCCCTGCAAAAGGCACACTCGTCGTATTCCTTTCCATCAATTATATACTTATCTCTACCCATGCATTCGGCTTCAGTATATGGACCAGCATATACCGGGATATAAATATTTCTTAGTGGCTCAAAAAGCACCCGAATCCTTGATCTTGCCGGGTTAGTACTACTGTACTTAGGTGTTGCATGAAATGCAGAGCAGACCGCCTCACACGCCCTGCACCCATTGCATTTGTCCGCATCAATCTTTATCTGCTTAATTACCTTTTTCTTTTTTGACCCACCTTCCACGGTAACAACCCCTTTCACTCTAGTTCTTTTCGTTTGCTCCTGAAGTCTCCTTCGGAGGAGTACTTCCATCTTCTTTCAAGATGCCCCTTTGGATAAGATCTTCAGCCACGTAATCTAAGCCAAGCTTGGTCAGGGTCTCTTTTGTGGGAATGCCCTCCATATTCCAACCCTTGAACTTATAATATTCGTCGAGCAATTTGGCCTCATACTCTGGGAATCTCTTCTTCCAGTGGTCCTCAGGTGGTTTTTCGTCTTCCCTCTTTAGGCCCCTCCTTGCGTTGATGCCTCGGACAAGATTGCGGTTGCGCGTGGTTATCTCCCAGAGTCTATCTTCGTCAATATCAAGCCCAGTTGCAGCGGAGATCAAAGGGGGTAGATTGTGTATATGGTAGGGAGGTTTGATGGGAAATGACGACAGGCCCGCGCAAATTCCAGTGCAGTCGTCAATGTAATGCATATATTCCTGCCACTCCACAAGTTCACACAGCAGATCAATGGGAGGCCAGAACGGGAAGGCGTACTCTCCCCTTGGCTCCCATTTCAGAATAAAGTCTTTAAATCTCTCTTCTTTCCCAGTAGGGGGATGGACCCAGTCCTTTACGAATTCTTTCCTATACTCCTCAGGCAGGGGCGCCTGGGGCATCTGACCCTCAATTTGTGTGATGCTCATTTTCTCGCCGGTAGCATACATGACATAATAAATCGGATTCAGCATGCCGAGCTTAATGACCATTTGCTCGTGTTTCTTTGTGGTATTATGATCATAGGCCTCAGCACCCTTGCCGATCTCCCTTGCTGCCCAGTAAACACCTTTTGCCAGGACGTCTCCGATCCCTTCCCGTCGTACAATCTTGTCAAGCAGATAGAAAAATCTCTCCTCATTGGTTGAAGGGAAATTCGGCATGTCCTTATCAGTCAGGATGCCGTTTTCGTAAAGCTCCACAGCAAATGCCATTACTTGGGGCGTTGTATACCCGTCCAATCCGTATTCTTGGGCAAGGCCAGCTATCTTAAAGCCAAAGTCCAAATCATCCGCCATTGCGGCCATAACATAGGTGAGTTTGGAGTAGCATTTCATCATATATCTGTGGGTGGGAAGTTCTGGATGAGAAATTATTCCCCCACACCTCATGGGGCAGTTATAACAACTTATTAGCCGCTCTACGGACTGCTCCTGGATATTTTTCCACTGCGCAGCCCTCTCCTCAGTCCAGAAATCCTTTCTCCTCTGCCGGCATTACCCCATGCAAAGCTGGTGGTATGCCATTGCTCGTCATGTATAGCCATCTCCTGAGGTGAGCCAATCCCTGCCAAAATGGGTGGTACGCCTTTAATAGGGTGTTTTTGCCTCTCAGGTATGTACCTCAGTACCTGTTGGCAAATTTCAAAAAACTCCTCTGGCCGCGCGATATTTAGATCATTGGTCCCACGAACTGCTATTGCCTTCAAGCCCTTGGAACCCATCACAGCGCCGATTCCCCCTCGGCTGGCGCTGGATCTACCATGTTCAACAGAAGCATAGTAGACCCTGTTTTCTCCGGCTAGTCCAATGGCGAGAACCTGTGCCTTTGGCTCATCCAGCTCCTCACGAATCAGTTCTGCGGTTTCTAAAGCGCCCTTGCCATGAAGGTGACGAGCATCACGGATCTCCACCTTGTCATCTTTTATCCACAAATATACAAGGTCAGGTGATTTGCCGCGAACAATCACCTTGTCATAGCCAGCAAACTTCAGTTCCGGACCCCAGAAACCTCCCATCATTGAATAGGCCAGCAACAGGGTCTGGGGTGAAAACGTTGAAATAATTGTGCGATTAGCACCGGTTGCAAGTGTCCCATCTAAAAGTCCAGCGCTAAACACTATCACATTATCGGGCGACAAGGGGTCTACTTCAGGGGGAACCCTATCCCACAGAATCTTGGCATTGGTACCCAGACCCCCTAGGAAAAGCTCTGTTAGCGTAGGATCTGTCTCCACCCTCTCAATACTGCCTCGGGTGAGATCAATTTCTAGATTGTACCCTGTTTCTGCGTACCTCATTTTTTTCCCCTTTTAACTCACTTGGATCTTTGAAATGTTTTTTGACTAGCCATAGGCTGCAAGTGCTTAACTCAAGAGGGCATGTAGCCCTCGGGTGAAAGACAGAATTAGTTACGATGTGACTACAATTTAGCTATATCATAGTTACCTGTCAAGAGAAAAGTGGGTGCTCAGGGAAACCTATTGGATTTTC
>Ga0164311_10000825_pt1 | contig 14347 bp, 11 predicted proteins | sample GuaBasSedimGuay2_FD_121796 | JGI IMG/M metagenome (GOLD analysis project Ga0164311, IMG submission 121796) | Subseafloor sediment microbial communities from Guaymas Basin, Gulf of California, Mexico - Guay2, Core 4569-9, 9-12 cm | ecosystem: Environmental > Aquatic > Marine > Hydrothermal vents...
ACTATTTTTGTTGAACATGGGGATAAATCACTTGATAGAAATGGCAAGGTTGCCTGTATTGTTCAAAGTGGGTCCGTCGGTGTTGAAGCCCTTGGATATGCATCTAATACCGGATATGGCATGCGCGCTTTTGTAGGACTTGGGAACAAGTGTGACCTTGATGAGATTGATTTTTTATACTATTTTGCCCAGGACAGGAAAACAAACTGCCTGGGATTCTACCTTGAAAATATTGAAAAAGGCAGACAATTTTTAACCGCTGCCAGGAAAGCTTCCAAAGAAAAACCAGTGGTTGTTTTAAAGGCAGGAAGAACTCACACAGCTGTATCGGCAGTCAGTTCCCATACAGGAAAACTTGCTGGTTCGGATAATGTGATCAGTGGCGCATTGAAACAATTCGGGATTCAGAGGGTGTATGATGATGAGGAATTCTGTGATGCCACCAAGGCCCTTTCCATGCTGTCGGGTGCCCCGGGAAACCGGGTGGCGGTTTTAACGGCTGCCGGCGGTTACGGGGTGATGTGTACGGATTTTATTGAGAAAAAAGATACCCGTGCACCCCTTGTCATGGCAAAACTTTCCAAAGATACTCAAAATCGGATTAAAGAGGCCACTTTTCCTTTCACAGCCTGTGAAAACCCTGTGGATATCACTGCAAGTGCTGATGACAGGATGTTCTCCGAGAGTCTTGATGCATTGATCGAAGATGCCGGTGTGGACATCATTATCTGCATTACTTTTTTTGCGCCTCCTGGGATTACTGAAAACCTGATAGATATTGTTGCTGATAAAATTAAACAATCTGATAAGCCCGTGATCGTCTTCACCAAATATGGACCTTTTACAGATAATAGTATTAAAAATTTATTTTATGCCGGTGTGACCGCATACCCATCCGTTGGAAGAGCAGTCCGGGCTGCCCGGTTCCTGGTGGAAAGAACAACGATAAAAAAACGGTTTGAGCAGGAGGTATAATATAATGGAAAAAAAAATAAAACTCTGGCTTGAAACACTTGATAATAATAAAAAACCAGATGAATTTGATGCCAAACAACTGGTAAAGCTCTATTCGATTAAGGTCCCCAGAGGGAAAAGGCTGAAACCGAAAGAAGCGCTTTGCCTTGACGATATTAAGCCTCCCTATGTATTAAAGGTCTGTTCTTCAGATATCCTGCATAAAACCGAGTTACAGGGAGTGGTATTAAACAATGACAAAGAGTCTGTTCAAGATAATTTTACGATGATACAAAATCGGTTTCCCGGTGAGAATATCCTTGTTGAAAATCAAACAGGCTTTATGGGACCCGAATTTATTATCGGGATCATAAAAGATCCGGCCCTGGGCCATGCAGTAATGGTTGGAGCTGGCGGTGTTATGACAGAAATTTATAAAGATACGGCATTCAGGCTGGCGCCCTGTACAGTGAATGAAGCAATGGATATGCTGGATGAACTGGTTTTATCCCCTGTATTTGATGATTTCAGGGGGATGGCGCTTGATAAAAGAAAGCTTGCCTTAACGATTTCTCAGGTTTCACAATTAGCCCATGATCTGGGTGACACATTAAGTCAGCTGGATATCAATCCGATTGTGTTCAGTGCTGGGGATTGGATTGCCCTTGATGTTAAGGTCATGTTTGAATAAAAATCTTTTCAGGATTGGATTTAGCAATCTTTCTATTTCTGCCATAAAGCAGATCATCCATAAAAAGTGCGATTTTCTGGTTTAATGCATTGCGGGAAATATAAAACCGGACAAATTTGTGAATCAGTGTATTGGGTTTTGTATACGGACAGACACTGATACAGAATGCGCAGTCAGATCCAATGGTTTTCCAATAAGAAAAACATTTTTCCTGGTGTACGGACCAGTGCCTGATATTACGGCTGTAAGGCTCGTCATCATGGCTAATGGAACCTGACGGGCAATTGTCCGCACATTTTTTACAGATTTTACAAAACTCTTCCATGTATAAAGACCTGTGCCTGGGAGAGTCTGGTAATTCAAGATCCGTTGTTACAACAGCAAGTCTGACGCAGGGGCCGTGAACCCTGTGCATGAGAATCCCCATACGGCCAAGTTCACCAAGACCTGCTTCAACCGCTATGGGAACACAGAGTGTATCATAGTTTCCATCGTTATGAGCCCTTGCCTGGTATCCGAAATTCCGGATATATCCAGCCAGAATATTGGATATTTTGGCCGCTTCCACATACTTTTGTGCCGATTCCTGCAGGACACAGCTTGTGGGTCCTTTCTTAATCATTTTAACTCGCATGGGAATCACGATGGCAATGGCTGTTTTATGCGCCTGGTCTGTTTTATCTCCCCAGGTTTTTGAATGCCTGCCTTTATGACTGTAAAAATGGTAGGGTTTTAATTGCAGGAAAGCCACATCACAGGCTCCATAAAATTTAGCAACATCAATTATGGTTTTGCTGAATGTTACCGGATCTATGGATGATTTAATTTCAGCAGGTTTTCCTTTGGATAAAGGAATAGATTTTTCAAGATATTCAAAGGCTGCTTCATAGCAGGGAGCTGTATAGGGATCATGATAGATCTGTTCTTTTTCCCCGAATTCAGGCTTTTGATGAATTTGTCTGTCCGTTGATTCATTTTCAGGATGCAGTCGATAATAGGTTTTCATTAATTCGGGGTGATGCTGTATATTATTTCTGGCAAACATCATATTTCTTTCATCATATTGTTCTGCTTTTGAAGTGTCTCTGCCAGAGAATTTCTTTGGAAAAAATCTCAAAAATGAGATCAGGCCAAAAAGGCCAAGCCCTGATATAATAAGGATATTCGCAAACTGAAAAGTTGGTAATGTATAGAACAGACCTGTCCAGAAAAGAAGGTTCAGTATAAAACAAACCGTTGCGATAAGGAAGGCCCTGTATTCTTTTTCATTAAAAGACGATATGCCTAAAATCAGGAAGAAAAAAGATGTTCCAATTAAAACAGCCCAGTTGATGAAAGTCAGTATGCCTGTCACGGGGTTCTCCTTGAGAGCTCAGCTAATCATTCAAGTCGTTGTGATATATATCGCCCTTTATCATTACCATGTCAACAGGATTCAATCCGGCAAGATAGCAGAGATCAGACGGCGTATCAATATCCCAGACCACAAGGTCGGCATCTTTGCCTGTTTCAATACTTCCTTTTGATTGTTCAAGTCCAAGCGCCTTTGCACCATTGATGGTTGCCCCGAGTAATGCTTCTTCACAGGTCAGGTTAAACAGCATACAGGCCATGTTAAGGATGAGTGTCATGGAATGAACAGGGCTGGAACCGGGATTCAGATCTGTTGACACAGCCATGGGAATTTTAAGAGCTCTGAATGTTTTCACCGGCGGTTTTTGAGTTTCTTTTAAAAAATAGAAGGCACCGGGTAAAAGAACAGCTGCAACATTGTGTGCTGCCATTTTTTTTGCCCCGGACAAGGAGAGATACTCAAGGTGATCACAGGACAGAGCGTTAAATTCAGAGGCCATGGCAGCACCATTGGAATCAGATAACTGCTCTGCATGAAGTTTGATGTTGAATCCAAGGCTTTCTGCCTTTTCAAAGACTTTTCTTATTTGGTCCGGGGAAAAGGCAATGTGCTCGCAAAACGCATCCACTGCTGTTGCAATCCCCTGATTTCTAACCGCCGGCAGCAGGGTATGGATCACAAAATTTATATAGCCGTCAGCATTGTCGGAAAATTCCGGGGGCAGGGCATGGGCGCCTAAAAAGGTGGCATCTATCTGCAAAGGAGATGTTTGATTTAATTGTCCTATAACATCCAGCATTTTTAACTCGGTTTCAAGATTGAGCCCATATCCGGATTTAATTTCAAGGGTTGTGATCCCTTTTTTTAGCAAAGCGTCTACCCGTTTTGATGTCCGGATGAATAAGTTTTCATTTGAAGCGTTTCGAGTGGCTTTGACCGTGGAAAAAATACCCCCGCCCTTTTGTGAAATCTCTTCATAGGTTGCCCCGCAAAGTCTCATTTCAAATTCATCAGATCTTGATCCACCCCAGACCAGATGGGTGTGGCAGTCTACAAATCCCGGCAGAATCCAGCCGTTGTTACAGTCAATGGTTTTTCGACATTTGGAGGTATAATTGTCCGGCAGGTCTTTTTGTTTTCCCACCCATGAAATGTTTTTTCCGGTAACAGCTAAAGCTGCTTTTTCAATAATAGAAAGTGTATTGCCTGTCATGGTGGCAAGATGACAATTGACAAAGAGTGTATCATTTTTTTCAGACAGCGGCGTTTCCATGGAGTCTATGGTTTTCCCTGGTACATATTGATCATGGGAAGCTTGACATTTTTTGTGTTCGCCACATGGATAGCTGTTTCATATCCTGCATCGGCATGGCGGATAATACCGGTACCCGGATCATTTCTAAGAACTGTGGTCACGCGCTTTTCTGCCTCGATCGTTCCATCGGCCACGGTGACCTGTCCCGCATGAAGGGCATATCCAATTCCGACTCCGCCGCCATCATGGAAGGATACCCATGTGGCCCCGGACGCCACGCTGGTCATACAGTTCAGCAATGCCCAGTCTGCCACGGCATCTGAACCGTCTTTCATGGCTTCGGTCTCCCTGTACGGAGATGCAACCGAACCGCAGTCCAGGTGATCCCTGCCGATAACAATGGGGGCTTTAACTTTTCCATCCCTGACAAGGTCATTGAACAGCTTGCCGGCTTTTTCTCTTTCACCATATCCCAGCCAGCAGATCCGTGAGGGAAGTCCCATATGTTCAATTTTTTCTCCGGCCATTTTCAACCAGTTGACCATCTTTGTTTTTTCAGGAAAAAGTTTGAGCAGCTCCTGGTCGGTCACTTTTATATCTTCAGGATCACCGGAAAGGGCAGCCCATCTGAAAGGTCCTTCACCCTGGCAGAAAAGTTCCCTGATATACGCCGGGACAAATCCGGGATAATCCATGGCATTGGTAACCCCTTTTTTCATAGCCTGGGCTCTTAAATTATTACCATAATCAAAGGCAATCGCTCCTTTTTTCTGCAGTTCAAGAATGGCCCTCACATGGTCTGCCATGGAGTTTAGAGCCATATCTTTATATTTTTGCGGGTCGGTTTTTCTTAAGGCTAAAGCGTCCTCAAAGGACAGCCCCTGGGGAAAATATCCATTGAGCTCATCGTGGGCGGAGGTCTGATCCGTAATAACATCCGGAATAAAGCCTTTTTCAATCATGGCCGGTAAAATATCCACTATATTTGCACAAAGACCGATGGAAAGCGCCTTGCCTTGTGATGCCGCCTGCTTTGCCTGTGAAATAGCATCATCAAGGGTTGATGCTTCAATATCAAGGTATTTTTTCTCAAGCCTTTTCTTGATGCGGACAGGGTCAATTTCAATACAGATCGCTACACCGTTTGCCATGGTAACGGAAAGGGGCTGGGCACCACCCATGCCGCCAAGTCCTGCTGTGACGACAATTTTTCCGGTCAGATCAGACTTGAAATGTTTTAGTCCTAAAGAAGCAAAGGTCTCATAGGTGCCCTGGAGGATTCCCTGGGTACCGATATATATCCAGGATCCTGCAGTCATCTGTCCATACATGATCAGACCTTTCTTATCCAGTTCATGAAACGTGTCCCAGTTGGCCCACTGGGGGACAATATTGGCATTGGCAATCAGGACTCTGGGTGCACTTTCATGGGTCTTTAACACACCCACCGGTTTTCCGGACTGAACAAGCAGGGTTTCATCATTTTCAAGATCCAGCAAAGTTCTGACAATTGCGTCGAAGCATTCCCAGTTCCTTGCTGCTTTTCCAAGACCGCCATAGACAATTAATTCATCGGGGTTTTCACCATTGTCAGGATCAAGATTGTTGCAAAGCATGCGTAAGGCGGCTTCCTGATACCATCCCTTGCAGTGAAGCTGTGTGCCCCTTGGTGCCCTGACAGGACGGGCAACGCCGCATCCGATTTGAAGATCCTTTAACAGCTTTTCTTTTATATTCATTATTTTCCTCCCCGTATGGTTGACATTTGTTTTTGAATCCGATAGTACTTGTCTATACAAGTATAGATATGATGTCAAGTGGTTTTTAATTTAACGAGAACAATAATAAGGGGACATAAAAAATCTATGGCCGGATCAGAACAACCATTTGCTTTATATGACAAAATAAAGAAAAGTGTTATCAAAGATATTGAATCAGGCAAATTCAAGCCCGACGATAAAATACCGTCGGAAACCAAGCTTGCCGGATACTTTAATGCATCAAGAATGACGGCAAATCGTGCCCTCAAGGAGCTGACGGAAGAAGGAAGAATTATCAGGGTCCAGGGAGTGGGATCATTTGTGGCAAGACCCAAACCCGATGCAGCCCTTCTTGAAATCAAAAGTATAGCAAAGGAAATTGCGAACTGGGGTGGGGTGCATTCTTCAAAGATCCTTGTACTAAGACAGGAAAAGCTTACCCGGGATATTGCACAAAAGATGAATCTTAAGCCAGATGACCCCATTTTCCATTCCATTATCATTCACAGCGACCAGGGTATTCCGGTTCAGTATTCAGAACGGTTTATCAACCCCAAAGTGGCCCCCCATTATCTGGAACAGGATTTTTATAAAATTACGCCAAGTGATTACCTTTTAGAAGTGGCACCAATTCAGGAGGCAGAACATATTATCGAAGCGGTAAAAAGTAAAATACAAATCCGGAAATATTTAGAAATCAAACCGGATGAACCCTGCATATCGCTTAAAAGACGCACATGGTCTTTTGATATGGTGGCAACTTACAGCATTATCATTTCCCCGGGATCAAGGTACAAACTTACGGGTAAATTTATGAGAGGATAAAAAGATGAAAGATAAAATCGTTTTAAATGGAAGTGATTTTCTTCTCGAAGATCTGGTTAAAATCGCAAGAAACAATGTTGGTATTAAAATATCTGCTGAATCTGAATCCAGAATCAACAAAGCACGATACTTGATTGACAAGTGGGTAAAAGAAGGGGAAAGAATATATGGGGTCACCACAGGGTTTGGTGCTTTGTCAGAAGTGACCATTTCCTATGAAGATACGAAAAAGCTTCAAAAAAAGATTTTGTTGAGCCATTCTGCAGGCGTGGGAAAACATATAGAAGATGATGTGGTCCGGGCAATGATCGCTTTGCGTGTAAATGATTTTTGCCGCGGTAATTCAGGTTTGAGGCTTGTAACCATTGAAAAATTATCCCAGATTTTAAATGCGGGTATTATACCGGTTGTGCCGGAAAAAGGTTCGGTGGGAGCCAGCGGCGATCTTGTTCCCATGGCTCATCTTTCCCTGGTGTTAATCGGGGAAGGAGAAGCTTTTGTGGAAGGTAAAAGGCTGTCCGGTGCAAAGGCGTTAAGAGAAAAACTAATTAAACCCCTTGTATTGGAAGCAGGAGAGGGCTTAGCCCTGATCAACGGAACACAGTTCATGATTGCCCTTGGCTGCCTCGCCCTTCATGATGCTTTAAATCTTTGCAAACATGCAGATATTGCGGCCAGTATGAGTCTTGAGACCCTCATGGGTACAAGGGCTGCCTTTGATCCGCGAATTCATAAGGCAAGGCCCCATACAGGACAGATCAAAGCCGCGGACAATATGCTTAGAATTACGGCTAATTCAGAGATTATCTCTTCCCATCACGACTGTTCCCGGGTCCAGGATGCCTATACCTTAAGATGTTCACCCCAGGTTCATGGTGCTTCCTGGGATGCATTCGCCTACGTGGACAATGTGATCAGGGTAGAGATGAATTCGTCTACCGAAAACCCTTTGATTTTTCCGGAGTCAGAAGAATTCCTCTCCGGTGGTAATTTCCACGGTCAGCCCCTTGCGCTTGCCTGCGACTTCTTAGGTATTGCCATATCAGAACTTGCCAATATCTCGGAACGTCGGATAGAAAGACTGGTAAATCCACAGCTTTCAGGGCTTCCTGCCTTTCTTATTGAAGATGGGGGTTTAAATTCCGGTTTCATGATTGCCCAGTATGCGGCCGCCTCCCTTGTCTCTGAAAACAAGGTTTTGGCGCATCCGGCATCGGTTGATTCCATTCCCACTTCTGCGAACAAGGAAGACCATGTCTCCATGGGGTCTATTGCAGCACGAAAGTGCCGGGATATTGTGGCTAACACCGAAGAGGTCATTGCCATTGAATTGTTATGTGCAGCCCAGGGAATTGATCTGTTCACCAATGTAAAAGCGGGAGATGGGATTCTGGCCGCATATGAGGTTATCAGGAGTAAAGTCGATTATATGAAAGAAGATCGGATTCTTTCGACAGATATTGCAAAAGTAAAGAGTCTGTTAGAGGGCGGCAGTATTGTAAAAGCGGTGGAAGATAAAGTGGGGAAGCTATATTAAACAGATTGAAAATCGTTACTACATGTAGTACCCTGCCTGAATAGTATTTTTATTCCAACGTTAAATGAGATTTCATATGGCTGTGAAACCGACTTATGAAGAATTAGAGAAAAGTGTTCATAAATTAGCTCAAGCAGAAGTTAAGCAAAAGCGAGCAGAAGAGAGGCTAAAAAAAGAGAGAGAAACACTATCTACGATTCTTGACAGCAATCCCCATGGAATAGCCATGATTGATAACAATGATCAATACCGCTATATAAATCCTTGTTTTACAAAAATTACCGGGTATACACTCAAAGACATTCCCTCCAAGAAAGAATGGTTTGAAAAAGCATATCCAAAAGCAGATTATAGGAAGAAAGCCGCTGATACATGGGAAAAAGACAATCTCATACCCGATATTGAAAAGAATCAGGAATTTACGATCACATGTAAAAAAGGTGAGTCAAAACACATAGAATTTCGATCTACTTTTTTAAAGGATCAAACAATTTGTGTTCTGACAGATGTCACAAAATCAAGAAAAGCTGAGGAAGCGCTCAGGGAAAGCGAAGAAAAGTTAAAAGCAATTTTTGAAGCAAATCCAGATCCTGTTGCAGTGTATGATGTCAATGGATATCCCTTGTATTTAAATCTTGCTTTTACTGAGGTTTTTGGATGGAGCTTAAATGAACTGCGAGGCAGGCGCATCCCCTTTGTTCCCAAGGATCAGGAAAATCTCGCCAAATCTAAAATAAAAGAAATTTTTAAATCCGGTAACCCTGTTCGATTTGAAACAAAAAGATTATCCAAACAGGGGAGAACTGTCTATGTTCTCTTAAGTGCGGCAATATTAAAAGATCGTCAAGGCATTAACAATGGACTCGTTGTTAATTTAAATGATATTACCGAGCGAAAAAAACTTGAAATTCAACTCCAGCAAGCCCAGAAAATGGAAGCTATTGGTACGCTTGCAGGGGGGATTGCACATGATTTTAATAATATTCTTTTTCCTGTGTTGGGCCATACGGAAATATTGATGATGGACACCCCAAAAGACAGTCCTGCATATGACAGACTTAAAAAACTCTATGCGGGTGCCATAAGGGCCAGAGATCTTGTAAAACAGATTCTTACCTTTTCCCGTCAAGACAGTTTTGAACTTAAAACTATACAGCTGCAGCCAATTGTCAAAGAAGTATTAGACTTCATCAGGGCAACCATCCCGACCACAATAGAGATCAGGCAGGATATCAGTAATAACTGCACAAATGTCAAAGCAGACCCCACGCAAATTCACCAAATCGTAATGAATCTGACAACCAATGCCTATCATGCCATGGAGGAAACCGGCGGGGAATTGAAAGTAAGCCTCAAAGAGATTGAATTTGGCAGGCATGACATCATAAGCCCTGATATGAAATCAGGCACTTATGTCTGCCTTTCAGTGGCAGATACAGGTATTGGGATGGATAAAGAACTGACAGGCAAGATCTTTGATCCATTTTTTACCACTAAGGAAAAAGGCAAAGGTACAGGAATGGGACTTTCTGTTGTACATGGTATTGTTGCCGGTATGAACGGCATCATCCAGGCAGACAGCAAACCTGATAAAGGGACAAAGATCAATGTCTATTTCCCGGTAGAAAAGAAAGATTCTGAAAGATTACCTGATCAAGCTAAGAATCCAATGCCGGGTGGTATTGAGAAAATTCTGCTTGTGGATGATGAAGAAGACATTGTGACAATGGAAAAACAGACATTGGAGCTTCTTGGGTATCAGGTTACGTCACATACCAGCAGCATTGAAGCCCTGGAAAATTTTCAAGCTGATCCCCATAAATTCGATATGGTCATCACTGATATGGCAATGCCCAAAATGCCGGGAGACAAATTATCCACTGAGCTGATCAGCATACGTCCTGACATACCGATATTGCTTTGTACGGGATTCAGTGAAACCATCTCTGAGGAAAAGGCGGCTTCAATGGGAATTAAGGGTTTTTTATTGAAACCCATTGGAATGAAGGATCTTTCCAGAAAGATACGTGAAGTGCTGGATAATTAGTGTTTGGACTAAAACTCACCCATCTGCTACGTTGCTTCGAAATTCTGAAATCCTCATGTACAGTAGTACACTCCGGTTTCAGAATTTCTTGCGCCTTGCATATGGGCAACTTTTAGTCCAAACACGGGGTTGCCGAAGTAATCAAAGAAACTGGTGGTTTTCAGTGGAGCACTATTCAGATAGTTTGACCAACTTCAAGTCCCCCCATAACCCTATGTGGTCATCTTTAATAATCACAATTCCTTGAATTCCTGGAATGGTTTTTCCTTTTTCAATAGCATCTTTGATATCAGCCGTCTTCTTGACCCTGTTGCCCAGCGCCGTGGCTGCTGCATCAGCCAGGAAACATGAATCAGACAATATAACAGCTGCATCAGCCCTGCCAAAGCTTTTTGAATGGCCCAGCGTACCCGAAGAAGTGCACAAACCATAGGGAGTGTCTCTTTTTCCAATTCGAATGCCGGAGGTCATGCTGAAAGGAGAGTTGCCGGCATAAATATTGAAAATAGTATCTGTGTTTGATTTAACAAAAATATCGCCGCCGTTTTCAACCAGCACTTCATTTGAGTCTGCTAATAATGATTTCCCTGTTACCTCTGCCACAGCACCTGCCACGGTCGCCATGGGGCCGACATTGGCAAGATTGCTTGCCTCAATCATATTGCAGATTATTTCAGGTGCAGGTCCTGACTTTTTTATGGGGGTGAGGGATGTTGCAAATTCAGGGTGCAGCTTTATATAAGTCTCAATATAATTTCGACACCTTAATACAGATTTTATTGTTTTCTCGGCCAGATTGGTTTTGGCCTGAATATTCAGGTTGGTTTCTTTTACGGTTATATCAAAGGAGACAAGCCCTTGTTTTTGATGCTGGTCTCTATAGGTTCTATTCTCAAACATTTTCAATGGAAGCCGGTTTTAAATAATCCGGTGCCTGCCTGATGAAATAAGAGTCTGTCATACCCGAGATATAATCCCTTACAATTTCAGGGCTTGAATGATTTTTTCTGTACCTGGGGGACATACCATTTAAAAAATCAGAAAAAACAAGAGATTGTTCATCCTCTTTTTCAAGGGCCGTCAGGTATTTTTTAAATAGAAAACGAAAAATATCTTCAATGGAAGATAAGTGCTTTTTAATTACAGGGTTCTTATAAATATGTTTGTAATTAAATGCTTTGAGTTTTTTTAAAGCAAAAGAAATTTCATTGGAAAAACCAATAAAGGGCTGGTTCAGACTGTTTGAGATCAGGTCAGTCACAAGATTAAATACAATGGTGCCGTTTGTCTGTCCAAGTACCTGTTTGCAAATTTCAGGTATGTCCTGCCGCTTCACAAGCCCCAGCCGGATGGCATCTTCCATATCCCGGCCAATATAACTGATGGTATCTGCCATCCGCACCACACAGCCTTCCAGGGTCATGGGGCTTTCATTGCAGGCGTTCTTTTTTTTCATTTTTACCGTCAAAAGGTCAAAATCTTTAAAGGTCCGGTCTGTTTCTGGAAACAGTTTTTTTGAGTGAACTTCCCCATTGTGGCAGATAATGGCATCCATGGTTTGAAGGCTTAAATTCCATCCCTTTCCTTTTTTTTCAATTCTGTCCAAACATTGTATGCTTTGAAGGTTATGATGAAAAAAATCAGCACCATGCTCCCGGGTCAACCTTGAAAGAAATCGCTCTCCATCATGCCCAAAGGGAGCATGCCCGATATCGTGGCCAAGGCTTGCCGCTTCAATGAGATCTTCATTGAGCCCCAGGTATCGGCCAATGGTCCGGCCAATCCTTGAAACCAGCTGGACATGGAGTACCCTGTGGGTGAGATGATCATTGTTGATGAGAGAAAAGACCTGGGTTTTATCAATAAATCTTGTAAAGGCAAGAGAGTGTAAAATTCTGTCGGCATCGGCAGAAAAGGCTTGTCGGTATTCATTTTCAGTGAATTTTTCTTTATGGCGTCTTTGGGCCAAATGACTGAAACAGGCCAGGGAATTAAAATTTTCTTTCTCCCTTAAATTGAGGAGATCTTTTAATTCCCTGGCTTTTTCGAAATAATCATTCAATCGTATAGCTATACTTGTTTGATAATGTTTTCAACAACCAAATCAAAGGCTTTTGTAAATTCAGTCTCCTTGCCATTGAGCATCATGGGAACACCACTGTCCCCGGAGACGACCACCTCAGTGTCAAAGGGAAGAGATCCTAAAAATTTAAGGCCCTGGGATTTTGCTGTCTTTTCTCCACCGCCTGAACTGAACAAGTCAATGGGTTCATTGCAGTGAGGACATTTGAAACTGGCCATATTTTCAACAATTCCAAGGGTTTTTAAGTGAACGGTCTTGCAAAAAGAAATGGATTTTCTAATATCTGCCAATGCCACTTCCTGGGGCGTTGTAACAATAACACCCAAAGCTTCGGGGATTGTCTGCACAACGGTTAACGGCTCATCACCGGTTCCCGGAGGTGCATCAATTATCAGGTAATCAAGCTCTCCCCAATCCACGGAGCTGACGAATTGTTTGATCATTCCTGTTTTGGCAGGACCCCGCCAGATAATGGCCTGGTCTTTGTCCTGCATTAATGCCTGGACAGAGACAACTTTCAGATTGTCATTGACCTGTTTGGGGATCAAAAGCTGTTTCTCAGAAATCTCCAGAAGTTCTGTCAATCCTAACATTCCGGCGATGGACGGACCATGGACATCAACATCCATTAACCCTGTTTTATATCCTTTCTGTGAAAGTTTGGCTGCAAGATTAGCAGATACGGAGCTTTTGCCCACACCGCCTTTACCACTTAATACAAAGATTTTATGTTTGATTTTTGAAAGAGAGTCTTTAATGGCTGCATCTTCCTGTTTTTGTCTGGCCGCCATGTCCTGTTGCCCACCCTGTGACGGGCAGCCGCCTCCCTGCTTGGCGTTGTCTACACTGTCATGAATCATCTTATAACATCTCCTTTGAGAAAAATTGTTAGTAAATCATTTAAATAATGATCATTATCTTGATTCTGTCAACTGAAATACTGACTCTTTTATAGGGGGGTTGGGCAGGAAGTTTGTGATGGAAAGCATGAGTATCTTGTTATCTTTATCTTTGAGTTTAATTTGTATGGGGATATCACCAAAATTATAGGTCTTATATTTTATAATTGTCATGTCATATAAAAGTGTTCCTTCATAGTCTGTCATTTTAAGACCCGCAACCTTTCCCTTGCTGTTCACATGAAGATATTGTGTGGCGCTTTTCCAGGTCCGGCCTAATGTAATAGTGGATAAGGAGGCATCAGATGGCGAAAAATAGGCATCGTCAAATTTTTTTACAGGTAACCGCCCTAATAAAACTGATATCATATCAGACAGTTTGATCGGAATATGGATATAGTCTTTCATATCCGGATCTTTTGAATAATACGAGTATTTGGTGTGTTTTCCTGTATGGGATAAAAAAGTGATTTTTTCTCCTGTTGCAACAATGGTTTCGATGGGGTGGCCGGATAAAAGAAATGTGATCCTGATTTTATTGGGAAAGACTGCAGCCCAGGCAATTTTGAATTTTTCCACATGTGTTTTTGTTTCAAGCCTTGCCCAGGCAGTTCCCTTGGCCGTCATAATGTGTTGATTAAATGATCTGGCCCGGGTTGAAATATCAAAGGCTTTTTTGTCAAGTAAAGGGTTTGTATCAGGTCTTAAGGGTGCACAACCTGCGGCAATCACGATAAGAAAAGTAACATAAATTAATGTGGAAATAAATTTTTGGTTAGTCATTTATTTTTTTTAGAACAGCCTCAATTTTTTTCGTAAGTTCAGCAATTTTTTCTTTATCCTCATCTTTGGCGTTGGATAGTGCTTTTTTATAAGTTTCCAATGCTTTCTCAAGCTGATTTGATTTTTGGTAAGCATCACCTAAGTGATCTGATATAATGG
>Ga0164311_10000826_pt1 | contig 14345 bp, 13 predicted proteins | sample GuaBasSedimGuay2_FD_121796 | JGI IMG/M metagenome (GOLD analysis project Ga0164311, IMG submission 121796) | Subseafloor sediment microbial communities from Guaymas Basin, Gulf of California, Mexico - Guay2, Core 4569-9, 9-12 cm | ecosystem: Environmental > Aquatic > Marine > Hydrothermal vents...
AAACTATTTGCTATTTGGACTATACTATTTCTCCTAGTTGCATCTTTTATTTCAAGTAGTAATGCAGTCAAAATAAAAACATTCTCGAAAAACATAGGTAAAGACATTGTTACAAACACATTGGGTGATTGTAAAATTTTTGTTAAGATTAAAGAGATCAAAGCCTTAGAAAATCCTGATCCCTGGCCTTGGGCTGCAGCTGCTGATTTCAAAGTGATGGTAAACATCGATGGTTCTACCTATAGTAAAAGTTTTGAGTCTGATAAAAACCATATTTACCCAAACTGGGTCGCCACTCACTCTTTTGAATATAAGGAAAAAATGAGTATTAGTATAAAACTAATTGATAGAGATCCTGATACTGATGATGTTTGTGATATTAATCCAAGAGTTGGTGTCAAATCCTGTAGTGTAGTCTATAATGTAAATGAGGGTTCATGGAGTGGTGATGATGGTGGAACAGGGCATTTAAAAGGGGATGGAAAGGATAAACCCCAATGTGAGATCTGGTTTGAAATTTGGGATGAATGCAGTGATAAGCTGAAAGCAGATGCTGGTGGCCCCTATCGCGCTAAAGTTGGTGAAGAAGTGCAGTTGCATGGGTCTGCAACTGGTGGTTATCCCCCTTATAGATGGTATTGGTCTTTTTGCAAAAACGGTAAAAAAATTGGTGGGGCAAACGTTCAGAACCCTGTTGCCAAATTTTATTCTGCAGGTAAAATAGATGTTTATTTAACTGTTTATGATGACAAGGGAAACTATGATGATGATTACACCACGTTAACAATATTTGAAAAGGAAAAAAAGAATAAATATGTGGTATTAGTCTCTGGTGGAGATGGCCTGGGAGATATTAGTTGGTGGCCAAATGATAGAGCTGATGATGAAGATTTTGAAGAAGAGACACAATATGCATATGAAACATTTAGGAATCTCGGCTACAGTGATGATAATATATATTATCTGAGTGGTAAAAGCATAAAAAATGGTGGAGATGCTGTGACTACTAAGGATAATGTTAAATATGCTATAACAAAGTGGTTGAAAAGCAGGTCAGATGAGAATAGTGATGTTTTTATTTTTATCGCTGGGCATGGAGCTTATTTTCCTAAATTTGGTAGTGTAGTAGCTGTGTACCCTGGCAGACCATGGAACATTTGGGAAGTTGTCATGAGCAAGGAGATGGCTTTATGGTTAAGTGATCTGAAATATTCAACTTGTATTGTGGTGATAGAGGCTTGTCAATCTGGCGGGTTTATATCAGATTTAAGCGGCAGGAATAGGATAATTATGACCGCTACTGATGAGTTTAGCCTTGCATACTGTGGTAGTTTTCCATATCCGTTTTTTGGAGAGTTGAGAAAAACTAGTGACACCTACAAACCATCGTATGGTGATGCTTGGATGGCTGCTGATAAACGCGTTGATGGTAGTTCCCCTGATGAGCAGAATCCTTTGATTGATGATAATGGTGACAGAGGGGGTTATGGGGATGGTAATGTGAATTTGCTGCCAAATGATAAAGATGGTGATGGAGAATATGACCCAGGGGAAGACGGCTGGCTTGCAATACAAACATTTCCTTGAAAAAATTTTGTATTAATAGATTTATAAAAGAAGATTTCATTACATTTTTCGGAGAGTGATCTTGGTTTGTTTAAAATAAAAAAGGTTTACGCGAGGCAGATTTTGGATTCAAGAGGAAACCCAACAGTGGAGGTGGAAGTACAGACTCAACAGGCGAAAGGTGTTTTTTCTGTTCCCTCTGGTGCATCTACAGGATCACATGAGGCTTTAGAGCTAAGAGATAAAGAGAAGGAGTTTAATGGTAAAGGTGTGAAAAAAGCCATCAAGAATGTTATTGAGAAAATTGGTCCAAGTTTGATTGGTTTAGATGTTAGGGAGCAGAGGGAAATCGATGAGGTAATGATAGAGCTTGATGGCACACCTAACAAGTCTATGCTTGGTGCAAATGCTATTCTGGGTTGCTCTGTTGCGTGTGCAAGAGCAGCTGCTGCCTCATTAAAAACCCCAGTATATGAGTATATTGGTAGACTCTCTGGTAAAAAACCAGGTATTTTGCCAGTGCCTTTTATGAATGTTATCAATGGTGGAAAACATGCTGGTAACAATCTTGATATCCAAGAGCATATGATAGTACCAGCTGGTGCAGAAACCTTCAGCGATGGATTAAGAGCATGTGTGGAGGTTTATTTTAGATTAGGTGAAATTCTCAGGGAGAAATATGGTAGGAGTGCTGTGAATGTCGGCGATGAAGGTGGTTATGCCCCTCCATTAAAAGATCCGGAAGAACCTTTTAAGCTGATTGAAAAAGCGATTGATGATCTAAACAATGGAGATATTGTTAAGATCGGCTTGGATGCTGCTGCAACAGAGTTCTACAAGGATCAACGGTATATTATAAATGGTGCCCCACATGATATAGAGAGTTTAGTTGATTTTTATGAAACACTGGTTGAAAAATATGATATTATTTCTATAGAGGATCCTTTTGCAGAGGATGACTGGGACGGGTTTAAAAAAATCACAGATAAACTAGGTGGAAGGGTTCAGATTGTTGGAGATGATCTATTTGTAACCAACAAAGGTAGGATCAAAAAGGGTGTCACTCTCGGTGTTTGTAATTGTTTGTTGTTGAAGATAAATCAGATTGGCACGTTGACAGAAGCGTTTGAAGCTGCAAGTTTCGCCTTTGAAAATGGTTATAATGTGATGGTTTCTCATAGATCTGGTGAAACATGTGATCCATTCATAGCTGATCTCGCTGTTGGAATAAACTGTGGACAGGTAAAAACTGGCGCACCCTGTAGGGGAGAAAGAGTTGCTAAGTACAATAGACTTCTCAAAATCGAGGAAGAGATGAAAAACTGGAAATATTCCCTTCCTTTTAAATTTTAATTTATTTCTAAGAATTTCAAGCACAAGTTTTTTTATTACATAACCTATACCTAGTTTGGGGTGAAAAACATGAAAATTCTAGTAACAGATAAACTTGCAGATGAAGCTGTTAACCTGCTTAGAGAAAAGGGGTTTGAGATAAAATACGAAGAGTTGGATCATGATGGTGTACTTAATGAGGTGGCTGACTATGATGGCATGATTGTGAGAAGTAGGACAAAGGTTACCTCAGATATAATCGAAAAGGGTGCATCTGGTAGTTTAAAAGTCATTGGCAGAGCAGGTATTGGTGTGGATAATATCGATGTTGATACTGCCTCTAAACATGGTGTATATGTGGTGAACTCCCCAACTGGTTCAACAGCAAGCGTAGCAGAGCTTGCAGTGGCGCATATGCTGTCTTTGTCACGGCATCTGGTGAAAGCAGATAACACTATGAAAAAAGGGGAGTGGGTAAAAAAACAACTTAAAGGTTTTGAGCTTTATAATAAGACACTTGGTTTGGTTGGATCTGGCAATATTGCTCAGCATGTTGCGAGAATAGCAAGGGGTTTTGGTATGAAAATCCTGGTTTATTCCCCACATTGTACAGATGAGAAAGCAGAGAAAATGGGTGGAAAAAGAGTTGATCTGGATGAGCTTTTGAAAAAATCGGATTATGTTTCTCTGCATATACCACATACCAGTGATACACATCATCTCATTAACCTGGAGAGACTTTTGTTGATGAAAAACACGGCTTATCTGATAAACTGTGCAAGAGGAGGAGTGGTAGATGAAAAAGCACTTTATGAGGTGTTATCTGAGGGGCACCTAGCTGGTGCAGCGGTAGATGTGTTTGAGGAAGAGCCACCTTCATCAGATAATCCCTTGCTTAAACTGGATAATGTTGTTCTCTCACCCCATATAGGCGCTGCAACCAAGGAAGGGCAGATAAGAGCTGGTGTAATCTGCGTTGAGCAGGTGATAAAGGTTTTAAACGGTGAGGAGCCAGATTACTGGGTTAACCGTGAGAAGATGCTGGTTAAATGAAGTGATAATAATGGAAAATATAGAATCTATTATGGATGCCATAGAAAAATACTTGGATGAAAAAGAAGACCTCCGTGAGAGATCAATAAAAGCTTGTAGAAACATAATTCGCCATTCGCGGAAAGCTATACAGAAAATGCATAAAAATGAGAACATTGAAGCAGCAAATGATTTGGAAAAAGCCCTAGCAGAACTTACAGAAATACATTCATTGTTAAAAGATCGACATAATGACCTACTTTATACTGGTTTTATGGAAAACGCTTACCGGGAGCTAAGCGAAGGGTTCTGCCTTCTTAGTATCCTCCAAGATGAAAATCTACCTCAGCCTGAGGATTTAAACGTGACATCATCATCTTATCTCCTTAGTCTTGGAGACGTGGTTGGAGAGTTAAGAAGATTAACATTAGATTGCATAAGAAACAATAGATATGATGAGGCAGAGGAGTTTTTTAGGAAAATGGAGAAAATATATATCTCTTTGCTAAGATTTGATTACCCCTCTGGTATGATCTCTATTAAAAAAACACAGGATAACTGCAGAGTCTTAATAGAAAAAACTAGGGGCGATTTAACTGTTGCACTGTGCAATAGGAAAATAGAGGAAAAACTAAGTAGGTTAGAAAAACCTTTGAAGGAAAAAACAGAGGAGTCAAAGAAGGAGGATGTTGAGGATTTAAACATTGACAGGGTATGGTAATCTATCATTGTTTTTTTTGAATTATATCTTTATAAAACTCGAAATCTTTATAAAAGCGGTTTATATACTGCTTTTAAAGGGAGGTTTTAAGTAAAAATGTTTAATATAAACATTGAAAATATTGTTGCTTCTACAACTATATCTGACGAGTTGGATTTATCAAAGTTAGCGAAAAAGGTTTCTGGTGCTGAGTATGATCCAAATAAGTTTCCAGGTTTAGTGTTACATTTTACTGATCCAAAGGCAGCAGCACTTGTTTTTTCAAGTGGTAAGATTGTTTGCACTGGTGCGAGAAGTATAGAGCAGGTTAAGCAGGCTATTGATAAGATTTGTGAGACAATCAAAAAAGCTGGTTTTAAGATTATAGATCAACCGGAGATAAACATTCAGAATATTGTTGCTTCTGCTGATCTTAAAAAAGAGTTGAACCTGGATGCCGTTGCAATAGGGATTGGTTTAGACAAGGTTGAGTACGAGCCTGAACAGTTCCCAGGGCTAGTATATAGATCTGAGGATCCACGTGCTGTTATATTGTTGTTTGGATCTGGTAGATTGGTTTGCACTGGTGCAAGGCAACCTGAGGATATATCCAAGGCTATAGAGAATCTATCTAACGAGTTAGAGGCACTTGGCGTATAGGATTTTTTAGCCACCATTAGAAAAAAATGGAAAGGTGTTTAGGTTAGAGTATGTTGAAAATCAATGTACAAAACATTGTTGCATCTTCAACACTTGCGAAAAAACTAGATTTAGATATTATCGCTAAATCTTTAGAAAATATAGAATATGAGCCTGAACAGTTCCCAGGGCTAGTATATCGGCTGAAAAAACCCAGAACCGCTGTCCTTCTTTTTAGAAGTGGAAAGGCCAATTGCACTGGTGCAAAAAGTATTGAGGAAGTTGAGGAGACTTTTGATATTGTTTTGAATGAGTTAAAGAATATTGGTGTGGAAGTGGTTGAGAAACCAGAGGTTGTTATTCAAAACATAGTGGCGATCTCTGACTTGGGTGTAGAGTTCAACCTTAACGAGGTTGCTGTCGGCCTTGGTTTAGACCGGGTTGAGTACGAGCCTGAACAGTTCCCAGGGTTGGTTTATAAGTTTAGCGATCCACCTGTTGCGTTTCTGATATTTGGATCTGGTAAGATAGTATGTGCTGGAGCAAAAAAGATTGAGGATCTGAACAAGGCTGTTGACAAGCTTATTGCAGAGTTGTCCTCTCTCGGGTTACTCTACTAGTAGATCATATGGTGAAACATAATCTCCATATTTTTGTTTTGTCTCTACTAATCTTTTTTTCTCCTCCTCTAATATTTCAAACAAGATTTTTGGGGTGTCCTTTACTTTTTCCTCGTATATTTTTTTTATTCTTTCAATTTTTGCTAGGTTCTCAGGTATTCTTATCATGAATTGTTTTTCATAATTCTTTTTGGAGTATTCTTTATCCAGGATTTTTTTGAATAGTTTTTTTATATCCTCATATAATGGTATGTAACCTGTTGTTGTTTCAATGGCTTCTGCTTCATTATGAACTCTTAGATCTATCCATTTGTACCATATTTTTTTATCGTTTTTCTCTGTCAAGTATTCACCTGTTTCCTTGTCTTTTATGAAATAGTTTACTGCAAAGATTTTTGGTTTTTTCCTGAGTTTTTTGCCAAAGTCAAGGTTTATTTCAACGTACTTTCCTATTGGGATAGAGAGAAAGTCAAGGTTTGACATGGGGTTGAACTCTCTGATTCCTTCTTTGCCAAGTACAGCAGCTGTTCTTTCTGATTCCAATGATGCTCCTTTTGTTATGATCCCGTGTTCCCAGTTGAATGCTTCTTGTATTGGTACCCATGTGTCTGAGTCTCTGCCGCCGTATACTATTGCATCAATTCTTACTCCTTCTGGGTTGTCTAGATTTGGATCCAAGTTTTCAAAGGCTTCTAATGCTACTGTGAACCTTGCATTTGGGTGTGAACAGGGGATCTCTTTTCCTTCTTTATCTTTTTTACCATTCCACCATTCGCCGGAGTGGTTGTAACCCTTATCTGGTATTTCCCTGTCCATTCCCTGCCAGTAAACATTTCCTTTTTCATCAACAAGTACATTGGAGAATATGATCTCATTAGGGGTATGAAGTACTTTCCATTGAATTGGATCATCTTTTGAGTTTATACCTTTGATTATGCCAAATACGCCTTTTTCCACATTCACTGCCTTGGTTTCACCGTTTATCTCTCTAATATAGGCTATGTCATCTCCAACTATGGTCTCACCTTCTAGCATGGCAGTAGATGTTTTACCACACATTGATGGAAAAGCACCTGTTATATATGTAACCCTGTTTTTTGGTCCATGTATGCCCATAACCAACATATGCTCTGTTAGCCAACCCTCTTTTGCTGCATGGTTTATTGCTAATCTCATAGCCAATTTTTTTAAACCTATGGTGTTGCCACCATATTGTGTATTAGCAGAGTAAACCGTGTCTGTCTCCAGGTCGATGTAGATTCTGCGTTTACTAATATTTTTGGATGTTTTTCTCTCATCTAGTTCCCCCTCAGAGTGTACAAATTTGAAAAAATAGTTTGTCTCCCCTCTTCTGACAAACTCATCATATCCCTGTCTGTATAGTATGTTTTCACTATGTGCGACATAGCTGGAATCTGTCAACTGCACGCAGGGGATGGAGAATACTGAGTTTGTTGGTCCAAGTGAGTATAAGCATATGTAAAGCTCGTGACCCTTCATAATATCTTTTAAAATCTCATGTATTTCCTTCAAACCTTTTTCTCTATCAGTTGTTCTAAGTGAGGATCCTAGATCAACACCTTTTGATACCAGAAACTTTGTATGTTCTCTATCACGTGCTTGGTCATAATATCCATCAAAATGAACAGTATGACCCCTGATGGCTAAAGGTTTTTCCTCTCCATTTTTAATCGCTGCTTTTCTAATGTATTCTATCGACTCCTCTGAGCCATCTGAGACAAAAATCTTATCTGGGTTACAAAGTTGTACATACTTTGCTATAAACCTATGCAAGTATGGGTTTTTTATCCTAATTAGCTTGTTATAATTGTCTTCGTCTAGTCTCTCTTTTAAAATATCATCTATGTAATCTTCGATCATCTAACTCTCACCATTTTTGGTATTCTGAGGTAGAGAGAATGAGTTATCTGGTTTTATTAAATAAATGTTTTTGTCAAAAGAAAAAAGGTATGGACTCGTCGGGATTTGAACCCGAGGCCTCCTCCATGCCAAGGAGGCGATCTACCAGACTGATCTACGAGCCCAAAATTTTTTTCAATTTTTTAATGGAAATAAATCTTTGACAAATAAAATTTATGCACATTCTAAGTTTGTTTTATTGGTAAATCAACACGTTCTACTTCTAATCTATCTGCTGTTGGATACTCCTCCACCATGTAACATTCAAAACCTTTCTTTTTGAGCTCAGCAGCTATATCCTGCAAGATCCATGCAGCCATGTTCAATCTTTTTTTCTCCCTATCTATCTCCACCAGTTTCACGGGTACATTAAATGTTTTAATAATAAAATCTCTTAATTTTTCAAGATCCCTCCCCCCATAGATTGTTCCTCTTAGAAGTGTTCCATCCTCAGTTACAACATCATATGGCTTGGCAACATTTTTTGCTCTTCTCTTTATACGGTTACGAAGCTGAACTCCATCTTTGAATGAGGATGAACAATAATGAACTCCTATGTTCAGGTTTTTCTCACTACATCTCCTGAGTATTTTGACTGCAGTTTCTTCACTACCAGCAACTGTAGCTGCAGACTCATTTCTCAAGGCATATCCTCTCTCATCGAGGTTTATGTAGTTGCTCTCAGAGTATTCCAACTCATTTAGGTTCACCCAGTCTACATTGTTTTCATCAGCCCAAAGTATAAGCGAAACTATGTCCCTTTCTCTGTTAGGTAGGACAGGGAGTTCTATAGCCACGTCAACACCTAGGTTTTTAAAATGTTCAATTTTTTTAGACAAACCACTTTTCTCCATCTTGTTCCAAAGTTGTGGAACTGGGTGAAAACGTATCTCATCTAATCCACTGCTAGCTAGCCTCTCTATATCCTCCAAATCCTGTACATTTGGGGTATACAGGTGTATATGAAAGTCTTCACCAAACTCGTTTTTCAACATGGAAATATACCTGCAGGTTCTTTCAATAACAATCAAGGGGTCACCACCTGTGATCCCTGCCCCCTTGGCTTCAATCAGCCTAGTTTCTGTCAGTATTTTTTCTACATCATTCTCATCCTTGAGCTTCCATTCATCAGCATAAATTTTATCCTTGTTTCTTTTTTTGAGGCTAAGTGGACAGTAGAAACATTTTGCATTGCATTTCCCAGTTATCAGTAAAACCATTTTTTCACCTCTAGCACAAAGTTTGCAACCTGGTGAAAGCGGGGGAATGTACATGCTGGATGACAACCACTGTATTATCTCTCTCATTTTACAGCCTCTCCCATGGCTTTTAGTTTAAAAGATAATGATTTTAAATCTTATTAACATTAACTAGTGTTTGTAAAAAACATGAGCTCCCTAGTATGAGAGGTGAAGGTAATGCAATATGTGAAGAGTAAGGATGAGGAATACGTGTTAGATGATGGGGAAAACATAATGTATCTAAGAGGAAAGTTGGAAGAGGTGCTGAAGGAAGCTGAGAAAGCCTGTAAGGAGAAAAAAAAGGTTATCACCATAAGTAAGACAATCGGGTACTTTGATCCTTTCGAAGATTAATTCTCTTCATCATAAAATATAATAATAAGAAATCTATATCCTCTTCGCATCCTAAAAAACAGAAGTGATATCTATGGTAAAAAATAAGACAAAAAAGTATAGAGGAAGCAGAACACATGGAAGAGGTAAAAAAGCTGGTAGAGGTGCCGGGTTAAAAGGAGGTAGAGGTAACGCTGGTTTACACAAGCACAAGTACATGTACATGTTAAAGTACATGCCTGATCATTTTGGTAGATATGGGTTTAAAAGACCAGTTGACTTGATTAAAGAGGAAAAAACCATAAATGTTGGGTTACTAGAAGAAAGGTTTCCAAATGTGAAAGAAATAGATTTAGAAAAGGAGGGTTTTGATAAATTATTAGGCTCTGGAATTGTAAACAAGCCTTTTGTGGTAAAAGTTCCAAAGGCTTCTAAAAGAGCGATTGAAAAAATTAAGAATAAGGGTGGAAAAGTTATTTTAACTGTAAATGAGGTTGTTGAGGAAGAACCAGAATAAAAAACAATTTAAACCATCTAAAAAATATAGGGTGCCAATAAATGGCTGAAGAAAAAAAAAGTAAACTCTATGCGTTGAAACCTCTTATTGAGAGATGGCCTGCTGTTGCTAGACCAGAGGGGCATGTGCCATTTAGATCAAAACTATTTTGGACTATTTTGTGTCTTATACTTTATTATATTCTAACAAATATAATGATATATGGTGTAAGTGGCACAGCACTTGATATGTTCGCTGATTACCGTGCTATAATGGCTGGTGCCAGTGGATCGATAATGCACCTAGGTATAGGGCCCATTGTTACAGCGTCTATTATTTTACAATTATTTGTTGGAGCAAAAATCATTAACCTAGATTTGACAAAGAAGGAGGACAAAGCAATATATCAGGGTTTCCAGAAGATATTGGTTATAATAATGATACTGGTTGAGGCTATCCCTCAGGTTTTTGGGTATTTGCAGCCTGATACTAAGTTAGTAGGTATGATTGGATTAGGTGGGGCACGAGCTGTGATTGTTTCACAGCTTTTTATGGGTGCTCTCCTAGTGTTTCTTATGGATGAGCTTATTTCAAAGTGGGGTATAGGCTCTGGTATCTCATTGTTTATAGCAGCTGGTGTTTCACAGGCTATATTTACTGGTTTAGTCAACTGGCTTCCTATTCACAAGAGTTTACCACTGAGTATGAGTAATCCCCCTGCTGGTCTTATCCCAGGAACCTATTATCTCCTTTCGCAGATGTCTATATCACAGATTGTAAACGGTGGAGGATTTCAAACAATTTTCTTGGGTACACAGAACTCTATAGTAGCTTTACTAGGTACTATTTCTATCTTTTTGATTGTGGTATATGCAGAGTCTACAAGGATAGAACTGCCTCTTGCTCATGAGCGTGTAAGGGGTGCAAGGGGTAGGTATCCAATTAGATTGATTTATGCATCTAATATACCCGTTATTCTTATGTCTGCTTTGCTTGCGAACATCAATATGTTTGCATTGTTGTTTTATACGAATCCTAGTCTGAGAAGGATTCCTCTAATTGGTGGTCAATGGTGGATTGGAAAATATGACTTAACTTCAACCAATCCTACTATTCCAGTTGCAGGTGGAGCATGGTATATCCATAGGTTAAACGGTATTCACGGATGGCTTCTACCTATTATTCAAGGTGGTTTGCCAGGTGGTCATGCTGCATGGCAGTATGCTATAAGAGTAATAGTATACTTTTCTATTATGATCATAGGTTCTATACTCTTTGCAAAATTCTGGATTGAAACCACTGATATGGGTGCTGCAGCAATTGCAAGGCAGATACAAAGCTCAGGGATGCAAATACCAGGGTTTAGAAGAGATCCAAGGATACTGAGAAAGGTTTTAGAAAGGTACATACCTGTAGTGACAGTGATAGGTGGTGCCTCAGTGGGAGCACTAGCGGCATCTGCAAATGCTATAGGAACAGTAGGTAACACAAGTGGAACAGGAGTGCTGCTAACAGTTGGTATATTGATTAACCTCTATGAACAAATCGCAAGAGAACAAGCTATGGAGATGCACCCTGTACTGAGAGGGTTCTTTGGAAAAGAATGAAAAATAAAAGGAGGTTAACAGCTGTGAGAGGAGTAATAGTAGTAACCGGGATACCAGGTGTTGGTAAAACCACTGTTATGCAAAAAGCAGCAGAAGGGTTGAATATAAAATTTGTAACATTTGGAAGCGTGATGATAGACATAGCAAAAGAACTAGGGCTTGCTAGGGATAGAGACGAAATGAGAAAATTACCATTAAACAAACAAAAGGAATTGCAAATAAGAACAGCTGAAAGAGTTGCAGAGATGAAAAACGTTATTGTTGATACACACTGCACTGTTAAAACACCTCAGGGTTACATGCCAGGTTTACCAGAATGGGTGATTAAAAGATTGAAACCAAAAACAATTGTTATAGTAGAAGCTGATCCAGAGGAAATATACATGAGGAGACAAAAGGATAAAACAAGAAAAAGAGATCCTGACACCATAGATGAAATAAATGAACACCAGCAGATAAATCGTGCCATAGCCATGGCATATGCTGCGTTATCAGGCGCAACAGTTAAAATAGTATTTAACCATGATAACGCAATAGATGAGGCTGTTGAACAGGCAAAACCTGTCTTACAATAATTAAAAAAAGAGGATTGGAGTTGTTTAATTAAAATATGAAAAACGATGAAGCGCAAACCGCAGGTAGCCAACTACTGCTTTTTATGATAATAATGTTTATAATGATCTTCGTATTTGGCGACCCTTATATAAGATATGTAATTGCATCCTCATTGAACACCATCCTCTATCCAGTTATAGGGTTCAACGGCAGGTTTCCCATTCTCACTCTTTTGCTTGCTGGTAGTATAATGATTTTTCTATCCTCTTTCTTCACACATATATTCACAGATTGGAAAGCAGTTGGAAGAGCACAGGAGATCAACAAAGCATTTCAAAAACAGCTTACTGAGGCTAGAAAAAAAGGGGACACTGCTAGGATAAACAAGTTGATGAAACTACAGCCACAGATAATGAAGATCACTACGCAATCACAAAGTGGTATGATGAAACCTACGCTTTTTTTATTCATATTTATAGTACCAATATTCACATGGCTTCTCTCGTTTCTCAGCACATTACAATATTATTTCTTCACACTTCCATGGGCATCAAAAGTCTCACTCTATGATAAATCCCTGTTGTTTTCTAATTGGATAATACTATATTTTGTTTTCTCCCTAGTAATAGGTCAGGTAATAAGACAGGGTTTGAAATGGATTAGCTGGTCAGAGAGGTGGCAAAACATTAAAGCAAGAAAAATAAATACCTAGTGAAAACATGATAGATAAAAATAAAACAATAACTATAAGTGGCCCTCCTGGAAGTGGAACCACGACATTGGCAAAAATTTTAGAAAAAAAGACTGGTATAAAACATGTTTACACTGGTGATATATTTAGAAGACTAGCTAGAGAATATGGTATGAGCCTTGATGAGTTTGGCAAGTACTGTGAGAAACATAGTGAGATAGATAGAAAACTTGATGAGGAACAGAAAAAGATTTTAAAAAAAGGAAATGTGATTTTAGAGGGTAGATTAGCGGGTTGGATCGCATATAAAAATAGGATACCTGCTTTCAAGGTTTTTTTAGATGCTGATCTGGATACTAGGGTGAAACGTGTTATTAAAAGAGAAGGCGGAGATTTTCAGCAAAGGAAAAAAGAGATACTTGATAGGGAAAAAAGCGAGGCTAAAAGATACAGGAGTTATTATGGTTTCAATCCAGATGATAAATCCTTTTATGATGTTGTTATTGATTCTAGTGATAAAAAATCAGAGGAAATTGCTAAGATAGTTTTAGATAGGTTAGATGGAGCATAGTGTTTTTTATATCAAAAAATTGTTATTACTCAGTAAGAGGAAAGGTAGACTTAAATATGTCTCGCTACGAGAATTTATTGCTTCCATCTGAGAAAAACAGACTAAATAGAGTTAGATTGATAAAGGCACAGGCTGGCACTAATCCCAACTATGGTAAAAACCCAAGGGAGAGAAATATTTATGAACTCTTGGACAGCGGCTTTGTAAACATTGATAAACCATCTGGACCTAGCTCTCATCAGGTGGTCGCCTGGGTGAAAAAGATTTTAAACATCAACAAGGCAGGACACGGTGGAACATTGGATCCAAATGCAACTGGTCTACTAACCATTGCATTGGGAAATGCCACAAAGGCTGTTCGTGTACTGTTGCTTGCTGGCAAAGAATATGTTGGAATAATGCGTTTGCATAAAAAAGTAGAAGAAAAAAAACTTAGAGAGACTTGTAAAAATTTCGTTGGCGAGATTTATCAAATTCCACCTCTGAGATCAGCTGTCAGGAGAAAAAGGAGAAAAAGACATGTTTATTACCTGCAAATTTTGGAGATAAAAAACAAAGACATATTGTTCAGAGTTGGATGCGAAGCAGGCACCTATGTGAGAACACTTTGTGTAGATATTGGCAAAAAACTAGGTTGCGGCGCCCATCTACTAGAGCTAAGGCGGACAAAAATAGGTTGTTTAAACCTTGAAAACGCAGTGAAACTACAGGATTTAAAAGATGCATATGAGACATGGAGAGAGGAAGAAAATGAAAAAGAGTTGAAAAACATTATAAACCCTTTTGAAAAACTATTTGATCATCTGCCAAAAATAGTGGTAAGAGACTCTGCCGTAGATGCATTATGCCATGGTGCAAGTCTAACATTACCTGGTGTCCTAGAGGTTGACTCAGATATAAAGAAAAACAATCTAATCGGTATTTTCACCTTAAAAGGAGAAATAATCGCCCTAGGTATATCAGAGATGGATGCAGAACAAATTATACAGAAAAACAAGGGGGTTTGCACCACCATAGAAAGAGTTTTTATGAAAAGAGGGAC